>Ga0194047_10000781_pt1 | contig 20260 bp, 30 predicted proteins | sample JunL225m_MetaG_2_FD_160070 | JGI IMG/M metagenome (GOLD analysis project Ga0194047, IMG submission 160070) | Anoxic zone freshwater microbial communities from boreal shield lake in IISD Experimental Lakes Area, Ontario, Canada - Jun2016-L221-5m | ecosystem: Environmental > Aquatic > Freshwater... | reverse complement strand
CGTAGCGGCCATACTGAAGAGGAAAGTAAAATTGCAGCACGCCGCCAACCGCACTCGGCGGCAGCGGGGGCTGCTCATAGGTGTTGTCGTAGCGCGTGACGCTGTTGCTATGCAGCTCGTCGGCGCTTGGGACGGTCGCAATCGTCAAGGCATCACGCAGGCTACAGCCGCTTGGGCGTAATCTGAGTATAGCATAGCAACGCAAGACGCCCGATCCGCAATGGATCAGGCGTCTTGTCTTGCAATGCTTTGTGTGTATTGGCGGCCTTGCGGGAGTTGCACCCGCTCGCGGATCAGGCGTCGGCTCTATCCAGTCAGGCCACATCCGGTTTACCCGCCGGAAGTCGGGAACAGAAGCAAGCGAGAAGATCCAGCAGGGTCACGCACAGTATAGCAAACTATCTCGCGAACGTCTAGTCGCAACACAAAGCCCGTGCGTTTGCCCGCACGGGCTTTGGCGACACCCGAGGGTGTCAACCCTTCACCCGCAGCGCGTACAGCCGCCCGTCTGAGTCTGCGCCGCGCTTCACGCCCATGCGCGTCAAGACTTTGCCCAGCGTCACCTTGCGTGCGTGTTCGGATAAGCCGTACTCGCTGATCTGCTCACCCGACGCCGCGAGCCGCGCCAGAATATCGGCGGGGCTGAGCGACTGCCCATCTACCACGTCAAAATCAAACTCCTCGCCAATCGCTCGCTCGATGCGCTCGTACAGATCGGCGCGTTCATTCGCCCGTACCTCGTGCGCCGCGAGCCGACCGCGCACGAGTGCTTGGAGCGCCGCAACCTTCACCTCGAGCGTGGCGATACGTACCAGGAGCGTCGTCAGTTCCAGATCGGCCATGTCAACCTCTCAGCGCCGTTGCGGCGCGTAAAACAACTTTCCCTGAACAACAGTATATATCATTCACGGAAAGATCACAACACTTTTGATCTTTCCGTGGTGAATACCTAGTGTTGTTTATGAAGAGTTGTTCATTTTTCCGAAAATCCAACCTGATGTTGGCGCAAAATGGCAGGTTGACACAGGTTGCCGATGGCTCTCTAAAGCTATATATCCAACATGTGTCAACATGATCTATAGAATGAGAGTATGGTATGAACATCTATGTATTCTACGAAAAGATATATGTTCATTAGGATCTAATTGGAAAACGTGTTTTGGTTGACAAGGTTGACAAGGTTGGATACTTCTGAACACAAAATAACCCGCCAGTACTGGCGGGTTATGCGATACTAGTCTCCAACAGACGCGCTATTGTTGGTCAAGCATAAAATCGGTAATTGCTCTATAGTGGGCCATGCTCAACGCAACCGCGAGATCAACCTTCAAGTTCTGCCGCCGCTTCACAATGCGTAGCCGCTGCTGCGATGGGTCGCTCCCTTCCAGCTTGCGATCCGCGTTGTCAAGATGCTCGCGCAGCAGCGCATCGCCGCCATGCGCCAGCGTGCGCGCCTTGATACCGTCGAGCAACGCCTTGTCGGCCTTGAGCCGGTCGCTGGCCTGGCTGAATGGCTCTGTCCAGACAACGCCCCGGTTCAGAAGATTCGTCATCATCTGGTGTAGCTGATAGCTATCGTAAAAGAGTTGTAGGACGTTGTGCGCTTTGCAGAACGCCTCGATCTCGGCCTGGATCGCATCGAAGTCAAGCTTGCCACCGGGCGGCGGCTCCCATGCGCGCGCGTAGCGCACGGCGACGCGCCCGCCGTAGCCCGAGACGCCCACGAGCGCGAAGTTATCATCGCTCACCCCGGCGTCGGCAGCCAGGATGAGCGGATCGCCCCCGAGTGGCGGCAAATCGGCGCGACAGTCGTTCCACCAGATCATCGTCGGGAGGAATCGCGCTGTTACATTAATATCCTCCCACTCGGCACCAAGCAATACTCGCGCTTCAGCTTCGGTGAGTGACTGCGCCCGCTGGCGCGTAAATCCTGCCGAGAGATTGCCCGCCGTCTCGTTATCCTGTGTAAGCAACGAGATCACCATCGCGTCGGCCCGAAATGCGGGGAATGGGTGCTCGTCGCGCAGCGGGCCGAAGTAGTCAAAGAGCCAGTGCATCGCCGGGGTTGTGGTCAGCCAGAGCTGCGGCGGCTCGCCCTGCGGCCCCACAAGGCGGCAGCGCCCATCGAACACCTTGAGCGCGGCGGGGTCGCGGTGACGCCGCGCCTCGTCAAAGTGCGCAAAGTGGACGTTTGGCCCCTCCCAGGACATAGGATCCTCGACGCCGCCACAGTACAGCGTCGCGGGCCGCCCCTCGGGGGTCTGAAAGGTGAGCTGGAACGGTCTCGTCGGCTCCCATCCGATACGACCACGATACTGCTGCTCGGGGATGACGCTCTCCCACGGGCACCAGCGGGCGAACTCAGGCCACAGCGATTTTTTGAAGTGCTCGAAGTCGGGCGAGACCATGATGCCGTTCATACCACGCCGTAATCGCTCTAAACTTTTTTTAATACCCGCGACTGATTTTCCGCCACCCTCGCCGCCCTTGGCAAGCCCATACCTCCAAGGCCCATCCTCCTCGACAAACCGCCGCTCGTCGTCATGATGCGGCATATAGGCCCGGTTGCGATCTCGATTCACATAAACGCCACCTGTGTCTGTCCATGTGGACACAGGTGGCGTTGTGGTGGCAGATCGGGGCTTGCGCAATTCAATCTTTGCCGCCGCCTCACCCGCCCACGCTCTGCGCAGTCGCGCCCGGCTCATCTGTGTCAGCGTCGCCATCGGCTAGGGTCTCCAGGTAGCGCAGCACGTCGGCCACGCCGAGCGCCGCCGCGTCGAGGTTGGCGGCGGTGTCCAGGCCCGCCGCGACCCCGCGCAGCAATCCTGCGATCTGCTGCGGCTCCACCCCCTCGGGCGCAAGGCTCTTGAGTCGTGCGTCGAGCACCTTGGCAGCACGGAGCGCCAGCCCGCGCAGCACGGCGGCGTCCTGCTGGCTCTGCACCCGTAGGCGCTCCACATCGGCCCGCCGCGCCGCGTCAAGCTGCGCCGCCCGCTCGCGGGACACGGCGGCATCGTAGCGGGCCACGCGGGCGACCCAGGAATGCTTACGGCTCCACTGCTCATAGAGGGTGATGTGCTTACCTGAGTCTTGCGAGAGTTTTGCCAGACTGCGCCCGCTGTCCAACGCACACCACGCCATAAACGCCTCGTAGGCGCGTGGCGTCTCGGTGTCGAGCTTGGCAGGGAAGTTAGGCACACGCTAGGCGCTCCCAGGCAGACAATGCGGGCTGAACCAGATACACTCGCGGCGGCGATTCTCGCGGGCCTCCTCCGTGCTGGCGTAGCCCTTGCGGGCGTGCCACCGCAGCACCGACCATCCTGGTGGCACGTCGCGCCCATCCTCGTAGCCGCAGACCGCAATCCTGAAGAGCGGGTCGTTGCCGTTTTCGCAGGCCCATCGCCACACATCGGCAGCAATACCCTTGTCTTGGTTGCCTCCGGCGCTGTACTCTTGCTCGCCCTCGCCATACGGCGGGTCAAGCAGTACCGCAGTGACGCCGTGCCTCGTGGTACAGGATGGCGTGACGATCCGCGCCCAATCGCCACACGTCACACGGGCGGTGCGGAGCGCGTCGGCAAGGCGGTGCATGTAGGCGTGAAGATGCTCGGTGATGATGGCACATTCGCCTTGCCCTGCATCGCCCAGGTGCGGCAGTTGCCGGTTCACGCCGTTCCCTGCATCGCCCAGGTGCGGCAGTTGCCGGTTCACGCCGCGCCCTGCGTTGCCTCGGATATTCACCAGTTGCCCATCATCATCAACCGACCACGGCCCCTCACCGCTGCACCAGCCCGTGCCAATCCAGGCACACGCGCCCCAGCACCACCAGCCTGCGATCTTCGTGTCGTAGTAGTCCGGCTCGGCTTCGAGGCGCGTGCGGAGTTCACTACTGCGCTTCACCAGCCAGACGTGGCGGGCGAATAAGTCAATCTCATTCACGGGCCAATCCAGGTGCGTAGCGACCGCGTCCGGCTCGGCAATCAAGGCCCGCCAGAAGTTCGCGACAAAACCATCAGCATCGTTCAGCGTGGCGATCTTGGGCAGTGCGGGGGCGGCAAGAAGCACTGCCGCGCTCCCACAGAACGGCTCTACATAGTTCTGCACGTCGCCAAACCGCGCCCATAGCCGCGATGCGACCCGCGCCTTCCCGCCGAACCACGGGAACGGTGCTACGAGGTCAGGCACGTCGCCCGCCTCGTCTGGCTCAATATCCTCCACGCTGCCGCTATCGGCACTGTGCCCCGCGACTGGCTCCACCGCAGTCAGCGCCGCCAGCAGCGCATCAAGCGCCGCCTCGTCAATCGTCACTGGTGACTCGCCCTGCTCGGCAAGGCTCGCCAGCAGATCGGCGTAGCCTACTGGCTCCCACATCCTCGCCATATCGAGGTCGGTGAAGTCGCCGCCGCTCATTGTCAGGTTGTTGTGGTCAACGGCGTAGCTCTCGGCTGCGGCTTGGCTAGCGCTATCCAGCCCGAACAGCACCGGCACCAGCCAATCATCGTTGCCGACAAGGATGCCACGGGGCACGGGCTGGCCTTGGGCTTGCATCAGCGTCAGCACCTCGCCACGGCCATTCCCCTCGACCACGCCGCCAGCGCCGCCGTTCAGGGCGGCATCGTAGGCCGGTGGGTCGCGAAAGCCGTGCCGGGTGATGCTGGCCGCGAGCGCGCCAAGGTCGTGCCGCTTGTGGTTGCGATCCCAGCGCAGCAGTGTGCCGAGGGGCACGTAGCGCAGTTCAAGGCGCTCACTCATTCCTGGCTCCCATCGCCGCTGGCGCGGCGGGTGGTGGTGGCGTGCCGTTCCCGTCGCCGGTAGCGGCGCTTCACCTTCCCGCGCACCTGATGGTTGTTGCTGTGGACACGCCGCCCGCCTCGGGTGAGATGGTCGGCATATTCGCCTTGCATCGGCAGGCGCTTCACGACCTCGCTCCAACCACCCTATCGCCCGCGCGCCGGCGGGGCGACCCGCCGATACGATTGGCGATGGCGCTGAACTGGTCGCGCATCTCGCGCCGCAGCTCGCTGATCTCAAACGTCCGCGCCACGGCGTCGCGCCCGAACATATCGAGCGCGACGGCGATCTTATCGAGCGCCGCCGCCGTCACCGTCTGGGCGTGCGCCGCCTCCTCAATCGCCGTCAGGTAGCGCGTCTGCTCATCGCGCGCATCTTTCGCCCCACGCTCGCGCCGCGCCTTGGCGTCGGCGCTCCATATGGTTTCGAGGAACGGCCAGAACCGCGACGCCGCGAAGCCGCTGACCCCAACGACGACAATCCAGATCCAGTTATCAGGCATACATCCTCAGAGACCGGCAGACGCCGACAATTGCTCATCAGTATAGCATAACGGTCAACGCCCACCAGGAGCAATCCTGGTGGGCGTTTAAGAGCAAAGCCCGTACGGGTAAACGCACGGGCTTTGGCGACACCCGAGGGTGTCTCGGTCTTTCATTGTTTCAATCGAATTATAGCACGTTACCGATACACTCGCGTCGCATCGCCCTGGCGCGTCCAGATGATCGCGCCGTGGGCGAAGAGGCGCACGGCCCCGATGAGGATCGCAAACTCATCGCTCTCTGCTGCGCCCAGGTCGCCCGCCCGTAGCCATGCGGCGGGTACGGCAAACGTTCGTTGCTCAACCGGTAGCGGGTAGCGCGTGCCCCACGCCGTCCAGGGGTCGCCCTGTGCCTGCCACGCGGCCACGCTGCGCAGCACGTCGGCGACGTAGGCCGCCGGGGCGTTGCCGTCCGATGACGGCGCGTAGACCGGGATCGTCGTCTCCACGGTCGTCAACCCGCGCTGCCGCACGTAGTAGTCCGCGATCAGCGCGGCCCAGTCGTCGGCGCTGTCGGCCCAGCGGGCGTAGGTCGCAAAGCCGCTGAGCGTGCCCGTGGCCTTGCCCTGGCCTTTGCGCAGGTTGCCCCAGTTGCGCGTTTGCACGGCTGCGCCTGCGGTGCCGAACTGGCTCTCGTGCCGAAAGAACGCCAGGGCGATGGCCGGGTCAACGCCGTGCGCGACGATGCGGTCGTAGCAGACCTGCGCCTCAGATGTCGCCGGGCTATGCGCCGTCTGAAGCATCTGTGCGAACAGGGCCCGCGTGATGCGGGGTGGGGAGATCAGAAGCAGATCGCTCATGATCAGAGTATAGCACGGTGCGTCAAGGTTTGACACGTATGCTATGCTTACATCGTTACGCGATTACGCGATTACGCGATTACAGGATTACACACAATGGCGAAGCGGGAGGGCGAGGTAAGTTCCGACGAGGCGGCGGCAATCCTCGGCTACAGGTCGAGTCGGTCGGTGATGGCGCTGTTTTACACGAGGCGATTGCCCGGACGCGCCGAGCCTATCGGCGTGTTGGGCCGAAAGCGTTACTGGTTTCTGCGGTCAGATGTGGAGCGATTAAAGCAGGAGGCGAGCAAGTGACACGATTAGAGGCAATCGGATACGCGGTCTGGTTCGGTCTGGTGGCGTTGTGGCTGGTGGAGCAGTTTCATCTGCTAGAGTCGAAGAACCGCACGGCACTGATGGAGATAGGCCGGACGCTCCTCGTGGGGATCGTGTTCGGCCTGATGGTGTGTGCGGCGCAGCGACTATTGACAGGAGGGGCATAGCGATGCAGCAGCGGATGGGTGCAGCGGGTGGCATGGCGAACGTCGGCAAGGCGTGGGGCCTGCTCAGCAACGGGCGCTACAAGATCAGTGCCGTGATCGTGTGGGCGTTCGCCGTCGTGACAACGTATCAATTTCTCGTGCCAATCCTGGCACGGCAGGGCTACGGCGATCAGGCCACGTGGTGGGCGGCGGCGGTCATTCAGTTGATTCTGACAGTCATCGAAAGCGAGTTCTGGCACGGGCAGCGTGGTCAGGTCTCCGGCGCGGCGGTCGTCGTAGACACACTGGTCAATGCCGCCGGGCTGTTTCCGTTCGTCGGCGGGCTGAGCGCGACAAACGTTTGGACAATGATCAGCGCCGCGACCGGCGCGGGCGCGAGCATCAACGTTGTGTCAGTCGTGATCATCAGCCTGTTTCTCGGCTACATCCTGGCGGCGACGCCAGAAAGGATCTGGCGCTAAATGGACTGGCTCACGAGGATCGATACGTGGGTGACGGTCGCGATCCTCGTATGGGTCGCGTGGCAGTTCGGGAGCAATCCAATCAAGTTTTTGTACGAGTTGTTCATCCTGCCGATCTTCGGCGCACCTCGCAAGCCTGCGCAGTCCGTTGCGCAGCCTGCGCAGGCACCGCGCATGGGCGCGCCGATGCTGCGCATAGATGCGCCGGACTATGCGCAACTCTCCCGTTCCGAGAGCGATTGGCTGCGCGTTCTCAATGCGCAGCCAGACGTGAACCCGCATCTTGCCGTGTGCGGCCCAACCCGATCAGGGAAAACCACGCTCGTGATGGCGCTCATCGCACAGCGCCCCGGCGATCTCGTGATCTGCACGCCGAAGGGCGCGGACACTGATCCGTGGGGCGGGTTCCCAGCGGTGCGCCTTGCGTACAACGTACACAGCGGCGACGTATCCTATGCGCCAATCGGCGCAGCGATCCGCGCCGTCTATCAGGAGATGAACCGGCGCAACGCGGTGCCCGGTGCATCCCGCGCGCCGCTCACGCTCGTGATTGACGAACTGACCAACGTGAGCGCCGAGCTTAAAGCCGATGGCTGCATGGACATGATCTTGCGCATGTGGACAATGGCCGCGTCGTGCGGCATCCGGCTGATCACGCTTGACCCGACGGTCAACGTCAGAGGGTGGGGCATCGAGGGGCGCGGCGACGTGCGCGAAAATCTGGTGTTTGTGCGCTGCCAGCCCGACAAGAGCGCAACGTACTACCGCTGGGGCAGCGAGGCCGCGCCGATGCCGATTGACACGCTGTTGCTGCCCGGCATGGCGGCGCGTGGCCTCGACCCGGTGCGGGTATGGGTGCCGCCGACCCGCGCCGATGTGGCGCAGACTGCGCCGGTCGCGGGCCTCTGGAGCGCGCCGAACTCTCGTGACTTGACCGATCATGAGCGCACACAGATCCGCCAGTGGGCGGGCGACGACGGCAAGGCGTCGCGGGCGCTGGCCCGGCGGCTCTACGAGGCGCGCGGGGGCGATGCTGGGGGCTACGACGGCAGCGGTGCGCCGTTCCAGGCGTGTCAGCAGGCGTTGACAAGTAACGTTAGCTAACGCCAACTAACACCGTTAGATGGCAGCACAGAGCGAAGAAACGTTGACATGGAAACGGGCGCTGCGATGCCGCAGCGCCCCTCATTATGAAAGCTAATTACTTGCAAAGACCTATTGCAATCAAGTAAATACCGTGGTATTATGTTCTTACGGGAAAGAAGTTAGACACGAAGGAGACAACGACAATGGCACGGATTTATCGACGGAATGACGGTTTTGGCGAAATCAACTCAACCCACCACAGTATGGATCACAGCCCCCGGCAGAATCTCATTCTGCCGATGAATGCTGCCATTCGGCACAATCGCACAACTGAGTACAGTCCATCCTCTGTTGAGGATGTGTCAGATGTGATGCTGCGCGGGCGATTGATCGCCCGCGTTCACGAGTGGTACGAGCCGGGTAATTCCTGCTCATATAACTCTCACATCGTTCTAGTAGGTACGCTACCGACCACGTGTCGGTACTATGAGGAATTGGAGCGCAATTGATGACCACCGCCGCCGCCGCCGCTCGCTTGGGGCTCACCAAGCGGGCGGTATCAGGGCTATGCAAGCGCGGTGTCATCAGCGCCCGGAAAGCTGGCCGCGACTGGTGGATTGAGCCGGAAGAAGTGGAGCGCTACGCCCGCGTGCGCAGGCCCGCGCACCGACCAAAGAAGGATTGTTCTTAATGATCCGCCGCATCCTCACCGACCTCGTGTTCTGGTTCACAGCCATGACCGCCGCCGCCGGGCTGATCGTCTCAGCCCCGGCCACGTTTGCCATCGTGCGCCGCTACCACGATGACGGCTCGCAGGTCGGCTTTATCGCCTCCGTGGCTCTCGTGGCCGTGCTGGAGTTGGCGACGACGGCGGCTAAGTTCGCCGCCGTGCTGGGCTACGTCGGCCCCGGCCAGCGTCGGGCGCTCGGGTTGTTCTGTCTCGCGGGGCTGGGCGTCAATGCGGCGTCAAACGCAGCCAACGCCATGCGCATCGCCGCGCAGTATGGCGACAGCGGGATCGGGCTGTGGGTCGGCGCGACGGTCTACGCCGCGCTGATCAGCGTCGTGATCTACCTGATGCTGCATCTGTGTGCGCATCGGGTGGCAGAGCTGCGCAGCGCGGCGCACGGCGGGCGGCTGGAGGTGGAGCGGGCCATCGAGCCGGTGCGCGTCATGGTCGCGCAGGCGGCGGGCATCATGCGCGAGCTTGACGTGCTGCGCGTACAGGACGCGCCGCCCGCGCAGATCGCCGCGCAGGTTGACGCGCCGCCCGCGCCGGTCTTTGTGGATACGCGCAGCCCATACGCGCAGTACTGCGCAGGCATTGCGCAGGACATGAGCAGCCGCGCCGCGTCGGCGCAGGCGGGCATCTCAGACAGCACCGCCCGCGCAAAGTATGCGCGGGGAGAGCGGGAATGATCGAGCACATCTACTGGCCTGCGTTCCTCGTGTGGATCATAGTGGCCGGCGCGCTGCATTTGCGCGGCGCTCCGTGGTACGTCGTCGGGCGCATTGCCGGCGTGGGTTGGGTACTCGCCTGCGCATGGCTCACATTTTTTTATGGGTGATAAAAGACGCCCCTGGCTTGATTGCCAGGGGCGTTGTGGTGTCGGCACAGTACCGCGTTTTGAGCGGATAGTACACGCGCTATGACATATGCTATAATGATGAGAGTGCAGTAAAGTGAGGGAGAAATAATCATGGATCTTAAAGAGGCCCTGATCGCCGCGCACGGCAACGTGCGGCAGGCGCACACGCTCAGCGGTGAGACGTGCAACTATCGCACGTTTCTGAGCCGCGTTCACGCCGCTGGACTAGCTGAACTGATCGCCACCCCCGGCGGCGCGCGCCAGCCAGACGGCACCCGGCGCAGCCTGACGCCGCAGCAGATCGCGGCGATGCAGGCCAGCGCAGAGCCGAGACGGGTGCTGGCCGCGCGCTACGGCATCACTGACAGCGCTGTGTCCTACTGGCGCAGCCGAAAAACGCCGCGTGTCTGCCCGACGTGTGGACGAAGCCTGACAAAGAAATGATGCGTCTTATTTTCTGTCTCGGCGCGAATCGAAAATACATGCCGATGGCACGCGCCGCTGGATGGTGGCCCGGCGCTCGTCTGCCAACAACGCTCTACGCCGCCCATCATCCACTCGCGTTTGCCGATCAAAACTGGACGGCGTATCAGAAGGCAACGAACAAGCCAGCGCATCGGGCGGCGTACATGGCGGCGCTAGACGCTGCGCGTCCATACATGGCAAGCGTGATCGATTGGGAGTATCCTGATCAACTCTCCGAAGTAATTGATTGGGCACACGAGGCGGCACAATACTGCGAGCGTGTGATGTTCATACCGAAGGTCGTTAAGGCCGTGAATCGTCTGCCAGATACGATTGACAGCGTGCCTGTTGTCCTCGGCTACAGCATCCCGACAACGCACGGCGGCACACGCTGCGGACTGCGCGAGTTTGACGGACGGCGTGTGCATCTATTGGGCGGCTCGCCACGCGCACAGCTTCAATCGGCGCGGATGATCGATGATCGCGCTAAGCTCGTAAGCGCGGACGGAAATATGCTACACAAGGCCGCCGGGAGAGGAACCTACTGGACTGGACACAACTGGCGCAATGATGGCGCGAGAGTCACGACGACCGATGAGGCCATGCGCCGCAGCCTCATCAATATCCGCCAGATGTGGATCAACGCTGGATTTCATTTAGAGGAGCCGCCACTATGGTCGGAGTAATGTTTTGCGTGTTTTTGTTCATACCGCTATTCGCCATGACGATCATTGCCGCTGTGGTTTGGGATCGTAGCGTTTGACACGCGCTACAACACGTGCTATAATCCGTGACATAGGGGAAGAGACAACGCAGGAGTAACGACCATGGCAACCACGCTGCCCGACGCCACCGACCTCGACTGGACAGCCACGATGGCATACGTGGCGGCACTTATCCCGGCCAACGCAGCGCCCTGGCAGGCGCAGCGGATGAGCCGCCAGATCGTCGGTGAGCTGAACGGCTTGTTGGCCCTCGCATCCGCGCTGGCCCTGATGCCTGCGCAGGTCGCCGATGATGACGACGATCAGGCAGAACTGATCGAGAGCCTGCAAACGCTCGCAGACAGCAGCGAGCGCCCGCAGGACTACGCCCGCGCCGTTGAGGACGTGCGGGCGGGCGTGACGTGCGAGAGCATCGCCGATGGCGTCTGGCACGTGCAGCGCGTCGGCCACGACTTCCACGTCGTCACCCGCGAGGGCTGTGACTGCCAGAGCCGCGCCGGTGGCTGTCGGCACATGGCATTGGTTCACGGTGTCGAGTTTCAACTGAGAGTACAGGAGGAGATGAAAATGACCACCGGCGGCTACGGGTATCCTGACGGCATGGACATTGACCCCGATGATGATGATGGCGATGACTTCCTCGTCTGCACCTCGTGCGGCGCAGAACTGACCGAGCAGGAGGCGACGATTACGAAGGACGGCGCACAGTGCCCGCGCTGCGCCGCCGGCTTTCCTGGCCCCACGTGGGGCGCGGCAGACGAGGCGCAGATCGCCGCCGGGTTGGCGCTGTTCAGCGACCCCAACGTCGTGATCGCGCTCGCCCCGCAGGGCGCGAGCGCGATCACGACGTTGTCCTGGGCCGATTATTGGGAGGCGTCGGGCGCGGTGCACGCCGCCATCGAAAACGGCACGCGCGCCGAGATCGACACGCTCATGGCGCGATGTCGCGAGATCTACGCCGCCCTGACGGCGCTGCCGGAGTCTATCTAGCATCGTTATCCACCGTCTGCCATCGTACCCGCGACGATGGCAGGCGGGGGCGAATGACGCTCCGTAATCGACATAGCAGGAGTAACGACCATGACGACCTACGATCCGACGACCGATGAGAGCATCGACGACCTGATGACCGTCGGCAAGTTCGCGGATGCCAAGAGCAACTTTGTGGAGATCGCCGTCGTGGATGTCTGGGATTGCGTGCTTGCCAAAGGCGTCGGCAAGGTGCCGTTTGACCCCACGCAGCACGCCCCGGAGCGCCGCTGTGTGGCGATCAGCATGACGCTGATCGGCACGCGACGCGACGGCTCGACCTACGATATGAAGCAGGACGATATTTCGTCCGGCATCAAGTTCAGCGAGACGCTGCCCTCGCTGAAAGCCCTCGGCGTGTCGGGCCGCGCCGCCCTGGCCGCCCTGGCCGGTTCCTACGCGCAGGTCGAGCGCGTCGATACCCGCGAGACCTACGCCGCGCGCAAGGCGAGCGCCGACGGTAAGATCCAGGTCGGTGATCCGGTGAAGGTGCAGTCGTTCAAGTTCCTGGCGCTGTTCCCCGACGCTGAGGCGTGCAAGGCCGCCGAACTCGCCTTCTACGCCCCGCGCGGCAGGCAGGCACCGGGCGACGGGCGCAACGTGCCCCAGGCCATCGAGCCGGACGCCAGCGCCGCCGCGCGCGCCACGCTGATCAAGAGTCTCCCGATGCTGTGGCAGGCGCTCGCGGGCAACGTGCCCGTGTTCGTGGCGATGATCGAGTCGCCGCGGGCGCAGTACCGCGCCGCCGGCATCACCCGATGGAGCGATGAAGTGGTCGCGTTGACGGGCGAAATCCCGTTCTAAGGAGGCCAGCATGCCTGGCATCACGATGGCCCTGGCCGACCCTGGCCGCCACCCAGATATCGCACTGCTGTTTGAGGTTGACGGGGCGGCGATCATCGCCGCCCCCGTCGCCCCGGCAAGTTTCGTGTTGATGTGCGCCGACGGCGCAACGCTGGCTATCAAGTATTTGACGCCCGCCGATATTCTGAACAGCCTGCGCATGGGCAGGTTTGACAGCGATATGATCGCGCTGAAAGCCAAAAGCGAGTGGGCCTACCTGCTGATCGGCGGGCAGGCAACGCCCGACAGGAACGGCAAGATCGACGGCAACAGCGGGTGGCGCTGGGACGCCTACCAGGGCGCGCTGCTGAGCACGCAGGAGGCCGGGATCGGCGTGCTGACCCTCTACGACCGTGACGCCGTGCCCGCGACGCTGGCGCGGCTCGCGCAGCGGCAGCGCACCCCCAAGCGCGTGCGACCTGTCAGGGAGGCGCTATTCGTTGATCCGGCCACCGACCTGCTCATGGCGCTGCCGGGCATGGGCGAGACGATGGCCGACCGGCTCTTGCAGCACTGCGGCAGCGCACGCGCCGCACTTCTGGCGCTCACGAGCGATGAGACGGACGCCCCCGGCGTGGGCGCGAAGACCCGCGAGGCGTGCCGTGCCGTCCTGGGTGGCGTGACTGGCCCGATCTGATTATCCGACACGAACGGGGCGGCATCGCGCCGCCCCAGAAAGACACGAACATGACGACCGACCTGATGACCATCGAACACGCAGGCCCGCGCGATGTAAGCGCCGAGCAACTGGCCCTGATCAAGATAGTCGGCGGGGTGCTGCACGCCTCCCGCTACTATCCGAGCATCGCCAGTCCCGACCAGGCGATCTTTCTGATGGCGCGCGTGTACGAGCTGGGCTTCCCAGCCACGTCCGCGCCCGACGTGATCGACAACATCCAGGGCAGGCTCGCGCTCAAGCCACAAGCCGCGTGGGCACTCGTGCTCAAGAGCGGGCTTCTGGCGGACATGGAGGTCAGCGAGGGCGCAGACTTCTGCGAGATCAAGCTGAAGCGGGTTGGCCTGTCGTTCTGGCAGGGCTACAGGTTCACGATGGACGCCGCGCGCGCCGCCGGGCTCGTGAAGGACGGCGGTGCGTACGAGAAGTGGGCGCGCAACATGCTCTACTGGCGCGCGCTCGGGTTCGCCCTCGACCGGGCATTCCCCGACGTGACGCTGGGCCTCAAGGACTCGATCCAATTCGGCGCGCCGATCCCGCCCGTTCGTGTCACTGGTGAGATCGTCACCGTGATCGATTCGCAGGAGGGCTGACATGGCGCGATGCACCCTCACCCCGCAGGATGGCGGCTACGCCTTGCGCAGCCCCTACGACTCAATGTTCGTGGCTGAGTTCAAAGCCGCCGTGCCAGGAGGAGCACGGCGGTGGGACGCCAATAGCAAGGTCTGGATCATCGACGCGCGCCACGTCGATCAGGTGGCCGACCTGTGCGAGACATTCTTAGGTGAGCGGCCTTATATCCCCGCGCTCGCGCCGGTCAACGCCGCGCCGCAACTGCGCGTGATTCGGCTGGAGTACCTCGGCCAGTGCAAGCCGCGCGACGGCGGGGCGATCACGGCGATGGGCTACGCCGATGGCGCATGGAGCGTCATCGCGCCAGAGCCGGTGCTGCGCCGCTGGTTTGGCGCTGAGCAGATCGCGCCCAACGCGCCCGTGACGCCGCCGACGTATTACGCCGTCCTAGGCGTGCCGCCCGACGCCACGCCAGACGCGATTAAGGCCGGGTACCGGCGGATGGCCCGCCAGTAGCACCCGGACGCATGCAAGGAGCCGAACGCGCATGAGATGTTCATTGGCATCAGGAGCGCGTATGATCTGCTGTCCGATCCGCTCAAACGTCGCAAGTACGACGCGGGCTTGCTGTTTGAGTCCCGTGCTCCGAAAGCGCCAACGTCCGCGCCGCTACACGCGGACTACTACCGTGCCCCTCTGCGCTGCGGTCTCGTACTAGCCGATGCGCTGCCGATCCTGGGCCGCTGGCAACTGACCAGGATCCTGGGATGGGACGACATCACAAACGACCGGGGAGAAACGATGGTGGCGAGTTGGGATAACAATAGCGAGAGGATTGTCACACGATGGGTACTCAACTAGTCCCCGGCTCACTTGCGTCCATCGCGCAGCAGTCCGGCCAGAGCCTTGCGCAGTCGTTTATGTCGGCGGACGTGATCGTGATGGTAGACACGTCCGGTAGTATGGCCGAGCGCGACGTACTAGGAGAAGTCGCACGCACGCGCTATCAGGCGGCGTGCGACGAACTCACCAAGCTCCAGGCACAGTATCCCGGTAAGGTCGCCGTGATCTCGTTCTCGGATAGTGCGGCGTTCTGCTCGTCCGGCGTGCCGACAAACTTTCAGCTTGGTACAAAAGTCGCGTCGGCGCTGCGCTATATCCGTCCCGCCGATGACTGCGGGATGACGTTTGTTCTCGTCAGCGACGGCGAGCCACAGGACGCCGACGAGGCGCTCGCGCTTGCGCGAACGTTCGTGACGCCTATTCAGGCGATCTTTATCGGCACGGGGCCGGGGCGGGCGTTTCTGGACAAGATCGCCGAGACCACCGGCGGGACGAGCACCACTAAACAGATCCCGCAATTATCAGCGCACATCGCCGGGTTGCTCGTATCGCGCTAGTTCGCACGAAGAGAGACGCTTATGGGAGCGTCTCTCTTCGTTACTTTTAGTTGTACCGCGTGCTATACTACGTTGTATTGCACACGATACAAGAGGAGAACGACAATGATCACGACAGCAGAGGCGGCGCAGCGACTCGGCGTGACGGCTCAGGCAATCCGCAAAGCGATTGCACGGGGGCGATTGAAAGCCAAAGAGCGGCGGGATAGCCGGGGAAAATATTTTGTAATTAGCCCACGCGATCTTACACAGTACGCATCGTCGCGCCTCTACACGAAATAGGAGCCTGTATGGCGCTACGACGATCTGACGGCCTGCCGTGCCCGGTGTGCGGCGGGGATGATCGCTTTTACCTCACGACCCGACCGAAGCACGGCGGCGATCCGTTTTGGACATGCCGGATGTGCAACTATAAAGAGTACGACCGTGACGGACAGCCGAGCGGGATCAAATACCACGGCTCAGGTGTAACGCTCGCCATGGCTGAGAACCCCCCGGTTCGCCTCGTGGCGAAGGCTTCGCCCATCGGCTACGCCAATCTGGCCGACTACGCGCAGGTTCAGGGCAGCGACCGGGCGACGTTCGCCGCCGCCGGCTGGGACGATGCGCTGCTCTACGAGTATGCGTACACCAACCGGGACGGCGACCCGGCGACAGGACTGACGCCCATCGAGCCGATGCCGTTCACGCGCATCCGGCGGGCGCTCAGCATTGAGACGGACGGCGCGACGCGCTACCGGCTCCTGGACGGCGACAAGCCGAAGTACTGGCACGCCTACGGCAGCCACACCGGCGTCAACAAGGTCTGGTACCGGCTTCCTCAAGCCATCGCGCTGGCGCTGGCGACCGGGCAACCGCTCGTGCTTGTCAATGGCGAGGCGTCGGTCGTTGTGGCGCAGTCCTACGGCATGCCCGCCGTATGCGAGGCCGGGGGCGGCGAGAAGCAGACGCCCGACCACCTGATGGCGTCGCTGCGCCAATCCTGGACAGGCCCGGTGCTGATCGCGCTTGACGGCGATGCAGCGGGACGCAAGGCGTCAGAGGCGAAGCACGCGCAGTACCAGGCCGCCGGTTTCGTCGTGCGCGCTATCGACATCGGCGCGGGCGAGGACGTGGCAACGTTCTGCAAGCTCCGGCAGGCGCAGAGCATGGCCGATCTCGTGCAATGCCCGGATCTCGTGTTTGCGCAAGCCTCTTTTAATACTGCCCCACAACCGGCCCCAGGAGCTACGCAAGCGCCGGTACCGGGTATGCCGCCGGGTGTCCAGGCGATCATCGGCACGCTGGCGCGTGTGGGCTACACAAAGATACGCAAGAATCAATGCGGCGATCACATCGAGATCAACGGCGAGCCGCGTACCGACGAGTGGAACGCGATCATGCGCGGAAAACTGCGCGAATTAGGATTTAAGAAGTTCGATGCCGTGGACGACGCCATCGTCGCGTGCGCGGCGGCGCAATCCTATCATCCGATTAAAACCTATTTAGATTCGCTTCCTGCCTGGGACGGCATCGACCGCATCGGGCAATTAGCCGACTGCCTGCACGGCGATCATCCGACCGTGACGTACAACGACGGCACGCACGCGGCGTTACACAATATCTATCTGGTGCGCTGGCTGGTCGGAAGCGTGGCGAAGATCTATGAGCAGGCGCAAAACGTCATGCTCGTGCTGAGTGGCGTACAGGGTCGGGGCAAGTCACAACTGGCGCGGTGGCTCTGTCCCGACTCGCTCCGGGCGCAGTATTTTTTAGAGCAGTCGATTGATCCGCACGACAAGGACTCGTTCATCCGGCTGCGCCAGTTCTGGCTGTGGGAGGTTGGCGAGCTTGATGCGACGATGCGCAAGTCCGATATTTCGGCGCTCAAGGAGTTCATCACCAAAAAGATCGTGACCGTGCGGCGTAGCTACGGGCGCTATGACACGACCGGGCCAGCCGTCGCCAGCCTGATCGGCACGGTCAACGGCGACTCGTTTCTGGCCGATGACACGGGCAATCGGCGGTTCTATGTGATCGATGTCCAGTCGATTGATTGGGGCTACACGCAGATCTGCCAGGAGCAATTCTGGTCACAGGTCATGGCGCACTATCGCGCCGTGTGCCCCTGGCAACTGCTGCCGGAAGAGAATCTGGCGCAGACCGCCCACAACCGCCGCTACCTGAACGATGGCGTGTGGGGCGACTGGCTCAAGCGCTATCTTGAGGTCACAAACGACCCCGCCGATACGATGACCTTGGCGGACGTGTTCGACATGCTCAGAGGCAAGGGGATCTTCGTGCAGCAAGATCGCAGCGCCGAGACCAACATAGGCCGGGCCATGGCCGCGCTGGGCGTTGCCCGGCGTCGGCTGAGCGGATCGCGCTGCTACGTCGGCGTCAGAGTGAGGCCGTAAAGGAGTTTCGTATGGATCTAGTCCTATCCGTGCAGGAGATAGCACAGCCAATAATCAAAAAGCCGCGCCAGCGCAAGCCGCGCGCTGAGGCCACGCATATCGAGTTTCTGGCAAACGGACTTGGCGCGCAAAGCATGTGGCTGCTGCGCGCCGCCGGACAGCGCATCATCCCAGCCACCGTGTCAATCAGCGCCGACACGGGAGATGAGTTGGACTGCCTGATCAGCACTGGCGAGCGTATGACCAACCGCGAGTTTTTTGACCGTTACGTGTTGCCGCTGGCCGATGAGTGGGACATTGACGCGCGCATGGTGCGCGCGCGTGATAAAGACGGCGTAGAGATGCCGTCAATCCAAGATTATACCGACCTGATGATCGCGCAGGGCAAGGCCAATCATTGCAAAATGCCTCTGTTTGGCAGTAACGGCGGACGACTTGGGCAGTCATGCACGAGCCGGTGGAAGGTTCGGGCGATCCGTCAGGAGCTACGCCGCATGGGCGCCACATCGGCACGCGGCGCGCAGGGAATCCATCTGGGCGAGGCGGTGCGGCGTATGAAGGGCGCAAACCCGCGTCAAGAGCATGGCATGACGACCTGGGATGACGTGGAGGGCCAGAGCGACGGCGAGCCGATTATATCGGGGACATGGAGTCACTACTATCCACTCGTGGAGCTTCGCCTTGATCGGGCCGCCGTCAACGCCGATCTTGCGCGCTGGAATATCCCATACATCGTCGGATCGATGTGCGACCGCTGTTCGCACAAAGGCCGACGCCACTGGCTCCGCACCAGTCCTGACAAGATCGCAGAGATCGCCGCACAGGAAGCGAGGTTCGGTGGCGAGTTTTTCTTTACGTCAATGCGCATTCCACTCCTCAACGCTATTGAGATCATGCGCGGAACGGCTGATACGTTCGACAGCGACGACGATGTGCAGTTCGATTGTGATAGCGGCATTTGTGGCGTGTGACAACCTATCCAACCTAGATCGCACATGCCGTTAGGCCGTGGAGGATAGGTGCCGCATATCAGCACCTATCCTCCACAGACTCTCATGAGAGAGATCATGTTGTCATGTTGGATAGGAGTGATTAGGACGCCATACAACCTATGGCAACGTAGCGTTTGACACGCGCTACAACACGTGCTACAATACGTGACATAGGAAGCAAGTGACACGTACAGGAGAGATGATTATGAAATTCTACGTTGAGAATCGGTACGGCACGGCGGGCATGGGGGATTCGTTCGGGTTTGCGTCGGTGATCGAGATTGAGGATGGGGATGATACCTATGATGGCATGCGCTACGATCAGACGCGCAGCATATCCGGCCCATACGCCACGCGCGCCGAGGCCAAGGCGGTGGCCGAGGCTGATAACGCGATCCATGATGCGTATAGCGACAACCACTAGAATCGTAGCAGGAGATCATCTAATGACCACCGAATCGCCGCCGCTCGTCATCGCCACGCAGGCTGATGCCATCCGCATCGTAGACGAGATCCGCACGGCCCAGGGACGCTGACGACGCGCTCGCACCGCCCGCGCTGACGACGGCGCAGCGTGCCGCACAACAGCACGTCGCCGATCTGGCGCTGCTGCCGACGATCAACGATGGCCGCCAGCACGGCGAGACGGCATCACAGATCGCCGACGCGCTCGGGCTGAGCGTTGACGCCTACGGCGATCTGCTGGAACGGCTCAGGCGGCGCGGCGTCACCATTGCGCCGATCCGACGCGGCGTGAACAGCGGGCGCAAGGCGGGCCGCCCGCCGACCGCGATGATCACGATGCCGGACGGGCGCAGGCTGCTGCTCAGGGACGCCGCCGCTGAGCTGGGCCTATGCGCCGATGCGCGTCGCCTTGTGGCGCAGCGCGTCGGCGCAGGGGAGTGGATGTTATGACCCGCGCAAATGCAGTTCCGCCTCTGCTCAGTCGGCGTATCTGTGAGGTGCCGTCATGACCTGGGATCGCCGCCGCCCCGCCGATGGGCTCGGCGCACTCACGCCTCGCGCCGCGTCGCGCCTCGCCATCGACGCCGCGATGCGCCAGGACGGGGCGACGAACAAACAGATCGCCGCCGCGCTCGGCATCACGGTCGAGGGGCTGCGCCAGATGCGCTGGCGGGCCAACGACACGAGCGGCGACGGGCGCACGCGCCCCGCCGCCCGCGTGCAGCCTGCGCCGGGCGACGATCACCCGTGGCGCAGGCATTCTTGACACGCGCTAAAACAAAGGAGACGACCATGATCTACACAATCCCGAACCGTTGGACGGGCGCGACAATGCACGAGATTGAGGCGGAAACGATGGCGCAAGCCGTCGAGATGCTTGTAAAGCGCGAGGCCGACCTGCGCGGGGCCAACCTGCGCGGGGCCGACCTGCGCGGGGCCAACC
>Ga0194047_10000780_pt1 | contig 20289 bp, 21 predicted proteins | sample JunL225m_MetaG_2_FD_160070 | JGI IMG/M metagenome (GOLD analysis project Ga0194047, IMG submission 160070) | Anoxic zone freshwater microbial communities from boreal shield lake in IISD Experimental Lakes Area, Ontario, Canada - Jun2016-L221-5m | ecosystem: Environmental > Aquatic > Freshwater... | reverse complement strand
CGATTAATGGCATTAAAACCAAGCACTGCAGGAATAGCAACTGCGAGACCCAAGGCAGTCATGATGAGGGCTTCACCGATAGGGCCAGCCACTTGATCAATTTGAGCGCTGCCAGAGGTACTGATAGCAATGAGCGCATGGTAGATACCCCATACCGTTCCAAACAATCCAATAAAGGGAGCAGTAGCACCAGTTGAGCCTAAAAAGGTCAGTCCCTTTTGAAGCTTGGCAGCGACACCATCGATACTATTTTTAATGCTTCTGGCCATCCACTCAGAATAATTGAGTGTTTGCAGTAGTTCACGATGGTTAGTAGTTTGGCTCTGGTGATGATGCGATGACTCCATAGAGGCCTTGGCTATTTGATAGTAAGGATTATTGGAAATATCACTAAAACTTTGGATGCCTTGCTCAAACGAAGTGGCATGCCAAAATTTTACGAGTTCTGGACTGAGTCTACGTAAACGACGTAAGTCCCAAAAACGGGTAAGTAAGATCACCCAGGTCACTATCGAACTTACAAGTAGAGCAAGCGCAACAAAACGAGTAATGGCATCGCCTTCAAGCCAAAGATTTGCTAGGCCAAATGGTGTATTCATAATGATTAACTCTTTAAATTAAATCGAATTGCAAGGTTAGTAGAAATTCTGGCGGGAGACCCATTTACCAAGAACGGTTTAAAGCGATAACGTTTGCCAATCTCAGTGGCGGCGCGATCCAATCTAGGGTAGGTACTCGATCTGAGCATTGCCACCTCTTCAACGACACCAGTTTCATCAATAATTAATTTCACAACCACTTCACCTTGCTCTCCTGAGCGTTTTGAAAACGAGGGGTAATAGGCATCTGCATCAGGCTGATAGACCACAATTAGTTTACCAATGTCAGTCTGAATAGGGGTGCCGCTTGCACCGCCGGTAGTAGGCGGGGCGACACTAGCATTAGGAAGGGTGGATTCACTCTTATTTTGCGGTGTGGTTTGGGGTGATTGGGTTTGTTGCTGCGGCTGAACGGGAGCTGGCTTCTCAGCAGATTTTTCATCAACTGTTTTCTGTTTTTGCTCTAGCTTAGGTTTCGGTGGCGGTGGTGCTGGGGGCTGCTGACTTTTGTTGACGGTATCAGGACTGACAAGATTTGCCATCACACGTGCATCATCATCCGTTTTTGCTGGTTTAGAATCCCAGTGTAAAAATTCGAGTGCGGGTAATGCATGTAAGAGTACGACAATAACAATAATGATCCGCTCTGTTTTATTAAACGGAAGATGGGCATCGAGCTTTTTTAATAAAGTGCTCATCGGATGCTACTCAAGCGTTTTGTTTGGACTCGGTGTGAAGACATATCACTAGTCATTAATTCAGTGGCCATACTCAGCAGGCTGAGCTCATCTTTGCTGCTAATAAAGGTGAGGGTAAAAAAGGGTCTGCTCGGTGAAAGTTTCTCTTGCAAATCTAACTGCTTTTTGAGTTGTCTTACAACTGCTTCACTGGTATCGATCAGATTAATAGACTCACCAAGGAGTTTGCGAATCGCATTGCGCAAAAAAGGGTAGTGAGTGCAGCCCAAAACTAGGGTGTCGGCCCCTGCATCTTGAATAAGCTCAAGGTGTTTAGCGAGCAATTCCAGTGCTTCTGGACTATCAGCTTTACCTGCCTCAATTAATGGCACCAATCCAGCCCCAGATTGCTTGATAAATTGACAGTGACTCGGTAGCGTGGTTAACAGTGCATTGAACTTATCGCTCTTTAAAGTTGCCTCTGTGGCTAAGACGCCAACAATGCCATTTTGTGATTGCATTGCGGCAGGTTTAATTCCGGGTTCTACCCCAATCACCGCAATAGCTAAAGATTCTCGAATCTTTTGAATTGCTTCGGCCGTTGCTGTGTTGCAAGCCACCACAATGGCATCACAACCCTCATTTAATAGCTGCGTGCATAAGGCAAGACTGCGAGCCGCGATCCACTCGCTGGATTTTTCACCATAGGGCGCATTTGCTGAATCAGCGAGGTAGATATAGTCGTTTTGGGGAAGCTGGTATAAAGCTTCATCCAGAATGGATAAGCCCCCAACACCAGAATCAAATACGCCAATAAGTGCCAATGTGAACTTTGTCTACAAATGAGTTAGGCAATGACAACGGGAATACCAGCAATCTTGGCTTGCCAATCACGAGGACCTTCATGATGCATAGAAATACCTTGAGAGTTGACAGCGACTGTCACGGGCATATCTTTCACATCAAACTCATAAATGGCCTCCATCCCTAAGTCAGCAAAGCCAACCACTTTAGATGACTGAATTGCCTTGGATACGAGGTAAGCTGCACCTCCTACTGCCATGAGATAGGCTGACTTATGTTTTTTGATTGCTTCGATTGCTTCTGGACCACGCTCTGCTTTGCCAATCATTGCTATCAAACCTGTCTTTGATAGCATCATTTCTGTGAACTTATCCATGCGCGTTGATGTGGTGGGACCAGCAGGTCCAACAACTTCATCGCGTACTGGGTCGACTGGTCCAACGTAATAGATGACACGATTTTTAAAGCTCACTGGCAAGGCTTCGCCTTTGGCGAGCATATCGGCAATTCGCTTATGAGCAGCATCACGACCTGTCAAGATTTTTCCATTAAGCAGTAATGTATCGCCAGGTTTCCAGCTCGCCACCTCCTCTGGCGTCAGGGTATCTAAGTTAACGCGTTTGGACTTATTGACGTCCGCAGTCCAAGTGACATCGGGCCAATCAGATAATGAAGGTGCCTCTAATTTTGCAGGGCCATCGCCATGTAAATGAAAGTGAATGTGACGGGTCGCTGCACAATTTGGAATCATGGCAACGGGTAAGGAGGCAGCGTGTGTTGGATACTCCATGATCTTGATGTCCAATACGGTTGTAAGGCCACCTAAACCTTGAGCGCCAATACCCAACCTATTTACTTTGTCATAAATTTCTAAGCGCAATTCTTCAGCACGCGTCTTTGGGCCACGATTAATTAGTTCCTGAATGTCTACAGGGCCCATTAAAGATTCTTTAGCCATCAACATGGCTTTTTCTGGGGTTCCACCAATGCCAATTCCCAAAATCCCAGGAGGGCACCAACCTGCGCCCATCGTAGGAACAGTTTTGAGAACCCAATCCACAACAGAGTCAGATGGGTTGAGCATCGCCATCTTGGCTTTATTTTCTGAGCCGCCACCTTTAGCAGCACAAATTACTTCAACATCATCTCCGGGAACGATTTCATAATGAATTACAGCAGGGGTGTTATCGCCAGTATTTTTACGTTTTCCTGCTGGGTCCGATAAGACAGAGGCGCGCAACATGTTATCGGGATTCAAGTAAGCACGACGTACCCCTTCATTCACCATGTCGCTAACACTCATAGTGGCATCTGGCCACTGAACATTCATACCAACTTTGAGAAAAACAACTGAAATGCCAGTGTCCTGACAGATTGGACGATGTCCTTCCGCACACATTCGGCTGTTTGTCAAAATTTGGGCGATAGCATCTTTGGCCGCTTCACCTTTTTCCAAGGAATAGGCTTTTCCCATGGCCTGAACAAAGTCCTTAGGGTGGTAGTAGGAAATGAACTGAAAGGCGTCTGCAACACTTTGAATAAGGTCGTTTTGTTTGATATTTGTCATAGATTTTGGTTAATTTGTTAGGTTTGCCCCATTTTAAGGGTTTGCCATAGAGCAAATCCCGAGTGTTTTCACTTATCTTCTAAGGTCTTGTGGGTCTCATCCCATCATTTTGCGACATATTGGCAAAAAAATTACTGATTATTTGATTGAGGGCCGTGAAGCATGGAACCATTAAAGCAAGAAAACCGCATCTTTCACCCACCAGCAGACTTTGTGAAAAGTGCCGCTATTCCAGGTATGGACGCCTATAACAAGCTTTGTGATGAAGCGAATAAAGATTATGACGGTTTCTGGGGTCGTCTTGCTAAGGAGAATATCTATTGGAAAAAGCCATTTACAAAAGTGTTAGATGAGTCCAAAGCGCCTTTCTACAAGTGGTTTGAAGATGGTACAACCAATGCCTCCTATAACTGTTTAGACCTCCAAGTTCAAAATGGTTTAGGTGATAAGACCGCCATTATTTTTGAAGCTGATGATGGCACAGTAACGAATGTCACTTACAAAGAGTTGCTTGAGCGCGTTTGCAAAATGTCAAATGCATTGCGCAAGATGGGTATCAAGTCTGGTGATCGCGTCATTATTTATATGGCAATGACCATTGAAGGTATTGTGGCAATGCAAGCTTGTGCTCGTATCGGTGCAATTCACTCTGTGGTATTTGGTGGATTTTCTGCTCAAGCCCTGCGTGATCGAATCGTTGACGTTGGTGCGGTTGCAATTATTACTGCAGACGGACAATTTCGTGGCGGTAAATCATTGCCATTGAAAGCAATTTGTGACGAAGCCCTTTCAACTGGCGAATGCAGTAATGTTAAACATGTCATCGTTAATAAACGTACAGGTATCGATGTAACAATGACACCCGGACGTGATGTGTGGATGCAAGAGATCGTGGCTAATGAAGCTGCTACTTGCGAGCCAGAGTGGGTAAGCGCTGAACATCCCTTATTCATTCTATATACCTCTGGCTCAACTGGTAAGCCTAAGGGCGTGCAGCACTCAACTGGTGGCTATCTTTTGTGGGCTATTCTCACCATGAAGTGGACTTTTGATATCAAGCCACATGATGTGTTCTGGTGTACTGCAGATATTGGCTGGGTAACAGGTCACTCCTACATTACTTATGGCCCACTTGCAGTTGGCGCTACTGAGATTGTGTTTGAAGGTGTACCAACCTATCCAAATGCTGGCCGTTTTTGGGACATGATTCAAAAACATAAGGTTAGTATTTTCTATACAGCACCAACGGCAATTCGTTCTTTGATCAAAGCATCTAGTAATGATGAGGCAGTGCATCCAAAGAGCTATGATTTATCTTCATTAAGACTCTTGGGTTCTGTAGGCGAGCCAATTAATCCCGAAGCGTGGATGTGGTACTACGAAAACGTTGGTGGTACACGTTGCCCGATTACTGATACTTTCTGGCAAACCGAAACTGGCGGCCACATGATTTCACCATTACCTGGTGCGACACCAATGATTCCTGGTTCATGCACTTTGCCATTGCCTGGCATTCAAGCGGCGATTGTTGACGAAGCAGGTGTCGATGTTCCAAACGGCCATGGCGGCATTTTGGTTGTTAAGCGTCCTTGGCCTTCAATGATTCGTACGATTTGGAATGATGCTGATCGTTTTGTGAAGTCTTACTTCCCAGAAGAGTTAGGCGGCACTTTATATCTGGCAGGGGATGGCGCAATTCGCAACAAAGAAACTGGTTACTTCACTATTACTGGGCGTATCGATGATGTCTTAAACGTTTCTGGCCACCGGATGGGCACGATGGAAATCGAATCTTGTTTAGTAGCTAATCCATTGGTTGCTGAAGCTGCTGTTGTTGGTCGTCCTGACGATATGACTGGCGAAGCCATTTGTGTATTTGTGGTTCTCAAAGGTGGTCGCCCAACAGGTGATGAGGCTAAAAGGCTTGCGACAGAATTGCGTAACTGGGTTGGTAAAGAAATCGGCCCCATTGCTAAGCCAAAAGATGTGCGTTTTGGTGATAACTTGCCGAAGACTCGTTCCGGAAAGATCATGCGGCGCTTGCTGCGTGTGATTGCCAAAGGTGAAGAGGTTACGCAAGACACCTCTACTTTGGAAAACCCACATATTTTGGATCAGCTTAAAGAGTCACTGTAAGACGTCTTTATTGGCTTTTGGGGTGAAACCCTTTCGGCAATCGTATAATCGTTGGTTTCCGGAAGGGTGGATGAGCGGTTTAAGTCACACGCCTGGAAAGCGTGCGTAGGTTAATAGCCTACCGCGGGTTCGAATCCCGCCCCTTCCGCCATGTCAATAGGTATTACAAGGGTTTGTAGAGATACAATACCCTTGTAACCAAAATCGTTACCAAAGCCACCATCGGGTGGCTTTTTGTTGATTATCTATTGAGATTAGTTGGTTTGGGGCCCCTTTACGGGGTGAGTAGGCACGTCCTTTGTCTAAAGCCACTATGCGACAAAATTTAGACTGGGTCGTTTGATTGGGGAATATTGAGGGTCTAAGAAATCGCGCTAAGATTTATAATCAAAGACTATGAATACAAAAGCTCTGGAAACCATGCAAGCCCTCCTTCACGAGCGTCTTGGTATTGATAAAGATAAAGTTACGATAGATGCATCTTTGGAAGATCTTGGTATTGATTCCTTAATGCAAATTGAGTTGCTCTTCGATTTTGAAGATAAATACAAGGTGAAAATACCGGATATTAAGGAAAAGCCAAAAACTATTGGTGAATTGCTCAAAGTAATAGAGCCATTCATTCCAAAAGATTAGTCCTTTAAATTTATATTCATGAAGAGGCGGGTTGCTATAACGGGCGTTGGAATGGTTGATCCGCTTGGCATCTCCATAGATAGTTTTTTTGACCGCACCATTCGAGGTGAGTCATCCATTCGGCATTACTCAACCAGGGATGTTCCAGTACCCATCTCGATTCCTGCAGTTTATTGCGCTAACTTTGATGGAGATGAAATATTGGGTAAACCCAGAACTATCTCTATGGATAGGTTCTCACAGATGGGATTGGTTGCAGCATTTGAAGCATGGATCGCCGCTGGGTTAGACATTAACGATAAAACCCATAAACCTGATGTTGGAGTTTCTTGGGGTACAGCCTTAGGAGGTACTCGAATTTACGAGCAGGGCTTAAAAGAGATGTGGCTCAACGGCAGAGAGCGTTTACCGCCTTTAGCTGTTGTTATGGGAATGAATAACGCTTGTGCTTCCCATATTGCAATTCAATTAGGACTCGGCAATTCATCATTAAGTTACACCGTTGCATGCTCATCGTCTTCAGCCGCTATTGGCGAGGCATATAGACGAATACGTGATGGCGAAGCAAATATGATGGTTGCTGGAGGATCTGATACACCGCTGATATATGGCGTAATACGGGCATGGGATGCAATGCGAGTTCTATCGCCTGGGAACGAAACTACATCTCCTGATGCTTGTCGCCCATTTGATAGGAGTCGCTCAGGTCTTGTTTTGGGTGAAGGGGCAGCCGCACTCGTACTTGAGGATTGGGATCATGCGGTTGCAAGAAACGCTCCCATCATTGCTGAGTTAGCTGGATATGGCTCCAATTGCGATCATACAAACTTGGTAAAACCAGATTCTGCTGGTCAAATTGCAGCTATATCGCTAGCTCTAGAAGATGCTGGTCTTGCTGCTGACGAGATTGGCTACATTAATGCACATGGAACCGCCACTATTGAGGGCGACCCTAATGAAATTGAAGCGCTTAGGGGTGTATTTGGGAGCCACGCAGAAAATTTAGCCGTTAGTTCCACAAAATCTACCCATGGTCATCTTATGGGTGCATCTGGCGCTATTGAAGCTGTAATAACTATCCTTTCTATTGAGAATGGTATTGCCCCCCCAACGGCTAATCTAAAAGATATTGATCCGACGTGTGAGGGGGTTCGTCATATTAAAGTTGGGGATAACAATAAATTTAATCTTAGGACTGCAATTTCTAATTCATTTGCTTTTGGTGGAAGTAATGCAGTTTTAGTATTTAGAGTTCCACAATAAGGTTTTATGAGAGATCGAACAAATGAATTGGTCTAAACCTTTTGGAATTAAAAATTGGGCTGCTTGGAGCCCGTTAATTAAGAGCAATGAAGAATGGCTAGATTGGTCAAAAAATCCATTTCCACTGTTGGGTTCTGAAAGCCCAAAGGTCGAAGGTATGCAGTCAATCAATAGAAGAAGGTTAAAACGTCTAGGAAGTCTAGCGCTAGAAGCTACTTATCGATTACCTGAATCCATGGCTCCAGTAGTGTTCTGCAGCAAGTATGGGGAGATCGAAAGGGGTTATCAATTGCTCAAGGAATTAACTGAAACAGGTGCCGTGTCTCCGCAGTCCTTTAGCTTGGCAGTACACAATGCCATTCCAAGTTTGTACACCATCGACAGGAAAATTAATCCTAACGTAATTGCCATTTCTTCAGATGCCGGAATTTTTTCTGCTCTATTAGAGGCCCAAGGCTTGTTTTCCTCGGGTGAGGAGGTAGTGCGTATTATTGTTGCTGAAGAGCCTGTTCCAGATGCATATAACAAATATTGTGAATTTATCAACGAGTCATATGCTTATGCAATTGATCTCGAGCCAGGGGGAATGCTTTCGTTGGCGTTCACTGGAGGCAACGACAATAAGGTGTCGCCCCAGAATTACTCAACCAATCTCAATGTATTGCGTTTTTTACTAAGTAGCGATAAGGATTATGTTGAAATAATTAATGGCGCACGTTGGCAATTGAGGAGGAGTTAATTGCTAGATCGGTATTGGCGAATCTTTGCCACAGGACTTTCATTTACTCTCTTTGGTCTGGGCGGTGCATGCTTAACAATCTTATTGCTCCCTCTCTTAATGGTTACAAGGGATAGCAAAGTTAGGCGAAAGTACGGGAAAAAACTTCTAAAAAGCTGTTTCCAATTATTTTCTTGGATTATGCAATTTCTCGGAGTAATTGAGTTGCATATTGAGGGGATACAAAACCTCAAATCTGGCAGACGTCTTGTATTAGCCAATCACCCAAGTCTAATTGATGCCGTTTTATTAATTTCTCTAATTGAAAACCCTAATGGAATTATTAAATCAAGCCTTTTTAGGAATCCCAGCATGATCGGGCTAGCAAAGATTGCAGGGCTAATACGCAATGTTGAGGGCCCCGAATTAGTTCGGAAATCTATAGAATCTATAAGTAGTGGAGATAACCTGTTAATATTTCCCGAAGGTACAAGGACGAAAGAGTCCAGAACAACAAGCTTTAAACGAGGGGCTGCATACATTGCAATTAAAGGCAAAATTAATATCATCCCAGTTTTTATATCAACCTCAGTACCTTTTTTAAAGAAGGGGCATAGCTGGTATAAGGTCCCCTCAATTAAGCCAATTTATGACATTTCTATTGGCCATGAAATTGAAGTCGCATCTAAGATCAACATACACAGCGATTTAATCCTGGAGTCTGAGTTATTAACGGAATATTTAGAAGAGTTATACGCGCATGAGCTTAGTTAATATGGAAGATCTTGAGTTAGAAATTAAGAAATTAATCATTGATTGTTTGAATCTTGAGGACCATCGACCAGAAGATATTGATTCTGAGGCCCCACTATTCGGCGATGGTCTTGGTTTAGACTCAATTGATGCTCTGGAGCTTGGAGTGGCTTTGCAAAAGAAGTACGGCCTGACCCTTTCGAGCGTTACTAAAACAGAGGGAAAACACTTCTACTCTGTGGCAACTCTAGTTAAATTTGTGGCGGAAAAAAGAACGAACTAAGCTTCGCGGTATTGCATGAAGGCAGTAATCGTTTTTTAATTTAACCGACTGAAATCAATGGAATTTTTCCTGGCATTATTGTTGCCAATATCATTTTGGATATTCAAAATACTAGGGATTCCTTTTTGGTATGCCGGCGTCTTTCTAATCCCATTTATTTTCCTTAAAAAAAATCCTTATTGGGGTAAGTGGCTATCTGGACTTGCGTTGCTTCTTGGTATAGCAGCCTTAGTTTCAAAATCTGCATCATTTGTCTACCTTTATCCGGTTATCGTTAATGTTGTTTTGTTATCAGTATTTGCATTGAGTCTTTTTGGCCGTCAAACAATCGTTGAGAAAATAGCAAGAATTAGGGATGCGAGTTTCACTGATAGCGAGATCCCCTATGTGCGAAAGGTTACTTGGGCTTGGGTAATATTCTTTTCGTTAAATGGCTCAATAGCACTAGCTACAATTCTTATTCCAGATAAGAGTTACTGGTCAATTTATAACGGGGGCGTCTCATACGTTCTTATGGGGCTTATGTTTTTGGGCGAGCTTCTTATTCGGGATAGGTATATAAAGCGTGCTAAGCAGTAAGTTATCAACACTTCTCTTAAGCGAATTTGATCAGACGATCATTACTGATGATGGAATTACTCTTGCGCAACTTAAGGATGATGTAGCTAAAGCTCGCGGCGCTATTAGGCCTATCACTGGTAAAAAGATTGCGCTATACCATTCTGATGCCTACATATTCCTAGTTTGGTTACTCGCTGCCTGGCAAGAAGGGCGGAAACTTCTAATCCCTGCTGATAAAAATATTGCTTCAACCCCTAAGCTCGATGGGTGGGTAAAGTTAGGAGAGTTTGATAACTCAGACATTGTTACATGGAGTGCGCAGGATAACGTCAAAAATAAAGTATTTACAGGAATTGATTCAAACTTTGAAGCCCTTGGAGTTTTTACGTCTGGATCAACAGGGCTGCCAGTGGAAATTAATAAAACAATCTGGCAGCTAGAAAATGAAGTGTCTTCTATTGAACTTACATTCGGCAAAGAAATACCGGTGGATGTGGTCTTTTATCGGTCAGTCAGTCACCAACATTTTTTTGGAATGCCTTTTGGGTCCTTATGGGCTATATCAAGAGGCTCTCGAATATCTAGACAGGCAATTAAAGGGCCACACGAGTGGGATCAACGTAATTGTCAGGTTTTGATAACTAGTCCGTCCTTCTTAAAGAGTGTTGCTGAGACTACTTTGCAACATAAACATATTGGCCCAAACATTAAGTCTATTTTTTGTGCTGGCGGTATTCTTGAAGATGCTACTTTTTCAAAAATTATAGAAATCACAAAAACCCATTTGATTGATATTTACGGGAGCTCAGAAACTGGCCACATAGCTTGGAGAAGCTCCCCCGAAATGCCCTGGCAACTTCAAGCTGGAGTCGAGTTCAAAAAGCCGATTGGAGTAGTTCTTGAGATTAAGTCAAAGTTTTGCCCAAGCTATGAGTGGTTTCCTACCTCCGATTTAGCTAGGCAGTCTGGTGATACATTCGAGCTCCTGGGTAGAGCGGATCGCATTATTAAAATTGAGGGAACAAGGGTATCTTTAAGTCAGTTAGTTGAAGTAATAAAAGATTCTATTTTTGTTGACGATTGTCTTATTAGTGATTTAGGAAATGGTAGGAGATCCCAGATTGGTGCTGTTCTTAAATTAAGCAAACAAGGCCTTGTAGAAATTGAAGCTGCAGGGAAGCTTGCTTTGGTTAATAGAATCAAAGACTCCCTAAGGGGGAAAGTAAATTCAATTTCCGTGCCTAGACGCTGGAGATTTGTGGACCAATTCCCAATAAATAGCCTTGGTAAAGTCTTAAAAATTGATTTGGATAACTTATTTTCAGAGGTCCTCAAGACTCCAATTATCATTAATAGGGTGCTTGAGGGATCAAAGCTTGAGCTGCTCTTAGATATGTCCAAGAGCCTAGATTGCTTTAATGGACATTTTGAGGGGTTCCCAGTTGTGCCAGGCGTTGCTCTTATAGAGTGGGCAATTAGTAATGCCAAGAGTGATTTGCATAAAAGTTATATTTTTAGCGGCATGTCTCAGGTTAAATTTCAAAAATTCATCAAACCAAATCAAATTGTTAAATTGACGCTGAATTTTGATCTCGAATCTTTAAGCATTAGGTTCCAGTATCGAAATGCAGAAACTATTTTTTCAAGCGGTATTTTGAAGTTTAGGAGTGCAGGGGTATGAAAGTTTGTGCACTGATCCCTTTTTACAATCATCCAGAGGCTATTGGATTTGTAGTAGATCAATTATCTAAATTTGACCTAAATACTATCATTGTTGATGACGGTAGCAATGAAGAATCTAAGAAAATTCTTTCCTCATTAGCTACTTTACCTAAAGTTACTTTGGTTACTCGTGAGGCAAATGGGGGTAAGGGAGCCGCTGTAATTAGCGGGATGCGTGAGGCTATGAATAAAGGATATACACATGCGCTACAAGTTGATGCCGATGGACAGCATGACCTTTCCAGACTCCCCGAAATACTGGCTTTATCCCAAAAGTTTCCAGAAAAGATTATCTCCGGAATGCCTGTTTACGATGACACAGTACCGACAAATCGTAAGCTGTGGAGGTACGCCACACATATCTTGGTTTGGATTCATACTTTATCGCTTGAAATTCGAGACTCAATGTGTGGCTTCAGAGTCTATCCATTAAAAAAAACCTTGGCTGTAATAGATACGGTTAAAAATTTTGGCCAAAGAATGGATTTTGATATAGAGATACTTGTTCGATCGCACTGGCATGATTTGCATATTGAGCAATTGCCCGTGGGTGTCAGGTATCCGCTAGATGGCATCTCTCACTTTCAGTTATTTAACGATAATTTTTTGATAACAAAGCTGCACATTAGATTGTTTTTTGGAATGCTTTTAATCTCCCCAAAATTACTCATTAGAAAAGTTGTAGCTTGATTCATTGGGCAGACCTTACTGAGGTGACAACCTCCTTTGGAATTCGACTCCTATTCCTTATCTATAAGATTTTCGGAAGACTGCCAGTTTTAATTATTCTTTATCCAGTCATATTGTGGTTTTACATATCAAACAAAGTGGCGAGAAGTGCATCTCTAGATTATTTGACGCATTTATATCTATATAGCAATAAGACAAGCCCTAAACCTACTCCCATCAATGTTTTTAGGCATCTATACGCATTTGGCGAATGCATTTTAGACAAGCTGATCATTTGGAGTGGTCGCCTCGAGGATTTGGAGTACACCCTTGATGGACTTGAAGGTTTTGATACATTGGTTGGGGAAAACCTGGGAGCAGTTGTGGTTGTTTCTCATCTCGGCAATCTCGATTTCTGTAGGGCAATCGCCAGGCGGTATCCTAATTTAAATCTAACCGTCCTGGTACATACGACTCATGCGGTTAAATTTAATCAACTATTGAAGTCACTTAATCCTGAAAGCTCTCTTAACATCATCCAAGTCTCAAATTTTTCAATGCATGACGCTATGGCGCTTTCTGAAAAGATTCAAGGGGGTGGTTTGATCGCAATTGCTGGGGACCGCGTTCCGCTCTTGTGGGGTAATACCGTTCCTGTTAATTTCTTGGGATCCTTGGCGCCGCTACCTCTTGGTCCTTATATCTTAGCCAAAACTCTGAAGTCCCCACTATTTTCATTAACATCAATCAAAGTAAACAATCGATATCAGCTAAATTGTAAAAAAATATCTGACTGGGATAAAGGGGGGAGAGTCAGCTCTACCGATATTGCCAATGCGGCACAAGCTTTCGCTGATGTATTGGAGCAAGGTTGCTTACAGTCACCATTCCAGTGGTTCAATTTTTATCCCTTCTGGCAGAGCGTAGAACGTGATTAGATCAATACAAAAGATGCTGGCTGTTTTATTGGTGTTATGTCCAAGCTATGTTTTTGCTGATCATTTGCTCGATCAAATCAAGGCATTAATTAATAGCCCTCAAATTGTTAGAGGTAACTTTACCCAGACCCGTACCCTTATGGGTGTCAGCAAAAAGCTTACTTCTGATGGCTTCTTTTTAGTTGATAAGAGCAAGGGAATTGTCTGGGTGACCGAAAGACCAATATACCAAGCGCTTAAAATTACTGATGCTGGAATCAGCATTGGAAATAAGACCAATACACTAATGACAATTGATTCTAGTAATCAGCCATCCGTTAAGTATATTAATGAATTGATGCTTGCTATGTTCTCTGGTGATATGAACTCTCTTGAACGGGTATTCAATTCCACTGGTGAAGTCACTACAAAGGGTTGGGTTCTAGAATTAACCCAGAAAAATCCTTCATCTGCGATCTTAAAAAGTGTGGTGATTACTGGAAATTTAGCCATAAGTCATATAACGTTTTCTACTAAAGAAGGTGATATAACAGACATTAATTTTACAAATGTAAAGCCAATAACGTCGCTTACCAAAGATGAAATATCATTATTTCAATAAGGCGGCCGCCTTAACTCTACTATTAGTAACGGCGGGACTGGTATGTTGGACTTTTGCCAATATGAATTTGATTGGCAGCCGAATTGACAACAATATTTTTTCTTTATTGCCAAAGTCTGAGCGGAATTCAGTTGCCGAAGAGTTTGTAAGTCGAGTCTCTAAAGCTGGGGAACAATCTGCTGTTGTTCTCATTGGCTCTGACATTCTAGATAATGCATTAGCCGCTGAAAAGGAATTTAGATCCCAAATAAAAAGTTTAGATCTTAAAAGTCCTGCGTTAGACAATAGCCTTTTTCAATATATAGACATTCTCCAAAAACATACGTCTCAGCTCATTACGCCTGATGATATCTTCCTATTAAATAACCAATCTCCTGATTTTTGGTATGAGAGATCCAATGCCCTTGCTTATTCACTAGGAGGTTCTGCTATTTCTTGGAGGGAAGATCCCTTTGGTCTATTAGGCGATTGGCTGAATAGGCTGGCGGGTGCTACAAAGATACTTCCTTATGGTGACAGTCTTGTGGTTAACCAAGGGCCTATTAGCTATGTAGTTGTTCCTTTGGATCTGGATGCCTCGTTGGGTTCAATTCATGAGCAAAATATTGTTGCAGATAACATTAATGCAGCCATCGAATCTACAACACTTAAATTTCAGGGTATAAAGTTTCTCCGTTCTGGGGTTGTTTTTATTGCTTCCGACACTTCTAAGGCTGCTCAGAAGGATATTTCTGCAATTGGGCTGATTTCAGCAATGGCTGCATTGATCCTTATTGGATCCATATTTAGAAGTTTTTATGCAATTGGGGCTGTCTTACTAACTGTTTCAATTGCCTTTTTATATGCATTCTTAGCCTGCTTCTTTATTTTTCCAAAGGTCTATCTTTTGACTTTGGCTTTTGGAACCAGCTTGATAGGAATGTCTGTTGATTACTGCCTTTACTGGTTAACTGGCTCCATTGATGATGTTAAGAGCCCCCTTGCTAGGAGGAGATATCTATTTCCAGGGATGTTTTTAGCTTTGTTAACAACAGCAATGGGGTATTTATTGCTTGCAGCCACGCCTTTCCCGGTTCTATCTCAAATGGCTGTTTTCTCTATTAGCGGTATTGTTGCTTCGTGGTTAACCGTCCTCTGCCTGTTCCCCTATATTTCTAAGTTAAGATTTGTATCAAATAAAACTAATTCAATGCCTCTCTGTATTCGCCCTGGATTTTTGAGCGAATATCCGTTTTTGCGATGGCTTCTCATAGTTGCGACCATATTGATATCAATTTATGGGGCATATAGCTTTAGAGCTAAGGACGATATTCGCTCCCTGGCAAGTTTCAATAAAACTTTGGTTAATGAGCAGCTGCAAGTATCGAAAATACTCGACATACCAAGCCCATCACAATTTTTTATAGTTACAGGTTCTTCAGAATCTCAAGTTCTCAGCCTAACTGAAGGCCTAACTAAGGAGTTGGATGGACTTATATCTACCGGCTACATTTCAGGTTATCAGTCTGTTACGCAATACGTCCCATCTATAGCTGCCCAGGAGTTAGCGGCTTCTGCTTATGATTCACTCAATAAAAAGGTGGCGCTAAAAAGAGTGGCTAAAGAGATGGGCATGGATTCCTCATGGGAGAAAAATCAATCTCTAATTTCTGCGCCATTGACTATATCGGATTTAAGTACACTCCCCATTTATAAGAAGCTTAGCTATCTTTGGTTTGATTCTGATCCCACCATTAGATCTACCGCTATATTGTTGATTGGTATAGACGGTCAATCATCAGTTGAGCAGCTTTCAAAGCTTTCTACTCAAGATATTATGTGGATTGATAAGCCACAGGAAATATCAGAAATATTTCATCGCTATAGAACTCTTTTTTCTTACATTATCGTAGCCGGGTATTTGCTAACCCTTTTTATTATCTATTTAAAGTACAAAGAAGACTCCTGGAGAGCTGTAATGCCTCCTATATTTGCAACATTTATTACCCTAGCAGTTCTTACTGCGCTTGGTGAACCCATCGGCTTGTTGTCTGTCATAGCGTTTGCCTTGCTTTTAGGGGTTGGAACTGACTACGGTATATTTCTTCTCCAGTACCCTAGAGACAGAAAGATATTATTTTCAATATCTATCGCTGCTTTAATGACTTTAATTTCATTTGGTAGCCTTTCTTTAAGCAGTGTCCCGGCGCTTCACGGCTTTGGCCTTACTTTATTTTTTGGGATCTTCTTTTCTTGGCTTCTAGCGATTTTTCTTGCAAGAAGTCCTGATTCCAATGACTAAGTCCAATAGATTATCCCGGTACTTTTGCTCATTTATGTACCCAATTTTGTTTTTTACGCTAGGCGCTTGCTCTACGATTAATATTAATGAGCCTTTGGCAACAAATCTTCAGGAAATTGGAAGGCCGCGTGTATTGTTGATGCAAACTCAAATTATCCATTCAGCTGATACTTATTCTATGGATCTTATTGTTGATATATCCAAGGGCAAATTAACAATAATTGGCTCGTCATTGGGCATTAGGGTGTTCACACTTTCTTACGATGGCGTGAATATTTCAGAGGGGTTAGGAAAGGGGCTGCCTTTCTATATCTCTAACAGCTTAGTTGTTGATGATGTGATGCTTGCATTGACATCCCACGAGGCCTTAAAGGCTAATTTGCCTATAGATTGCTCATTGGTCGTCGATAATGGTCTGGAGAAAATATACTGCAGTGATCGACTAATTGCATCCGTTAGTCAAAACCGGGGGCTCGATAAGAATATGACAGTTTCTGTAAAGAGATCAAATCCAGAATACGAATTAAACATTGTTATGAGTGAGGAGCAATGACTATTTTTATTAACAATTATTCGGTGATTAGCGCCCTTGGAAGTGGGTTGGATGAAACACGCCAAAATTTATTTCAGGGAATAAGTCCTGGGATGGTATCTACTGAAAAATATAGCCCTGGAAGAAGGCTTAGCCTAGGTATGGTGAGTGAGGAGCTCCCAAATTTAAATCAAACCCCTCTTGGATACCAGTCTAGAAATAATCAAATGCTTTTAGCAGCCTTTAATCAAATAGAAGATAGTTATTATTTTCTATCCAGCGGTATTGATAAGAGCCGGATTGCCATTGTTATTGGTTCAAGTACTTCTGGTATTTCAGATGAGGAGAATGCTTTCCCCCATCTAATCGAAACAGGAAATTTCCCAGATTCTTTTGATTTATCTCAACGCTTATTCTGTTCACCAGCAAACTTCTTGGCTGAGCGATTGGGTATTATAGGACCGGCATATGGTATTTCTACTGCATGTACCTCAAGTGCAAAGGCAATCATAAGCGGTGCTCGCCTACTTAAGTCAGGCATGGTTGATCTAGTTATTGCTGGTGGAGTCGATACGCTCTGTAAATTTACTATTGCAGGATTTACTTCTATTGAATCAATTTCTGTGGAACGGTGCAATCCATTGTCAGTAAATCGATCGGGTATCAACATAGGTGAAGGTTGTGGCCTTTTTCTAATGAGTCGGAAAGATGGTGATATTAGCCTGACTGGGTGGGGTGAGAGTTCTGACGGATATCATATATCTGCCCCTGATCCAAAAGGTTACGGACCTTCTCTTGCGATAAACGCGGCGCTGAAAATGACTGGTAGAAGTGTGGACCAAGTTGAGTATATAAACCTACATGGCACAGGAACTTATCATAACGACCTGATGGAGGCGAACTTAATTCATGACCTAAATTTTAAGGCTCCAGTGAGCTCTACTAAACCATTAACTGGTCATACGCTAGGTGCTGCAGGTGCTATTGAGGTTGCGATTAGCTGTTTGACATTAACTGATAGCGGTCGATTGCCTCCACATATTTGGGATGGAGATTTTGATCCTACATTGCCACCACTAAAGCTAGCTGCGCAGCTTCCTGATGCTCCAAACGTAGTTATGACTAACAACTTTGCTTTTGGTGGAAACAATACATCGTTGATTTTGGAGTCGCAATGACTTTTGATGTCTCGAGTATGCTCCCACATGATCATCCAATGATTTTGATCGATGAATTAATTTCGAGTGATTCTAACTCTGCCGTTGTAGGGGCAATTATCAAGAGCGATTACCCATTTACAACTGGAAGTATTGGCACCTGGGTTGGATTGGAGTTTATGGCTCAAGCAGCTGCTTTATTGGCTAAGTTATCAAACTCGGGCAGTTGTGAGGACGCAAAACTAGGGTTCTTGCTTGGAAGTAGGGGGTTTGTAGCTCATGTCCCTGAATTCGTTCCCGGTCAGAAGGTCTTAATTTCAATTACCCTTGATCCAAATGACATAGCTGGCCCCATGGTTAATGCACTCGGGGTTATAAAAGATGTCAAAGGGGAGGTGCTTTGCGATGCGGCCTTAACTTTGTATGGGCCTAATGATGATGCTTTATATTTAAAGTTATGAGGCTCAATAAAACCGTATTGATAACAGGCGCTAATAGGGGGATAGGAAGGGCTATCGCCCAAAGGCTCGCAGCTGATGGTTACGACCTTGCTTTGCACTGTAGATCAAATATAGATGAGTTAAAAGCTACCGTAGCAGAAGTTGAGAAGAATTTTCAAACTAAGGTCATCCTTCTTCAATTTGATGTATCCGATAGGTCTCAATCTAAAGCGGCTTTGGATGCTTACGTTATAGAACATGGCGCACCCTATGGGGTCGTAAGCAATGCTGGAGTAACTGCTGATAATGCTTTTCCAGCAATGCTGGGGGATGAGTGGGACGGTGTAATTGCAACCAACCTAGGATCCTTTTATAACGTTCTGCATCCCTTGGTTATGCCCATGGTGGCAACAAGAAGGCCCGGACGAATTATCACCATGTCTTCAATTTCTGGAATCATTGGCAATCGTGGGCAGGCTAATTACAGTGCCTCAAAGGCAGGAATTATTGGTGCAACTAAATCATTGGCGATTGAGTTAGCAAAACGTAACATTACGGTAAACTGCGTTGCTCCTGGGCTAATTGAAACTGATATGGTTTCAGCTGAAGTAACCGAAGCATCCCTAAAATCTATCCCAGCTCAGAGATTGGGTAAGCCTAAGGAAGTGGCAGCTGCGGTTTCATTTCTTATGAGTGATGATGCTTCATATATTACGAGGCAGGTTATCTCCGTTAACGGAGGGATGATTTAAGTAACTTTTTAAGGCGCCGTTTATACACATGCCTCAAGCTTCAATTGAACTAAAGGTATATCTCGCAAGAATAGATTCTGATTTTTCGCGCAAGATATGCAAGAAATATTCACTTAGCCAGGACAGTCATAATAAGTTGTTAGCTCGCTCTTTACCTTTAGCAAGTCAGCAAGTTATGGTCTCTCGTGCGCTAATTAGCTTCATTCTTGATGTTGATTGGAGTACATCATCCTCCAGTTATATGCTTGATGACTCTGTAATTCCCCCTGGAATCGTGCCACCGGGTGATTTATATCTCAGTCTTTCGCATAGTGGCGATTATGTAGCAGCAGTAGTTTCAACAAATCGGGTTGCCGTTGATATAGAGCATGCAATGCGCAATCGTGATTACATTGAGTTAGCTGGTAAGGCGTTCCACCTTAATGAGGTTGGGATTATTAAGGCCTCTGCGTCTACTAACGAACTGCAAGAACGCTTTTATAAAACGTGGACCCTTAGAGAGTGCTTTTATAAACTTGGAATATTACAGATACTAACTGATCCAGAATTTGATTCGGAGTGCAAACTAAGTGAAACAGGCTACGCCCATTTCACTTATGCCAGTGATGATACTTACTTGGCGGTCATTTCTGAAAAAGCTATTAATGTAAGTTTGATAAACTAAATTAGGAGATATTTCTTACAACCCCTTCTTCATATCTCTTACTACTTCTTTTCCATATGCCGAAGTTACCGGGCCACTGCATTTGAAATTAAGATCCATGATTCCCATATTTGCTGCTGGGGGTGTATTAGGCTCTAGTCTTAAATTTTCTTTAGTTACAAGAATGCCTTGATTATTGTTTTCAGCACAGAATTTCTCGGCATGTTGATATGCGCGCAGTTTAACTTTGCCCATATCTCCCCGGTAAACGTTGATGGTGTATTCATCTCCACCTATAGAGCGAACCCCGGTAGTGGCAGCACATGCAATAAGAATTGAGCCTGTAGAGGCAATTAAAAATCTTTTGGCGGTATATGAATTCACTAAAGCTCCTTTATTTTGCATAGGTGGATCGACTCTGACTTCTATTTTAGGTTCAATCCCTATAATTTTTATACATATCTTTTGATTTAGCTCAATATTGAGTAGGGTAAACCCAGGTAATTTTTAAAATTATCATAAATAGGGCATAGAATGATTAACAATCTTCAATCTAG
>Ga0194047_10000779_pt1 | contig 20300 bp, 18 predicted proteins | sample JunL225m_MetaG_2_FD_160070 | JGI IMG/M metagenome (GOLD analysis project Ga0194047, IMG submission 160070) | Anoxic zone freshwater microbial communities from boreal shield lake in IISD Experimental Lakes Area, Ontario, Canada - Jun2016-L221-5m | ecosystem: Environmental > Aquatic > Freshwater... | reverse complement strand
GATTACTAGAAAATAAAGATAGTAGATATGGGGTATTAGCAATCTTATCTATTAGCTGTCCTCATACCCATTAGGATTGTTTTTTTGCCATCGTAAAGTATCTACACACATTTGATCTAAATCAAACTTCGCTTGCCAGCCCAATAATTTTTTTGCCATACTAGGATCTGAGTAGTATTCAGCTAAGTCGCCAGAACGTCGGCCAACTATTTCATAGGGAATTTTACTTCCCAAGATTTTTTCAAACGATTTAATTACTTCCAAGACACTATAGGGACGCCCCGTTCCCAAATTGACAGTTAGCAAGGATTCATCGTTTTGGAATCTCTCTAATGCAGCTAAATGTCCAGAAGCCAAGTCATCAACATGAATATAATCTCGAAGTCCTGTACCATCAGGTGTATCCCAATCATCGCCATAAATAAACAGTTTTGGCCTTTTGCCTACCGCTACTTGAGCAATAAATGGCAAAAGGTTATTTGGGGTACCAAGTGGATATTCGCCGATTTGACCCGAAAAATGAGCGCCGACAGGATTAAAGTAGCGTAATATTGCAATTTGCATGTTCACGTTAGACCTCTTTAAATCCCTCAAAATATCTTCCGCCATCAATTTAGTCCGTCCATAAACATTGATGGGAGAAAGGCACATGGCTTCATGATACTTAGCACAATCTTGATCGCCATATACGGTTGCAGAAGATGAAAATACAATCGTTCTCACTCCAGCCCTCATTATCTCTTCAAATAAAATAATGCTGCCGGTAACGTTATTATCATAATAAAGCAAAGGAATAATTGAGGACTCTCCAACTGCCTTTAAACCAGCAAAATGTATCACTGCATCTAAGTTATGATTGATAAATACTGACCTTAAAGCAGCCCTATCTCGAACATCACCCTCTATAAATATACAATTTTTATTTGTGATTTTTTCTATTCTATCTAATACCATTTGACTGCTATTTGATAGATTATCGAAGACTACAACTTCATAATCTTGAAGAAGTAACTGCACAACAGTATGTGAGCCAATATAGCCGGTACCTCCAGTAACCAATATCCTTTGACTCATTTCTATCTTCTTTGTTTAAGTCTTTTATAAAATTATTACCAGTATTCTATTGCATTGAGTTAGGGGGAGTAGCATACCCAACCCACTCAACTAACCCTCCAATTGAGAATCGGCCCGTTTTGTAAAAAGGCTCATGTAGCCTTTTTATCTTCTAAGATTTCTAGAGCTTCCTACGTCATCATACTCGCGTAGCGCTGGCAACGCTATTCTTACTGTTTGTTTATCTCGTCTAGCGGATGAAAGAAAAAACAATCAAGATCATCGACCGATCGGTTGCCCTTTAAAATCTGAGCTTACCGATTAATCTCTTATCTTGAATTTTTAGTTTTGCCAGTAGAATTTGATCTTGATACTCGACTGCCCAGAACATGGCCTCAAATTGCGCAATCACTTTATTCGTTATGTCTTGTAATGGCGTGGTATCACTTGAATTACTAAATTTAGACAAAATCATACCATCATCAGTACTTAGTATAGCGCCAAAATCTTCTATCTTACGCTTTACTTTGACAAAGGTATTTAGTGAATCATTATGAATTACTTCAAGGTCGGCAAGTGAACATTAAGCTGCCTTTAATTTCTTGCTATATTTAAGATGCTCTACAGTAATATCATCACACTAAGCTTAGTATTAATCATATGTGACAAGACGCAGGAAGAGTACGCGCAAGTAATCCACTATTATTTAAATTATGAAAATATCAAATATTATAAGTAAAATTTTTTCGTTACTTTCAATTTTTTTAATGCTGAGTGTGATTGCCATTTCATTTTTTAGGCCCTTCATGCCTTGGGATAGCTGGGCCTATCACTTCCCATTTAGTGCCCAGCTATTTCAAATCAATGATTATTTCCAAAGCTTTTCACTGGATCAAATATTGCAAGATAGATACGAAGGCTTTCCACGAATTGCTGAATTTTTACAAGGGGTTTTGTGGCTCTTAACAGGTAGCATCTCTTCAATGGCCTTGATTAATTCAATTCCTTTGGTATTTTTTATATATTGTGCAACAAGATATGGCCATGCGAATTTTCCTATTTTAGTTTTTGGGATACTTGCCATTCCTCTAATAGCAGTGCATGCCCTATCGACATATATTGATCTATTCATGAGTGTTGCGTTATCATTTCAATTCTTAGCGGCAGTAATACTCCATAAATTATTCGAAAATAAGTCGCCGGAAAAAAAGCGATTTAATAAATGGCTAATTATTTACACGTTAGCAGCAGCAGTTTCCGGCAACACCAAAATGTGGGCACCGATAATTAGCTCTGCAATAAGTATTATCTTGTTTGCATCGATCGCTAAAAAATCAAAAAATATTAGCTCGTTTAATATTTTATTGAGAATTCACGTCACTTTAATAATTTCAGTGATTCTTTGTTGTGGATCATTAATTAAAAATACAATTACATATAAAAACCCTGTTTACCCAATTTCAATTTCAGTGCCAATTCTTAACTTGAGTCTCAATGGGCCAGAAACCGAATATAAAAATTATCCGGGCTATGCTGATAGCTATGGTGTATTAAGCAGGCCCATCTATTTTCTCTTATCCATTACTGAATGGGATTGGTCCATTCGTGGCGTTGAACCCCTTTACACCCTTGAAACTGGACCTGGTGATAGGCCAAAAAGATACTCACCAGCCAGAACTGGTGGATGGTGGGGCTTAACTATATTAATTAGCATTTTTTTAACAAGCGGAATGTGGTTGATTGCTACCTTTACAAAATTTGGACACGGTAGAATTAGCACATTTCCATTAAAACTTTTTTGCCTTCTCACCCTTTTAACATCTTTTATGCCGCAGTCGCATGAGCTTAGATATTTTCTTTATTGGCCAATCCTCTTAATCTTCAATTTGGCGTATTTGACAAAATATTTATATTCCAATCGCCTTATCTCGGTCCTCATAACCTCCCTCTATATAAGTATGTTTCTCTACTCCTTATTTATTTTGCGTGGTGAAACATTAAAAAGCTTGCTAACATATAAAACACAATCGGAGTTAATTGGAGTTCCTCAAACAGCCGAAGAGATAGTGGCCGCCAAAAAATTAGGTGGAATTTGCCTAGGTTCGTCATATAATCCTAATCAGTTTAAGTACTCCTCAGTTCTCCAAGGTGGAATTTATTTCATAGAGCAAGGTTGGATTCAGTGCGTCAAATACCCAGAATTTAAAAAATAAAAACGTAATTTACCGATATCAGAATATTCATGAAGCTTACTATTCTTATGCCCTGTCTTAATGAGGCGGAAACATTGGAGACTTGTATTAAAAAAGCAAATTCCTGGTTGAAAAATTCAGGGTTGGATGGGCAGGTAATTATTGCCGACAATGGAAGCACAGATGGCTCTCAAATAATCGCAATGAGAAATGGTGCGCGTGTAGTTGATGTGCCAATTAAGGGTTATGGGTCCGCATTATATTTTGGCACACTGGCTGCAGAAGGGGAATTCGTAATCATGGGAGATTCGGACGACTCCTATGACTTTAGCAAACTCGATAAGTTTATTGAAAAATTAAATGACGGATTTGACCTGGTAATGGGGAACCGCTTTCTTGGAGGAATATTCCATGGTGCAATGCCATGGAAAAACAGATATATAGGAAATCCATTATTAACCTGGGTTGGCCGCACTCTTTTTAAGTGTCCTGCAAGCGATTTTCATTGCGGATTACGAGGGATTAAAAAAGATTCTTTCTTGCGCTTGGACCTTCGCACAACTGGAATGGAATATGCCTCAGAAATGGTTATAAAAGCAACTTTATTGGGAATGAAAATTGCAGAAGTTCCGACCACCCTATCAAAGGATGGTCGCTCTAGACCCCCACATTTAAGGCCATGGCGTGATGGTTGGCGACACCTAAGATTTATGATGCTTTTTTCTCCCAGGTGGTTATTGTTTATTCCAGGACTACTTTTATCTGGCCTAAGTTGTGTGTTTTATTTATTATTGCTAAATGGCCCGCTAAGAATTGCTCATTTATCGCTTGATATCCATACACTGCTTTATGCACAGACCGGCATTATTTTAGGACTACTAGCGATCATTCTTGGAATAATAATAAGAATCTTTGGAATGAGGGAGGGGCTGCTACAAGAGCATCGAGTCCTAGAATTAATTCGCAATAGTTCTATTCTGGAAATAGGCGGGATCATTAGTTTGCTTATGCTTGGCATTGGGGTTTATCTAGGATTAGACCTTCTAGCCGTCTGGGCGGATGCTGGGTTTGGAAATCTGGAACCAGGGGCACTTCTCCGGATGCTAAGCTTTTCCACACTAGTCATTACCTTAGGTGGAATTGGTTTTTTATCCTCCTTAGTTATAGGCTTCTTAGGGTTACCAACCAGAAGGCAAGCTCCTTAGAAACCGCTGATTAAATTTAAGGCCATTAATAAATTTATTGACGCCAGCATGTCCTTGCCCAAAAAAAATGGGGTATTCAAAACTAGAGTACTGTCGTTTATGTCTAATTTACCAGATGGGGAAAAACCATGAAAAGCTCCAAATGCACCAAAGAGTAGTTCACATACGTTCCTCGTTAGGCTGAATAGTGCCGCTCTTAAAGGCATTTTCCTAGCATGGGCATCGCACACAGGCGACTCTAAAGAGGTCAAGGCAGTACTGACCGGAGCGTTACGCAAATGAATTCAGTTCAAGAACAATGAAGATTAAAAAAGCACTAGTTACATTCATTTGCAATTTTCTCGAGACCATTCGCTAGCTTACTCGCCTCCAGTTCCCAGGAGGTTTTACTGGAAAAGTCTAGGCCACCTTGCTTCAGACGTTTAGCCAAATTTACATCCTCAAGTACCAATAAAACTGCTTGAGATAACGACTCAATGGTCGGTTCCGCTAACACCGAATTTTCATTATTTAAAAGCCACTCAGTATAGGGCGCTTTGTTACTCACCACCGGCACCCCACATGCCATTAACTCAAGAGGCAATAAGGAAATATTCGAGAAAGATAAAACTAAAGCCACATCACACCGCTTATATAGCTGCGCCAATTTATCCAACTCTACCAATCCAGCATTTTGGTATTTAAATGGGATTTTATAGCCACTAGTATCCCACCCAGCTAGAACGATCGATACACTAGGCATCATTCTTACTACCTCACGCAAAACAAGTATCCCTAATTCGAAAGCCCGTCGCGTAGTAGGTGGCCGAGCATAAAAGAATACCTTTGACAGCTCATTTATTTTTCCATGAGTTAGAAATTCAGATTCACTCAAGAAGTACAACTCACGATCAAAAGAAAATCCAAGGGAAGTTGTACGCATTCCATAATCTTCTGCTAACTTTTTTGCAAGCCACGTACCAGCAGTAAAACCATAAAAACCAAAACGATAAGTATTTTCAGCCAAAATAAAGTCTGTCCCAGCCGGAAAAAACCAAGGCTCAAAATCTTGTACAAAATAACATTTGCTAACACAGCTTAAATAGCGTTTAACGAAATAAGCGGTACGCCACTCAGTAGCTATGGCAAAGAATGCGTCTGGGATTTCAGTTCCATCATCTATATAAATATTCGCCTTTAGAGGGAAGAACCATTCGTGGATATTTTTCTTTGCAATTGCATCTGATTTTGGTTGTGGATCGCCGACAATAACAATGGAATTCTGGTATCCCAAATTCTCAAGATTTTTAATAAATCGAAATATATTGAGATGACCTCCAGATCCCTTACCCACAGGCGGTATAAACCAAGTAATTGTTTTTTTATTAAGGTCATGGCCATTTATTTTAGCCCCAAAACTAGGTGCGAGAAATTGCTCATATCTTTCAATAACTGATAGGTGATCTTTGGGCGCAAATCTAAATTTTGTCCATGCTACCTTAAGCATTGGTGCCCAACCATATCTTTTGGCGTAATTTATTGCCTTTGAAATGTTATATAACAAAATAACCTTGATTTAATATTAGCCTGGAAGAATCTATAGATTCATCAATTTTTTATCGCGTGAAAGAAACGTACGAAATTCAGGGGGAATACTTTTTCCGTGCGCCCCTAAATATGCACCTATCATACGCATTAAATTGTCAAACGGCATTCGAATTAGACTTTTGAGTTGAAATTTTTCGCTGCGGCTAGATTTCAGTGCAATTACCGCATCTCTCCGTGTAATAGCTAAAAAACTTTTCATCGCATTTAAAAATCTCAACTCTCCACCATAACCAAATATTATTTGCAATGCATAACCTTCATCAAAACTACGCTGAAGGCGCTCTATCAATCCATAATTATGGGAGTGGGCTACAACTGCCTCATGGGCATATGCCTTACGATATCCCGCCTCGATAATTAGGCGAGCCCATGCCTGATCTTCCGCAAAATCAACTTCAGGATAGGGAATTTTTTCCCAGACGGCGCGGCGTATTAATGCATTATTATTCGAGAAAAAGTATAGGTATTGCCTATACCCCTGATCATTCTGGTAACGAACTGGATCATCCAACTCCACAATTGGCTGAGCCAGAAAACCTAAAAAATGCTGTTCTAATTCACTTTTAGTAAAAATTGAGGCATCTGAATGTGCAATATGCCTACCGAATACCCCCGCAATATTGGCATCCTGCTCCACAGCGTCAATCATCTCCACAAGCCAGTTCTTATTAATTGGAAGGGCATCTTGCGTAATCATGACAATAAATTCACCGTTTGTATTTGCTACAGCAAAATTTCGGGTCTTACCATGACCAAACTCAGAAGGTGCAATTTCAATCAATCGAACGGATGGGTGGCTCCTAACAAGTCTCAATGTTCCGTCAGAGGACCCAGAGTCAACGACCAAAACCTCAAAGTGCCAGTTAGTTTCTTGTTGCAAAACTTGCTCCAATACAGCTTCGAAAAGTGAACCAGCATTTTTAGTTAGGATGACTACAGATACCTTAAAATTATTCATTACTCTTTTTTCTGAAATTACTAGACATCCAGGCAGCAGTTTTTTTAATGCCTTCATAAAACTCTATTTTTGGATCCCATCTCAACTCTTTTAGTGCAAGCGAGCTATTTAAAACATTGATAGGGACATCAAAGGACCTAGAGGGAAGATATCTAACTTCAAAATCAAGCCGGACTATTTCCTTAATGGTACTAATTAATTCATTTAGGCTTTTACCACTTCCTGATCCAATATTAAATATAGACTCCTCACCATCATAATCAAGAGCCTTAGCAACGGCATCAGCAACATCACCAACATAAATATAGTCTCTGATGACGCTTCCATCTCCCCAAATTTCAATAGGCTCTTGGCTAAGCGCTTTACTCAAAAAAATACCAACAGTACCTTGAGCAGTCTCTACTCTTTGACGCTCTCCATAGGGATTTGCAACCCTCAAAATAGTTGCCTTTATCCCATGCAAACCTTGATATAAAAGTAGGTATTTCTCAATAGCTAATTTAGTAATGCCATAAGAAACTATGGGGTTTGTTGGATGCCCTTCATCTAAAGGGGTATATTTGGGATTTCCATAAACAGTACCACCAGAAGATACAAAAATAATTTTTTTAATTCCCTTAGCTACCATAGAATTAAGCAGATGCAGCGTTGATATTACATTTGACTGCACATCAAAAACCATATCTTCATTTGAAGTTCCAGGTAGTGTGCTTGATACTAAATGTATCACAACATCAACACCATTAATAAAAGTTTCAATGTCATAAACGCTTGAAAAATCACCCATGATCCATTCAACTTGTTCATTCTCAGAGAATATTCTAAAAGAGGAAATACCAGGGCGCTCAAAAATTTTTAATCTATACCCATCTTTCAGCAAACGATCACAAATCGCTGAACCCAAGAATCCGCCGCCGCCCAAAACTCCAACCTTCATAAATTATCTATCCACCCCAACTACTTTTTTAAAGTAAGTAATCGTCTCTTTAAGCCCATCTTCTAGATTGACTTTAGGCTCCCAGCCAAGCTTAGCCTTAGCTAGTTCAATATTGGGTTGACGTTGTTTAGGATCATCCGACGGTAAAGGCTCAAATATGAGTTTAGATTTACTACCTGATAACTTCAGAATGGTTTCTGCTAGCTGGAGCATAGTGAATTCTCCAGGATTGCCAATATTCACTGGCCCATGAAAACCAGATTCTGAGTTCATCATGGCTACCATCGCATCAATAAGATCATCGACATAACAAAAGCTTCTAGTTTGCTGACCATTACCATAAATGGTGATGTCTTTGCCTTGTAATGCCTGCATAATAAAGTTACTCACCACTCGCCCATCATTGGGATGCATGCGCGGACCGTAGGTGTTAAAGATACGCACGACTTTAACGTCAAGTTGATGCTGGCGGTAATAGTCAAAAAAGAGAGTTTCAGCACAGCGCTTGCCTTCGTCGTAACACGAGCGAATGCCAATCGAATTGACTCTGCCCCAGTACTCTTCTGGCTGAGGGTGTACTTCGGGGTCGCCATAGACTTCACTGGTAGACGCTTGCAAGATTCTGGCACGAGTGCGTTTAGCAAGACCGAGCATATTGATTGCTCCATGCACACTGGTCTTGGTAGTTTGCACTGGATCGTACTGATAGTGCACTGGAGAAGCTGGGCAGGCTAAGTTGTAGATTTGATCAGTTTCTACAAAGAGCGGAAAGGTTACATCGTGGCGCATTACCTCTAAATTGGGATTAGGGAGCATATGGGCTAGATTTTGCTTAGTACCCGTGAAGAAGTTGTCCACCACGAGTATTTCATTGCCCTCTTTAAGAAGTTTCTCTGTTAAGTGAGAACCTAGAAAGCCTGCACCGCCAGTAATAAGGATTTTTTTCAATCGATTGTAATTTTTCATTTAATTTTAATTTATTTTAAAAAATTATTTCAATTTAATTATGGCGCCCAATGCCTTGGTACTCAATACCCAACTCTAACATAGCTGAGGGATCGTATAGATTGCGTCCATCAAAAATAATAGGTTGCTTCAGCTTTTGTATGAGCACATCAAAATCTGGACTGTGGAAAGCCTTCCACTCAGTCACAATCACGAGCGCATCGCAACCATCAACTGCCGACATGAGATCTTCGACCAAAGAAACTTTATTCAAACCCTCAGGGTTTCCCTTGAAATCCAATTCCAAGCAGTGCTTTGCCTCTGGCATTGCAACGGGGTCATAAGCAACTACCTGGGCACCACGCTTCACCAATTCAGTAATAATAACTCGACTTGGCGCTTCGCGCATATCGTCTGTGTTTGGCTTGAAAGCCAGCCCCCATAAGGCAAATTTCATATTGGAAAGGTCCCTGCCAAAACGCTTTTCAATCTTTTCAACCAGAATGGTCTTTTGCGCTTCATTTACAGCCTCAACCGCATCCAAAATCTTAAGATCCAGACCATATTCAATCGCAGTTTTAGAAAGGGCAGACACATCTTTTGGAAAGCATGAACCACCGTACCCAGTTCCAGAGTACAAAAAACCATAACCAATCCGAGAGTCCGAGCCAATACCTTGGCGTACTGCTTCAATATCAGCTCCCACAAGATCAGCTAAATTAGCCAATTCATTCATAAATGAAATACGGGTGGCCAACATTGCATTAGCTGCATATTTTGTTAACTCAGCACTCTTCACATCCATGAAAAAGGTGCGCTCATGATGACGATTAAATGGTGCGTAGAGTTTACGCATATACTCTTTGGCACGCAAGCCAGATTGTGTGCTCTCAGTGCCAATCACAATGCGATCAGGGCGCATAAAGTCTTCAACTGCAGCGCCTTCTTTTAGGAACTCCGGGTTAGAGACAACCGAGCAAAGCTCTGGATCGAGTTTGCGCTTAGTCAACTCTTCTTTGATAGCTGCTTTTACCTTATCTGCAGTACCTACAGGAACAGTTGATTTGTCTACGATCACTATAGGAGTAGTCATATGGCGGCCAATATTGCGAGCAGCTGCAACGACATACTGCAAATCTGCTGAACCATCTTCATCTGGAGGGGTACCAACAGCAATAAACTGAACATCACCATGAGCCACTGAAGCTGCAATATCTGTCGAAAATTTTAAGCGCCCCGCCGCACGATTGCGCTCGATCAATTCCTTTAGACCAGGCTCGAAGATTGGAACACCGCCAGAATTAAGGATACCAATCTTTATAGGATCTACGTCGACACAAAAGACGTTATTGCCCTGCTCAGCAAGACAGGCTCCTGTAACCAAACCGACATACCCACTACCAATAATAGTGACTTTCATATCTTCATGTTATTAGTTCTCAAAATTCTAAAAAATAAACTTACTTCTACCAAAGTAATTCCAGAAAAACACTGTACCCGTCGCAATGATTTTTGAAATAATCAACTGTAGCCCTAATATTTCTATCCCAACGTATAAAACTGCTTGATTTACCAAGAGGGCTAAGGTACTAACAATAAATACGCCGATCAATTCAACATGTTTTTGATGACGAACGCCACTTTTAAAAACAATCTGGATGGATAGAAAATAATTAACGAGAGTAGCCAAAATAAAAGTGAAGATTGATACAGGAATCCAGGGCAAACCCAGATAGCTCGCAAATAAAGAAAAAAGTCCGATATCGATAATAGCGGCAAAGCCACCAACAAAGAAATACTTGAAAAGGCGCATTATTTACGAAGGTTGTACTTGACTATGCAGTAGATAGCCCGGAAACCATCTCGCCAGCCAATTTTTTTGCCTTCATCATAAGTGCGTCCATAATAAGAAATGCCAACTTCATAGATACGGCAATTTAATTTAGATATTTTTGCTGTAATTTCAGGCTCAAAACCAAAACGGTTCTCTTGAATTGAGATGCTTTGAATAATTTCTCGGCGGAAAACTTTGTAGCAAGTTTCCATATCCGTGAGATTAAGATTAGTAAACATATTGGACATTAGAGTCAGTAGACCGTTACCAACCCTATGCCAAAAATAAAGTACGCGATGGGCATCTCCACCTAAAAAACGAGAACCATAAACAACATCTGCCCTATTATTTAAAATAGGTTCAACTAAACGAGGATATTCATTCGGGTCATATTCTAAATCGGCGTCTTGAATAATTACAAGGTCACCAGTAGCTGCGGCTATTCCGGTACGCAAAGCTGCTCCCTTACCTTGATTTACATCATGATAGAGAACTTGGTGCACGCGCCCAGATGACTCAATTTCACACCGGAGTATATCGCGAGTACCATCAATGGAGCAGTCATCAACTATGATTATTTCTTTATCGGAATAGGGTGCAGCATTAACAGCGTCAATTATTGCATCAATCGATGCCGATTCGTTAAAGCAAGGAATAATTATAGATAATTTCATATTTTTATTAATACTATTTATAAAGTATAAATAGTATATGCTAATTTACCATTTTCATCATATATTTCATTGTACATTTTTAAATCCCATTCATTAATATTTTTATATTTGATAAAATTTTCTTTGGTTGATTTAAAAATCTCAAAACCATCAGCAGGAACGATGAAGTATGTTCCTTTCTTAACAAATTCATTCTTAAACCACTTAAGGCTCTCAGTATCCATACCATCATTAAACCAACCCCAAAAATCATACAAAGCAAAACTATTTTGAGTTAATGCCTGAAATATAGTAGAGGAACCCCAATCTATAAATATAAATTTTGATTCTCTTGGAAAAGCATTCGCTAATGTAGCAAGCCTCTCCGAGACCCTATTCCACTGGGGCTTAATTCTAGAACTTAAATCAGTGTTGTATACCCTATCAATATTCAATGAGCTTATTATTATCGCCAATATAAATATAGATGCGAAAAGTGTACCATTAAAAATTTTAATTTGTAATTTATCCCTGCTCATACTATCCAATCCAATTGATATTATAATAAGCCAAAATGGTGATAAAATAGCCAAATGATGCGGACCAACTGCTTGTTTAGTAATTAAAATTTCTAGAGTTATTAGAAAAAAAAACAATAAAACAGCATAAAAATATTTTTTATTAATATCTCTATTAATATTTTTTAATGCAAATAAAAAAGATGTGGCTAAGCAAAATAGCACAATCCATTTTTGAGCAATTGCTGGTGCTAGTTCACGTCCAGAGACTACTAAAAAAACATCTTCCCCGCTCATAACTTGAATTAGCGTAAAAATATTATTGTGAATTTTTTCAAAACTAGGAATTGAAATTTCATTGGTAAAATATATTGCAAAACCGAATATGAAAATAATACCAATTATGAAAATAAATTTAGTGATCCTTTTAAATTCACTCAACAAAAACACTGTTATTAAAAGCGAAATTGGTATCCATATAAAATTAGCTTTGTCATAAATTCCGATTAATAAAGATACAAAAGTTAGGATAAGATAAATGATCTTTTTACTTTTAAAATATTTTATTAAAAATAAGATAGAAGTAGCTCTAAAAAACATCATTAACGTTGTCGGACCCCAATCAAGCTTTGTATGAAAAATAGTTGAAGGCTCTACAGAGGATAAAATGATAAAAATTATTGCTGCTGAATTTCCAAACAACTCTTTTATAATTTTATAATTCAGAAATAAAGTAAGGCCTCCTATCAATATCATGGGAAAACGAACTGAAAATTGGTCAACTAAAAAATATTTGAAAATAGGAAAGTATATCCAAGATTTCAATGCCCCTATGTATGACATTAACATTACTGGGATTCCAAAAATTCTTTTATATATAAATAAATCTGAATCCCCACCAAAAGCTGCATTACTAAAAAGCACTTCGTCGTAGTACAAGCCTGGGTTATAAATATTCGACAATGCCAAATAAATAAAAATAGCTATTGAGAAAATAACTAGTAAATTATTTTCTATTTTTTTCATGGATTAATATACTTATAGATTCGTCAGATAAGATTGTGCTTTATGATAGTCATCTGGAATTCCAATATCAATAAATTTAGAGCATTCATCATATGCCTTGAAGTTATTTTTCATGTAATGCTTCATCAAAAAATCAGATTCAAATGAAAAGAAAAAGTCTTCCTTATAATTATCTAATACGCTTTTATTAATCAAATAAGTGCCTATATTAATGAAACCTTTTCCGAGGCAGCCTTTTTCATTAAAACCCCTAACAACTCCACCTCTTATAACCACTGAACCATATCTGGAAATATCTAATACCTCTTTCACTGCCATTATTATTGTATCTGTAGGGGTTTTAACTTCTTCCATTTTACGCAAACATATATCAGAGTATGTATCGCCATTCATAACAAACGTCTCATTCTCGATGATTTCGTATAAACATTTTTTTATAGCCCCACCAGTCCCCAGTGGTTTTTTTTCGATTACATATTTAATATTTAACTTTTTATACTCTTCTCCAAAATGGGAAATAATCTGCTCAGCCTTATATCCTACTGATAGGATAACTCTATCAACCCTTTGTTGGATTAACCTATCAAGAAGATATTCTAAAAAAGGTCTTCCATTAATTGGTGCCATTGGCTTTGGAACATCGCTAATAACCGAATTTAGTCTTGTTCCTTGGCCCCCTGCTAAAATGATTACTTCCCTCATTTTGTAAATATTTGTTTTTCAACTAACCCACATAAAATATGCCCAACTATGAGGTGTCCCTCTTGTATCTTTGGTGTATCACGTGATGGAATCTCAAGTAAAAATTGACATAAATCCTTCATTACTCCCCCTCCATCGCCAGTAAAGCCCACTGTTATTAACTCTTTCTTTTTTGCTTCCTCCAAAGCTAATAATATATTTGGTGATTTTCCAGAAGTTGAGTATGCGATCAACAAATCTCCAGGTGAGCCCAGCGCTTGAATTTGCCTTGAAAATAATTTCTCATATCCATAATCATTTCCAATAGCTGTCAATATTGATGTATCTACAGTTAATGCTATAGCTGGTAAACCAGGTCGATCGAATGCAAATCGACTTACAAATTCACCCGCTATATGCTGTGCATCGGCGGCGCTTCCCCCATTACCAGCCAATAAAATTTTTCCGCCAGATTGAAAACACTTAATGCATGCCTTGCTAATTGCCTCAATATCTGCCAAGAACTCGTCATTCTCAAGCATAGCCGACATTACATCACGTGCTTCCTGAATCTGCGCCTTAATATAACTTCTCATAAAATTCTCCAAGCTTCAGATCCCCGTCTAGTAAAGTGGCAATTACTAACTTGTCCATTAAATCTATTTAAATTTTGAATTAGACTCATACGATTCTCAGTGGGCACAAAAAATAGCATAAAGCCGCCACCACCTGCACCTGATATTTTTCCCGCTAGCGCTCCGGAGGTTATTGAAGAATTGTATATCTCATCAATATATGGATTTGAGATAGTTTTAGCGGAGCGTTTTTTATTTTCCCACCCCATCTGCATTGATTCGACAACCCCATTAAAATCACCACGTATTAAATATTCCTTCATTTGTAATGCCTCACGCTTAATTCCATGCATTGCCTCCATCGTATCAACTGAGCCTGAGATTATGCCTTTACTTTGGTCTTCAATGATCTGGGCAGACTCTCTAGAAACCCCGGTAAAATAAAGAACAAGAGAAGCCTCAAGTTCATTCAGAATCCAATTCTTAATGCGTAACGAGTTAACAATCACTCTCTCGTTGTCATAAAACTCCATAAAATTGAAACCACCAAAAGTGGCAGCGTACTGATCCTGACGACCTCCTTGCAAACCACAATCAATTCTTTCGATCCTAAATGCTAAGGCGGCGATAGCATAATCATCTAAAGGGAGATTAAGCAATTCTACAAAAGCGCGAATCATGGTTACAACCATTGTGGAAGAAGAGCCCAACCCAGATCCTGCAGGGGCATCGCAAAATGTAGTCAATTCCAAACTCAAAGGCTTGCCATGGTTGTAATGCTTTACCATGTGTAAATAAACTGCTCTATGCAGCCTTAATTTACACCCCTCTTTCAACGAGTCAATACAATCATAAGACTCTTTAATCGATAAATCTGCAGCTATAAAACTTATTTTCTTCGTCTCCAATGTATTAATGACTGCATAGGCGTATCGATCAATTGTTGCGTTAAGTACGTACCCGCCATGAATATCACAATATGGCGATACATCAGTACCTCCACCGGCAAGACCTAAACGCAAGGGCGCTCTTGACTTAACTAACATAGTTTATTTCCAGTCGAATATTAATAATATGAAGTGCTACCTATTAAGAGGTATATTTCCTTTAGTAATTTGATTTCGCCAGTGATTTAGCAAATCATTTAGCATTTGATCAACTGATATCTCTGGCTTCCAGTTGATTGCTGATCTTATTTTTGTATTGTCAAACATTTGATAATCAGCATCGATTGGACGCAATCTATCTTTATCCGCAATCACTTTTATATTTGGAAAACTACTCATTCTCAATAATATCTCAATGACTTCGGGTAATTGGAAAACCTCTTCTCCGGCAATATTAAAATAATCTCCACATTTAATATTGCCACTTTCACCCTCTAAAAGCAGCAAATAATATGCCCTAACAGCATCTCTTGTATCCTGGAATGTTCTAGTGCTTGATAAATTTCCAACTTTAATAAATGGCTCCTGTAAACCCGCTTCAATCAATGCTATTTGTTTTGCTACAGTGCTTTCAAAAAAAACATCACTTCTTCGTGGGCCAGAATGGGTTCCCATTCTGGTGACAAATGTACGCAACTGATAGGCCTCCCCATAGAACTGGCCCAAATAATCTGTACCTATTTTACTAATACTGTATGGACTTGCCCCATGAAATGGAGTATCTTCTGCTAAAGTAATACCTGGCTTAGCCCTTCCATATACTTCACTGGAAGAGCAAATATGAATTACAGGATTATAGCCGTCTAGCTCCTTAAGCTGCCTGATACTTTCAAGTAGATTAGCTGTTCCAATAATATTAGTTTGTAAAGTTTCAATTGGAATATCAAAAGAGGTTTTTGGATAAGACTGTGCAGCTAAGTGAGAAATATATTGAGGCCTTACATCTCGTACCATTCTTGTTAATGCAGCATAATCGTTAAGATCAGCATAGTAGAGGCTAATTCTATTTTTATTGTTAATTCGCTCAGTAAGATGATAGAGATTATCCAATGGCTCCTGCCAGCGCATCATCCCTACAACATCGCAATCTGTATTTTCTAATACATAATCTGCTAATTGCGACCCCACTTGTCCAGTGATACCTGTAATTAGAATTTTTTTCAACTAGGTTGCCTTCATTTATTAAAATAGATCACAGCTGACTTTCCGGAAACTCCCTCTTCATAGCTTCAGCAATATTGCGGGTCGAGCGGCCCAATAAATTTTTCAATATTGGCGATTGCATGGCAATGACTCGGGGCCGATTTAGGAAAAAGTTTGCTGGCGGCTCAATGATGCGCGAAGTGAGTTTATGCAAAGAATTTTGATTAAAGGCTTCCTTGAATTCAATTCTTGATATAATTACAGGGCCCCCATAATTAATCGAATATTGGGGTATCTCGTTCCACCCTTTAATCAGGGCAATTACCCCATCTATTACATCTTCACGATGTATGACTGCTCTATAAAAAGGATGGAATATCTCCACCTCCTCATTTCGCTTCATACACCCCATCAAATACTTTGTAAATTTATCTTCATTTGAAAAAACATAAGAGATCCGAATGCTCTTAAATGAAGGGTTTCCATGAAATAATCTTTCAATTTCACACTTCATCTCAGCATATTCACCTGCGGGTTTTAGCGCACAGTTCTCATCAAAAACTTTATCTTGTTCGCCATAAACCGTATCACTGGAAAAAAATATTACACGAGCGCCTCGATTTATTACATTTTTTATAAAAGATGTTGTTCCAGACACGTTAACTGCCCAAGCGTAATCTCGATCGTTTGAACAGATATCGGGAGCTGAAATTGCTGCAGTTATAACCACAACATCTCCCTCATCAATTAAATCATATGGAAAAGTTTCAGGCTTTATTAGATTAAATTGGATAAGGCCTTCTGTATTATCAGTCTTTGTAGTAGTGCCTACCGTAATAAAAGAAGAATTTGCCTGTGCATATAGTTTAGAACCAATATATCCAGTTGCCCCTACTATTACCACCCTTGGTTTTTGAGATATTTCGCCAGCCATAATCTTCTTTGACTTAAAATTTATTAATGAAGAATTAAATATTTTTAGATTTTAGGAGTGCAAAAGCTCTTTCATCTTTACTTGAATCACATGGGTTTGATTCAGCCGTATTACCTACAAAAGTAATATATTTAACTTCCCAGCCAGCCCTCTCAAATATTCGTGTTAAGCCTTTTTCAGAGAAGATCCAAAAGTTTGTAGCATCATTATTAGACTCATCTTTATCCAGGAGGTAGGCCAAGGATTCATTTTGAATTCTGACTCCTTGTGGCGTATATTTCGCCACCCTCGTGCTTATTAAAAGATAGTTCGATAATTTACTCAATTTTTCCAAGATGTAGAATGGATTTTTTAGATGGTAAAGAATACCGAGTAAAAATATTAGGTCATATTTTTTTTCATCTATTACAAATTGATCATCTATATCAATTTCATTGACAATTACTTTAGAATTTAATAATTCTATGAGTTTTTTGGCACCCTTTAGGTGATTAAAATTTGTTGGGGGGTTATCAATGATTGCTATCTCATACCCTAAGCTTTCCAAGAAAAAAGCCAAATCACCATCGGCTGCGCCTATATCTAAAATTGTTTTAGATATATTTGTAAGATCTTCCAGCGGAAACTTGTCGAACATTTCCTTGCAATGGATAAAGTTATTTAACGTCCCATATGGATACCATTCAAATTCTTTTGAATGATTCGCTTTAATCGCAGATAATTTTTTCTCAAACTCGGAAGAAAGCTTAAGCAGTCTTTCGCCATCATATTTCATATAAATCTCCAATTAATAATAATAATCATAACGTACTCATTTATTAGAATAGAGTTGTAACTTTTGAGAGCTTATCTCAGCTTGAATGCCGACATCGGCAAGAATGTTTTTCAAAATATGCTGGGCTTTTTGACAGCCCCAATTCTTTTCTGCAAACTCAATGCCGCTCTTGCTAACTCTGCTCCAAAACGCCTCATTTGTATATAAATTATGTATGGCACTTGTAAAATCTTCAGGATCATCTGCTAAGAGGATATTCTCATTGTTTGTCAAGTTCATGCCTTCAGCGGCTATTGCCGTGCCTACCACTGGCACTCCAGCGGCCATGGAGGTTCCGATCTTTCCTTTTATTCCCGCTCCATACCGCAAAGGGGCAACTGAAACCAGCATCTCATCTAGTAATGAAGATAGCTCTTGTACAAACCCTAAAATAATTATGTCCGGTGCTGCTAAATTGTAAATTTCATCAGGAGGATTGCTCCCAACTATATAAAATTTTATATCCGGCAAACTTTTGCGAAGCAAGGGCATAATTTCTGAACAAAAGTACTTCACAGCATCTACATTAGGTGTATGCTGATATCCACCAATAAAAATAATATCCTTGCGATCCGAAAATGTTTTGACACTCCCTTTAACATCCAGAATTAAAGGGAATACATGAACTTTAGCATCGCCAACTAATGGTGAAATCAGCTCAAATTCTTTAGTACTATGGACAATCGCAACATCAACGTCTTTGATAGCAGAAATCTCGATTTCCTGCATTTCCGTGGCAGCCTCAAACTTTTCTAAACTATACTCTAATTCTGCTTCCCTCATCATACGCAAGTGATGTAAATCTATAGTGTGATAAATTACTTTTGCTTTAGAGCAATAGTTCTGCAAAATTTTAAGATGTGATTCAACTACATTTGCCCTAAATAGAAAAATCAACTCATATCTTTCGCCGAATTCCTCAACATGCTCTTTAACTGACGTAACGTATGGTGCATATAAAACCTCAATGCCCCGACGTTGCAATTCAAGAGTATCCCCAGGTAAATACAAAAAATTTCCCTCCGGAATAAAGGTAACTTGAAATCCAAACTCTCTGAGCATAATAAGCAAATTCATTGTTGTGACGGACCCTGCATCTTTGTTGGGCGTGGGAGTGCAAATATCTAATACCAACACTCTTTTTGTAGATCCTCTATCTTTTTGTACATCCACATTTACACCATTTGGCTGATGTAGTTTCAATTTTTCTTTCCAACGCTCAAATAACTTTTTTGTATTTTCAATTTGATATGACTTCACTCCACTGGAGATATCTGTACCCGAAGTAATGCCTTCATGATGGATGACTATTGAAGCAGGCTGATAAATTACTTTATAACCAAAATTCCGTACTTTAATTGCTAAATCAGAATCTTCACAGTACGCGGGTAAAAAATACTCATCAAACCCGCCAAGCTCAATAAAAATTCTTTTGGGCACCATGATAGATGCTCCCGAACAATAATCTACCTCCCTAGCGTAGTTATAGATTGGTAGATTTGGATTATCACTATGTCCAAAGTTCCAGGCGCTCCCATCGCTCCAAATAATTCCTCCAGCCTCTTGTAATCGTCCATCAGGGTAAATTAATTTTGACCCAACTAATCCAACATTAGAAAAATCATCAAATGTTTGTACGAGCGAATCAAGCCACCCAGAAGTGACCTCAGTATCATTATTTAAAAAATATAAGTATTCGCCCTTCGCCACCGAAGTTCCACTGTTACAAGTGCGAATAAATCCTTGATTTACATCATTGCTCAGTAACCGAATATTTTTTATTTTTGACAACACATATAACGAATCATCTGGTGAGCAGTCATCTACAACTATCACTTCAAATTTTACGCTTGGTAAATTTTCGGCAATTGATTCTAGGCAGAGCAATGTGTAATCAATCTTTCCATAAATAGGAATAATTATTGTGACCTTTGGCTCATTTTCAAGAGGAAATTCCAAACGAGCAGCGCGATTCAAACAAGTGCTTAATGATAATTCGGTACCACTAGCTCGTAATATTTGAGGAAATACTCTTGCCACTAGTTGTCTGTGTTTTTTCTTAGTATGAAAGCTAAGTGGCAATGCTTGATAGATTCGTTTTGTTATTCCTAGTGCTAGTTTTACATACCGTTTTGATTGACATAAAGCGGTTGAAATCCAACGTCGCGCCTCACGCAAGGGCATTGTAAATCGCCAGGAATTACTCTTCATAATTGCATTAAACTTAGCTTCCTCTCTTATAAGAGCAGCATCGCGTTCAGAGATACCCTGATGAAGATTAGCAATCTGAGCATCGCG
>Ga0194047_10000778_pt1 | contig 20347 bp, 19 predicted proteins | sample JunL225m_MetaG_2_FD_160070 | JGI IMG/M metagenome (GOLD analysis project Ga0194047, IMG submission 160070) | Anoxic zone freshwater microbial communities from boreal shield lake in IISD Experimental Lakes Area, Ontario, Canada - Jun2016-L221-5m | ecosystem: Environmental > Aquatic > Freshwater... | reverse complement strand
CCTAAAACTAGTTATTTGGAATAGGGTGAATGCTTCAAGACCGAAGCATCACCACAAGATTATTATGGACAAATTACCCTGTTTGAATAATCGTATTTTTGTATTGTGTTGATAGCTAAAAACAACCAAGATTTGATTATTAATTGATTAAAACTAATTAGATATTCTCATGAATGAGTCATGTAAGCAGTTTCTGAAGCGGTGCGCCTTTTATTTGGGTGGTGATCAACCCCCAGTGAGTTGGCTGGAAAGAATGCATTCAGTTCTAGGGGCATTTATTGGTCTAATGTTAGTGATCACTACCGCTAAGTTCCTTGGTGAGCGCAGTGGTATTGATGAATGGTTAATGGCATCTTTGGGTGCAAGCGCACTATTGGTTTTTGCCTTACCGGGTAGCCCAATGGCGCAGCCTTGGGCTGTCATTGCCGGCAATACCCTTTCAGCCCTGATTGGGGTCAGCTGCTTTCATCTGATTGGTGAGCCACTTTTGGCGGTACCCATGGCAGCAGCACTGTCCATTATGGGAATGTTTATCTTGCGCTGTTTACATCCACCTGCAGCTGCTGTGGCACTTATTGCAGTGTTGGGGCACATCGGTAGCTACCGCTATGCTTTTTTCCCGGTCATGGTCGATTCGATCTTATTAATCTTGGCTGGGGCGGCTTACAGCAATTTAACTGGAAAGCCTTACCCCAATAAGCCCCCCAGATAAACCGGGGGCTATCGTTTACTTGATCTTAGTGGCAGCGATTGAAATAATGCAGTCCTTAATGGCATAGTTTTGATATTTACCAGCATTTTCCTTGCGAATAGACTGACCACATTCGGTTAAAGAATTGCGTAGCTTGATTTTGGGAATATTGCTCATATTGGGGCTCCGTTATTTATTATTTGAAATACAGCTCTATTGTGCGCCTGATAACTATTGAATACGTAATAAGGGGATTTTAATAAATTCTGCCACTTTATTAAAGCGAGGCAATAAACCCTTTAAAATCAGGCCTTCATTATCAAAAGCCTAAAGAGCGTCCACAATCCCATTTATGGCCTTAGTTATTCCTGTCATTCTCTGCGGCGGTTCTGGAACACGCCTTTGGCCCTTGTCCCGTTCGGGCTTCCCAAAGCAATTTTTAGTTTTGTCAGGCGATGGCTCTTCTGAAAGTCTTTTTCAGCAAGCAGTAAAGAGAATTCACTCCGTTGCCAATTCCAAGATTACTCTAGGCAATACCTTGGTAGTGACCAATGAGGATCATCGTTTTTTAGTCCTCGATCAGTTGCGGGATATGACAGCGGAATTAAAAGACATTCAGGCAACCTTATTGCTTGAGCCGGCTGGCCGTAATACGGCACCTGCCCTAAGTATGGCGGCTTTATGTGCGCAGCAGTTAGCGCAAGGGCAAGATCCGATACTGGTAATTACACCCGCAGATCAAACGATTCAAAATCAAAGCACTTTTACTAAAGCCTTGCAGGACTGTATCCAGAGTGTTGAAAGTACTAAGCAAGAAATCGCTATTCTCGGAATTACACCGACTAGCCCAGAAACGGGTTATGGTTACATTCAGCGCTCGGGTGCAAAAGATCAGAACAATGCTTATGTAGTGGAGCGCTTTGTAGAAAAGCCCGATAGCAAAACTGCGCAATCATATTTGGCAGACGGCAGCTATCTTTGGAATAGCGGCATGTTTGTTTTGAAAGCCAGCACCTGGCTAGCTGCTTTGAAGGAGTTTCGGCACGATATTTTTGAGGCATCTCAAAAAGCCTGGGATGCTAAATCAGAAGATAGCGCCGATGGGGTTGAATTTATCCGCCCCGGTAAAGAAGAATTTAAGGCAGTCCCTGCTGAATCGATTGACTATGCCGTCATTGAAAAGTGTCCACAAAGTCAATTCCCAATCAAAATGGTCGAATTAGATGCTGGTTGGAATGACCTTGGTGCTTGGGATGCGGTATGGCAAATAGGCCAACAAGATCAAGCAGGCAATGTCACCAGTGGCGATACCTTGCTTAGTAATTCCAAAAACTCGTTGGTACACGCCAGTAGCAGGTTGGTAAGTGCGGTTGGGGTGGAAAACCTGATCATTATTGAAACTGCCGATGCTGTGTTGGTAGCGGATAGAAAAAACAGCCAAGACGTTAAAAATATTGTGACTCAATTAGAGTCAGAAAAGCGTGAAGAGAAAAATCTTCACCGCAAAGTTGCGCGTCCTTGGGGCTGGTATGACAGCGTGGATGAAGGCGAGCGATTTAAGGTTAAACGTATCCAAGTCAAACCCGGTGCCAGCTTATCCTTGCAAATGCATCACCATCGCGCTGAACATTGGATTGTGGTGAAGGGAATTGCAGAAATTACCAATGGTGATCAAGTCATTACCCTTACTGAAAATCAGAGTACGTATATTCCTCAAGGGCAAACCCATCGCCTGGCAAATCCCGGTACAGAGCCTCTGGAAATTATTGAAGTGCAGTCTGGTAGCTATTTAGGCGAAGACGATATCGTTCGATTTGAAGATACCTATGGGCGTAGTTGATTAGAAGGTTTATAAAAAATACGTTTATAAAAATAAAATACTTATGAATACAGAAATGAAAAACCAAAAAGTTGCACTCATCACCGGCATAACCGGTCAAGATGGCTCTTACCTTGCCGAGTTCTTGCTGGAAAAGGGCTACATTGTTCATGGCATTAAACGCCGCTCCTCTTCTTTTAATACTGAGCGGATTGATCATCTCTATCAAGACCCCCACGTTAATCACCCCGATTTGATTTTGCACTATGGTGATTTAACCGATACCAGCAATTTGGTGCGCATTATTCAGGAGTGCCAGCCTGATGAGATTTATAACTTAGGTGCTCAATCTCACGTAGCGGTTTCTTTTGAATCTCCTGAATACACTGCTGACGTTGATGCTATTGGCCCATTGAGAATGTTAGAGGCCATTCGGATCTTAGGATTAGAAAAGAAGACCCGCTTTTACCAAGCCTCTACTTCTGAGCTCTATGGTTTGGTACAAGAAATTCCGCAAAAAGAAACAACCCCTTTTTACCCACGTAGCCCTTACGCAGTAGCTAAGCTCTACGCTTACTGGATTACCGTGAACTACCGTGAAGCCTATGGCATATATGCTTGTAACGGCATCCTCTTTAACCATGAATCCAAGCGCCGCGGCGAGACATTCGTTACTCGTAAAGTGACTCGGGGCTTAGCCAATATTGCGCAAGGTCTTGAGAAGTGTTTATTTATGGGTAATATCGATGCTTTGCGTGATTGGGGTCATGCTAAGGACTATGTCCGTATGCAGTGGTTGATGCTGCAACAAGACAAACCAGAAGACTATGTCATTGCAACTGGAGTGCAGTTCACGGTTCGTGAGTTTATTGTTCGCAGCGCCAAACAGTTAGGTATCACCCTTAAGTTTGAAGGTGTAGCCGAAAATGAAAAAGTGATCGTAGCAGCGATTGATGGCGATAAAGCACCTGCTATCAAAGTTGGCGATGTGATTGTGCAAATTGATCCGCGCTACTATCGCCCGACTGAAGTGGAAACCCTTTTAGGTGATCCTACAAAGGCCAAAGAGAAACTGGGTTGGGTACCTGAAATCACTCTTGATCAGATGATTGTAGAAATGGTCGCAAGCGACTTGGATAAGGCTAAGCAGCATGCCTTATTACTCAAGCACGGACACAGCGTTTCGGTTGGCAAGGAAAACTAAATGCGAAGAAATGTTTTTGGAGCATTGAGATAGTGTCAGTAGATTTAAACCAAAAAATCTATGTGGCTGGCCATAGAGGTATGGTTGGCTCGGCTATTGTTCGCACCCTAAAAGAAAAAGGCTATCAGAACATAGTGACTCGTACCCATGCTGAACTGGACTTAACCAATCAGGCGGCGACTCAAGCCTTCTTTGCAAAAGAAAAACCGAATCAAGTCTATTTAGCTGCCGCGAAAGTGGGGGGTATTTATGCTAACAATACCTTTCCAGCAGAATTTATCTATCAAAACCTCATGGTAGAAACCAACGTGATCCATCAGGCTTTTGCATCGGGCGTTAAAAAACTGCTCTTTTTGGGTTCTAGCTGTATTTATCCCAAGTTAGCATTACAGCCAATGGCCGAGAATGCTTTATTAACGGGATTACTGGAATCCACTAATGAGCCTTATGCGGTAGCCAAAATCGCTGGCATTAAATTGTGTGAGAGCTACAACCGTCAATATGGGCAGTCCCACGATGTTGACTATCGATCCGTTATGCCGACGAACTTATATGGCCCTGGTGATAACTACCATCCCGAAAATAGTCATGTGATCCCCGCTTTAATTCGTCGCTTTCATGAAGCGAAACAGAGCCAGGCACCCCAAGTGACTATTTGGGGAACAGGCACTCCAAGACGGGAGTTTTTATACGTGGATGACATGGCCGCTGCCTCAGTCTTTGTGATGGAATTGGATAAAGCGGTATACGACCAAGAAACACAACCGATGTGTAGTCACATTAATGTTGGTTATGGGCAAGACATTACGATCGCCCAATTGGCTCATGCCGTTGGTATGGCAGTAGGGTACGAAGGAAAAATAGCATTAGATCCCTCTAAGCCCGATGGATCTCCTCGAAAGTGGATGGATTCTAGTCGATTAAATCGCTTAGGATGGCAGGCAAAGTGTCATTTAGAAAAAGGCCTTGCTTTAGCGTACGTAGATTTTCAGAAAACTCTATCTCAATCAATCTAACTGATGACAGGATCTATTGCCCACTCTGCCAACCTGGAATCCAAAATTCCTAATTGGATGGTATGGGTGCAATGCATTGCATTTGTAGTGTTGTATGCAGTTTGGATATTGCCTGAAATCGTAGGTTTTCGAAATACAGCTTTGGTAGTGGGCGCTCTATTTGGCGCCTATTCAATTTACCAATACCGAGAATTATTACTTCAAAAAGCAGCAATACCCATTTGGTTGATTATTGCCTTGTTTATTTGGGCTACTTTTCATTTGTTTTTCCTAAGCCCTAACTTTCCACTTCAGTACATAGAGTATTTTCGAATTTGGAAGTACGCTGCGATCGGTGCAGTAATGGCAATAGGACTAGGTTTATCGCTAATTAATACCAACTCTAAAAAATCATCACGATATTGGGGTGTAATCTATTTTGGTTTGTGCACCCCTGTCATTATTTACCTGATTAAATATTCTCTTTCGAATTATGGAGCGGTGTTGGGAATTAATGTTCCACTTTCGTTGCGGGTCTATGACTGGTCACAACCATTTTATGTTCCAAAAACAGATTATGTAGCTTTTTGCCTCCCTGCATTATCTGTAGCACTAGGTTTGTTACTAAACCTCTCTCAGGATTCTACTCGCTGGAGCTTTAAGGGGTATTTAAATTTAACTACGCAGGTAAGTGTAATTGGTGCCACTTTATTTTTATTTATTGCTCAAAATATTAAAAATGGCATAGTTTATACAGCGCTGTTATTTATTTTTTTTGGCGCCACTTTCTTTTTTGGAAAGGGATCGAGACTGAGCTGGCAAAAAATATTGGCTGCCTTAGTAATTTTCTCAGTACTCATAGCTGCCATTGCATTTAATATCCAAAAGAATGACTCATGGAGAACGCTCTTAGCAGATAGCATAGTGGCAGTTCAGCTTGAAAAATACCCTCACTGGAGGGACGCTGCCAAATTCGGCTACCCCTTAAATGAGTATGGAACTACTGTATCAATTACTAATTACGAACGAGCAGCATGGGCAACCGTAGGACTAAAGCTATCTCTAGATAATCCAATGGGCTATGGCTTGGTAGAAGATTCATTTGCAAAAATGGCTAAAGCACGCTGGCCAGATGTTGGCGCCAATTTATCTCATAGTCATAGTGGATGGCTAGATGTGATATTGGGCATTGGATACCCCGGATTTCTTTTAATATTGTGCGCATTGCTGATTGCGCTTAAAAATTCCCTTTCCATAAAGCAACCATGGGCAATTCTGGCATGTTGGCCATTACTTACAAACATTCTTTTATGGTGTACTACAGAGGTCTCCGCTACGGTGACTTTCGCAGCACTGATATTATGGATTTGTTTGAGTGCAGCATTGAATCTGGAAAAGTTAAAATTTTCTAAAAATTAATTCAATAAGTAAAGTAGGGCGCATCTATTTTTAGCTTGTTATTAGGTATTGGCAAACCTATCATGTAATTTCATATCCAGAATATCTATTAATTTTGATTGGTAATTTGAATTGATGTGAAGTGTAGATTAATTGTCAATATTGGTACTAACGACTTACTTAAATAGGTTTTTCATAAATCTAAAACCCATGAAATTAAATATAGTTCTGGAATTTTTTCAACGCATGCTTACTATTTCTACATAATCAAATTAATGTTTCTTAAGAATCCTATAAAGTCATCAACAACTTTACGAAGCCATCTTAATGAAGGTTCCAGACTTATTTTGTATCCCGATACTTGGCTAGTCATATTCAATGAGATTTGTTCCAATATTTTTAGCTGGGGTATGGGCAAATGAGAAAACTCAGCATAATCGAAGATAGTAATCTTTTTGCCTTGCTAGTAAGGTTAAAGAATCATATATCTAGGCGTCGTCGTCGGCAATTTAACCTATTATTATTTTTAATGATAATTGCCTCGGTTGCAGAGGTCGTATCTATTGGTGCTATCGTGCCATTTTTAGCTGTGCTTTCTTCGCCAAAAGTATTTTTTGAATATGTTTATTTAAAACCTTTTTTTATTTGGCTGAATGTAACAACTCCCTCAGAGTTACTCCTGCCATTTGCAGCCTTTTTTTGTTTGGCAGCACTTTTATGTGGAATTATTAGATTGCTATTGCTTTGGGCCACAATTAGACTTTCTTTTGCGGTCGGCGCAGACCTTAGCATAGACATGTATCGCAAAACATTGTATCAACCCTATTCTGTCCACATAACGCGAAATAGCAGTGAGATCATTGCGGGTATTTCAACCAAAGTAGGTTCTGTAATTTACGACATACTTACACCGCTTCTAACCGCATGCTCTTCAGTGATCATTTTGGTATTTATTACTGCTGCTTTAGTAATTTTGAACCCATTGATTGCGGTGAGTACCTTTCTTGGCTTTTCGACAATTTATTTATTAATAATTGCTATAACAAAAAAATATTTAGCCCTCAATAGCGCTAGAGTTTCCTTTGAATCCTCTCAGGTTATAAAAGCTTTGCAAGAGGGGTTAGGAGGAATTCGAGATGTTCTCATTGATGGAACCCAGAATTTTTACTGCCAGATATATCAAAAGGCTGATTTAGCTTTACGCAAAGCTCAAGGAAGTAATCAATTTATCAGTAGCAGTCCAAGATATATTGTTGAAGCCTTGGGAACGTTTTTAATAGCAGGGCTTGCCTATATCTTAGTCGTACGCAATGGCGACAATGGCGCGGTTATTCCTATGCTTGGAGCTCTCGCATTTGGTGCACAAAGGCTTCTTCCAATGTTGCAACAAATCTATAGCGCATATTCAAATGCTAGAGGTGCGCAGCAGAACCTAGGTGATGCAATTATGTTGCTAGATCAGCCAATGCCAAATAATAAAATGAATGAGCATGAGAATACACTTAGATTTAATTCAAGTGCTCGTTTTGATAAGGTATGTTTTCGATACTCTAATGATGCTCCTTGGGTCCTGAAGGACATTAGTTTAGACATCAAAAAAGGCTCAAGAATTGGATGTATTGGAAAAACAGGCAGTGGGAAAAGTACTCTTCTGGATATATTTATGGCCCTCTTAACACCTATAACGGGTGATTTTATTGTGGACGGTATTATCATTAATAAAGAAAATTCCCATCTTTGGCAGTCACTCATAGCCCATGTACCACAAGCAATTTACCTTGCGGACGCATCAATTGCTGAAAATATTGCTTTTGGAATACCAAGGGCGCAGATCGATTTTCAGCGGGTTCGTAAGGCTGCTGAGCAAGCTCAGATCTCACAGGTAATCGAATCTTGGGTTGATGGATATGAAACTGAAGTGGGTGAAAGAGGAGTTCGTTTATCGGGGGGGCAACGCCAAAGAATTGGTATTGCAAGGGCTTTATATAAGCAGGCAGAAATCATTATTTTTGATGAGGCTACTAGTGCGCTTGATACGGAAACTGAAGAATCTGTGATGAATGCTATTGGAGGTCTCAGCAAGGATCTTACGATTTTCATGGTTGCCCATAGGTTAAGTACTCTTAGATGCTGCGATTCGATTATCGATATCGAAGGTGGCTCGGTGAAGTCTATAAAATCTTATGAAGAAATTTTTCGTCAAGGCAATTAGTTTATGAAGAGTCAATCGCCATCATTAGAAAAGGTCTTAAATAAATGAAATTAACCATCTTCTTTCATTTATTTAAGGGACAATCTGGGATTCCTTTATCAATTGATTACATAAAATTGTTGTATAAATTTATACCAAACATTTCAGTAGGAATAAAAATATATTCGTATGCATTAAGTAATGAAGATGTGGATTTTTTTAGAAATCAACTAGTTATTGCAGATGTAAATTTTTTAGATATTTCAATTGAATCCGAATCAAAACAGTGTGAAAGTGAAATTCCAACACTCAGGCAGCTTCAAAACTATGTCAAAAATTTAGCACTCGATGATGAATATATTATGTATATACATTCGAAAGGTGCAAGCTATGATGATCCATCACAAAGCAAAAGTATCGCCAATAGCTCCATATTAGCGATATGTGCGATGCTACAGGAATTAGATGCTGGATCACCAATTCAAGATGAGTACGAGTGTTTTGGACCGTTTTTGAGTCTGGGTGTATTCCGACGCTATGGCTATATGTCACTTGCGTACTCCGGAAACTTTTGGTTTGCCAAGGCTAGCTATCTAAATTCTTTAAGTTTTCCCGCCGCTCCTTTGATTGATGCCTATTTCAATCGACACTTGGCCGAGGAATTTATCGGATTAAAGGGCGATGCAAGCTTGATGTTTAATATTTTGGATGAGAGTTTACTTGATCAGGATGAGCTGGCTCAGGATCAATTTGTTAAAAATCTAAGGAGGCAGATTCGATTATTTTCGCTTTCATCAAAGATGGATAGAAGCTTGGTAAACAGTAAATTGAATTCCCAAATAAAGGCTCTGTCTACGCAACAGTCCTTATATTCGAAAGGTAGGTTTTTTTGGGGCTTAAGACGTCAGCTCTTTGGAAATGCTAGCTTTTTGAGAAGACTGAAGTTATTTAGTTATTTATTGGATGTAATGTTTAGGTGGCATTCTTGCGAGCTCTATCGCTTTTATATCCTACCAACTCATTGGTCGGTGCTAGCGGGGATTCCTAATATTGGGAGAACTATTGATATGACAGTTGATCAAAATGGTGTGATGTTGCCATGAAAGATCTAGCGTTGGAGACGCCAGTAGCTATGATTATCTTTAACAGGCCTGATTTAACGCAAAAAGTTTTCTTGGAAATTTCAAAAGTAAAACCCAAAAGACTCTTGGTCATTTCTGATGGTCCAAGACCTCAAGTCAAAGGTGAGAATGACAGGGTAATGCAATCAAGGAGCATTATCAATAATGTAGATTGGGAATGCAGTATTGAGCTCAATTACTCAGATATAAATCTTGGTTGTAAAAAGAGGGTTTCAAGTGGTATTGATTGGGTTTTTAGCTTGGTCCCAGAGGCAATTATTCTCGAGGATGATTGCCTTCCCGAAGAAAGTTTTTTCTATTTTTGCCAAGAATTGCTATGCCGATATAGGGATGATCCTAGAATTGGAATGATAGGTGGCACCAACTTTCTCCCCGAAGAATTTATAAAGAATCAAAGCTATTACTTTACAAAATATAGTCATATTTGGGGCTGGGCTACTTGGGCTAATCGATGGAATGGATTCTATGATGTGGATATTAAAAACTTTCCAAGTTTTAACTTGAAAAAAGTCTGTAAAACACCTGAGGAAGAAAAGTATTGGCAGAAAATATTTTCTAGAGTCTTCAAGGGGGGGATTGATACTTGGGATTACCAGTGGACATTTGCGAATTGGCAAGCATCAAGAGTAAACATTTTACCCACAAAAAATTTAATTTCAAATATTGGTTTTGGAGATTTTGCAACTCATACAAATAGCTATAGTAAGTTAGCAAATATGCCCACTCATCGTATTAATTTTCCCCTGACTCATCCAACTTCTGCTATTAAAGATGCAGCTGCTGATAAATTTGTGGATAAAAGATTTATACGTTTATCTTTGTATAGGCGTATCGTCAATAAAATCATGTGGAAGATGAGTAGGGCTGTGGGATCTCTATGAAGATCGCCTTCGATTCACAGATTTTTTGTGCCCAAGAATTGGGTGGTATTTCTCGTTACATTTGCGACCTAGTTGAGGCTTTGAAAAAGCGAAGTAATTTAGAGATTCAGATTGTGGCACCATTTAGTATTAATGCCTATGTAAAAAGAATTTCTAGCCCAATTTTTTATGGCTTTCATATTCAGAAATCAAAGTATTCTGCCGTTAATATTGTATGGAGAATATTGGGCTTAGTAGCTGGAAACTTACTTCTTTATCTCTGTAAGCCTGATGTGATTCATGAAACTTATTACTTAGCCTTCCCATTGGGTCCAAAAAGTGCAAAAAGGGTCTTAACTATTCACGATATGATTCATGAGAAGTTTCCAGGTGAGGTTACATCATCTAAACGCCTTAGTGCAAATAAAAAAATTGCTGCTCTTCGTGCAGATCATATTATTTGTAACTCCTATTCAACTCAAAACGATGTTGTTGAAATTCTGGGAATTCCTATTGAGAAGACAACTGTGGTGTATCTGGGTTTAAGCCCTTCGGTGGCTATGAAATTCGATCTTACTGAAGAAATTCAAGCGCTTTCTAGTAAATATTTATTATTTGTTGGAGCCAGGGCTGGATATAAAAATTTTAAGGGCTTTATTAAGGCATTTTCTAGCTCCCAGTTTTTGATGTCAAATTATGAGATTTTATGTTTTGGAGGTGGCTCATTTAATTTGGAGGAGCTAAACTATATAGCTGCAGTGGGCTTGAGTACAGATCAAGTTAGACAGGTTTCTGGGAACGATTCCTTGCTAGCAGAGAGTTATGCAAGAGCTTCTGCATTGATATATCCATCTTTTTATGAGGGGTTCGGATTGCCACCCCTTGAGGCCATGGCAAATCATTGCCCAGTGATATGCAGCAATACAAGCTCGATACCTGAGGTAGTTGGGGATGCGGGGGCATATTTTGATCCAAATAGCCCTGCAGAAATGGTAGAAGTGATGCAGTCTCTTCTACAATCAGAAGAAATGCGTGAAAAATTAATTAAGAATGGCAAAAGCCGCGTAGCGCAATTTGCAATTGATGAGTGTGCCAGAAAGACTGCAGATGTGTATAAAAAAATACTTAATTAAATCTGTACCATCAAAGTTCATATGCGTTAAATATGCGTATGGAGAAGTGCAGTGAAAATTTCCATTATTACGGTCGTTCTTAATGGACAAAAGACAATTGCTAAATCGATAGAGTCTGTTAAAAATCAGCAAAATTGTGAGATCGAGCACATCGTGGTTGATGGTAAATCATCTGACGCAACCTTGTCCATTCTTGACAAATACAAAGATCAAATTGCAACGCTCATCTCTGAGCCTGATGATGGAATTTATGATGCCATGAATAAGGGCATTCGTTTGGCTACCGGTGATGTCATTGGATTTTTAAACTCTGATGATTTCTATATGGGCAATGAGGTACTTTCCTTAGTTTCAGAATGCCTCCAAGATCGGAATATCGATGCAGTTTATGGTGATTTAGAGTATTTCTTAGAAGATTCCCCAGCTAAAGTCTGGAGAACTTATAGATCTAGCAGATTTTCACCTAATAAACTTTCAATGGGGTTGATGCCAGCTCATCCCACGCTTTTTCTTCGCAGGAATGTCTACGAAAAATATGGACTATTTGACTCATCTTACCGTATTGGCGGTGATTTTGAATTTATTGCCAGAATATTTAGGGGTGGAAAAATACGCTCACATTACATTCCAAAGGTTTTGGTCAGGATGCAGTTAGGGGGAGTAAGTACAAGCGGACTTCGTAGTACGCTATTACTTTTAAAAGAAAATCTACGAGCATGTAAAACCTACGGTATCCCAACTTCTTATTTCAAACTGCTGACTAGATATCCTGGAAAGCTTATGGAATTTTTTTAATGAGAAGACGATCTCAAATTAATCGATTTACTACTTTGTTCCGAATGGCTAGCGAGTGAGAATGAAGCGAATTAAGGAGATAGATGGTATCAGGGGCTGGGCAGCTCTTAGCGTAGTTTTTTTTATCTCACATGGGAAGTTTTTGGTGGAATCTATCCTGAATTTAAAATTTCTTACCTAAAGTTTTTCTTTGATGGGCCTCTAGCGGTATATATATTTTTCATATTGTCTGGTGATGCTCTTTCTAATCAATATATATCCTCATTGAATGAAGTGATAATTAAGAAACAGATAGCTAAGCGATATTTTAGATTATTAGGCCCTATATTACTTTCATGTTTTCTTGTATATATATTGATGGCGTCCCATTTAACCTTTAATGTAGAGGCTGCAAAAATTGTGGGGAGTAAAAATTGGCTTGGCTCATTCTTACCCTTCAATGAGAATTTACTGGACTTATTTTTGTATTCTACAAATTTCGTATTTACTAATCACCAAATTTCAAATTCATACAACCCTTTTTTATGGCCTATGAGTATTGAATTATTCGGGTCCGCTTTAGTTTTTTGTTTTATGATAATTTATAAGAACCTTCAAAAACCCCTAGAGATAACTATATTAGCCGCACTTTATTTATTTATCATTGGCTCTTTTTATTCTTTGTTTTTTATAGGCATTGCGTTCGCAATTCTTAGGGAGAAAAGTTTCTTTCTGAAAGCTTCTCAGAAAAGCTATTCAAATTTAATCAGCGGATTTTTAATCTTTGTCGTAATATTTGTTGATTGGATGCTTTTTACTCATAGTTCAGGTGGATTTGCAGACGCAGTTTTGCCAGAGACTTTAAATGTCAGTACTAGTCCAATAAACGCCAGGGATCTTGACTACTTGAGTGACCATAGTTTTTTGGAGCTCATAAAGACATATAAAGATGCTATTAGGATCAGGGTCAATATTGCCCTAGCAAGTTTAGTTGTTTATGCGATTTACAGAAATACACTTCTAAAATCGCTTTGTTCATCGCCGCTTTCAGAATGGCTCGGAAAAATTTCCTTCCCACTTTACGTAACCCATTTTGCAATCATTATCTCATTCACATCATGGTCAATAATCGAGCTCTCTAAAAGAGATTTATTAACTTCAAATTATTCAATAGCTATAATTTTTATCAGCACAGGGATTGCCTTATTTGTAGCACAAATCTTTTCTGTTATTGAGAGGTTGTATTTGATTAGATTAAATACAATTGTCGATAACATATTTGCTCCGCTTAAACGATGATAATTTGTTGATATGGGCTCTTTTTGCAATCATTACGCCTAAAATTTGTTAGAACGATCCACCCTTAAGAAAAAAGAATATTTAGCTCACTTTTTAACCCGTTTAAAATATTGAAAACACTGAATATCATTAAAAAACAAATTGAATGTCTTTAAATAAAGTGAAGTACTCGATTCTGATTCCAACTAAAAATGGATGTGCCTATTTAAAATACGCCATTCAAAGTGCTCTTACACAAGGTTATCTGGATTTTGAATTAATAGTAAGCGATAACCACTCCATTGATGAAACCGAGATCTATCTTTCATCTTTGGTCGACCCACGAATAAAAATAGTGCGGCCTGAGCAGCCTCTCCCAATGGCAGAGCACTATGAGTTCATGCTTACGCAGGCTACAGGGGAATGGGTGACTATCATTGGTGATGATGATGCGCTGATGCCGTACTTTTTTGATTCTATGAATCAGTTGACAAAAGAGTATCCAGAAATAGAGATAATTTCTAGTCCGAGAGCTTATTATTTCTGGGAGGGATGCATTCCTGGCTACAACAATACGGTTGTTAATTATAAATCTTCTGGATCTCAAAAGATTAGAACCACGAAGATTGATTTTATTCTTGCCATTCTGGGGTTAAGATCTTGCTTTGACTTGCCACAACTTTATACAACCTCTGTTATCAAACGAAGTCTAATTATCAGGATGATGAAAGTTCAAGGAGGTTGGTTTTACCATTCAATCATTCCCGATATGTATTCTGCAGTTTGTCTATTTATGAATTCAAAAAAATATTTAAGATTAGGGCTTCCATTATTTTGGGTTGGTACTTCAAGTAAATCAATGGGAATTTCAACTAGAATTTATGAAGATAGTGCGCAGGCATCCAATGTCCAACAAAATAAGATTCAATTAAATTCCTCGATTCCACAAGAAATTCATGCGGCTGGATTTGGGTCAATGTATCTTTATGAAGGTTTGCTGCAGTACCCTGGCAATCAAAAAAAATTCATTAAATGCATTCAACCATTTGTCATGGCTAGTATATTTCTAGAAATTTATAAGAATAAATATAATTCAAAAATTACTAAGAATGAATTAGTGGTAGCGTTAAATAACTACATCAATGTAAATGAAATTAATAAAATATTGATAGCCCTTTCAGCCCCAGTTTTAATAATCGTCGGCACTTTATGTAAGGCCATGAGATATGCGGTGATGTTGAAGGTCTATATCTTTTCTAGATTGGAATTAAAAAATTATGCCTTTTTCATTAGTAAAGATAGGGCTAGATTTAAAAATATTGAACTGGCTTCAATTGGCGTTAAAGAGCTTAGAAAGTAGTTTAATCACTAATTTATTTCAAAAGTTTTCGGATAATAGGTTGCTACGGGAGTATTTGTTTAAGGCAGAAGATTTTGCATCCTAGATCTTTGATTACGAATTTTCTAATGGCTTTCGAAGGAGTGTTAAAAGCCAATGGTGGCACCAATTCTGCTGTACTACTTCAAAGGCACCTGTAAAGCCATAGTATTCACCCCAGGGGTTTTGTAACGCACCATCATGCCAATGCTTGCAAAAGTACTTAGGAAAAGTATCCTCCGTGATGATATTAATGTGCGTAGGATCTTGAAATACTTGAGGCGCTGGATAGGCTGGTGTTCTTGAAAAGAAATAGCCACCAGGCTCAAGAACTCTAAAAATTTCGTCCATCAAAAGGATAAAAGGAAATCTAGTTTTATTATCTAATTGGTTATATCGAGGAATGTGTTCGATAAAGTCCAGAGCAGTAATGATAGATACGGTATTTGACTCATTTGGTAGAATTCCGTTAAATAGGTCAACTATCTTTACATTGCTAGCACCCTTTGGATTGCGAATATCAAAGCCTAAAATTTCCTTGCATTTAAATATATTCTGCGGCTCATCCCCACATCCAAGGTCTACTGCGAGTGGCTTTTGAGTGTCAATATTATTCTTGTCTATAAAGACATCAACTGAATTTATACGTTCATAATGTAAATAGTATTTTGGGGATAATAATACCTTTTTTAACTTTTTTTAAAAAGTCACTGACTGTGATTAGCATTTATTATTCATGTCCTTAAGTTATTTTTTGTCTAGACAATAAAGTACCATATCTTCTATTGCTAGTTTAGATAGTATATTTTTTTTTGAGGGGGGTTCTGATTGTTATAAATACCTCGGCGATATCCCATCTTTTTACGATGTATTTTTAGGTAGAATCTAAATTAAGCAGGCAAATTAAACGAAGGCAGTCTAAGAGGCTAGGATACTGGGTGTTAAACGGTATTGCCGCTTCCTCCCTAAATTTTGACGTACTAGGGTAAACATGTTCGCTAGCGCATATATCCCCCCCAGCCCTTATAATAGGTATAAGTAAATATTGTTCAGTATCTTCTGGCCTCATAGGTTAGTACTGTGCCCACAAAAATAGCTAAAAATCTCTCTTTAGTACCCAATTCTGATGCCCCATTGATTGCTATATTGCTGTGCACCTATAACGGAGCCCGATTTTTAGCTGAGCAGCTCGACTCATTAGAGACTCAAACCCATCAAAATTGGGTTGTGATTGCTAGCGATGATGGCTCAAAAGACCAAACTCTAGAAATATTGCGGCAATATCAGGTCAAATGGCCTTCGGGGAAATTGACTATCCGAAGCGGTCCCCAAAAAGGGTTTTGCCAGAATTTTTTATCTCTCGCATGTGATCCGGAAATTAAGGCCGATTACTATACTTTTTGTGACCAGGATGATGTGTGGTTGCCCAATAAATTAGAAGTTGCTTTGGAGAATATTGTTGGCAATCAATCAATTGAAGTTCCGTATCTATATTGCGGCCGCACCAAATACGTAAATGAGAATCTCAAACCCTGTGGTGTGTCGCCGCTATTTGTCTTTCCACCCAGTTTTCGTAATGCCTTAGTGCAAAGTATTGCTGGTGGTAACACGATGGCCTTTAATTTGACGGCAAAAATTCTGGTTGAAAAAGTTGGAGTAGTAGATGTGCCATCACATGATTGGTGGCTCTATCAATTAATCACTGGTGTTGACGGTAAAGTGTTTTATGACCGTGAGGCATATGTTCTTTACCGTCAGCATAAATTTGCTTTAGTTGGCGGCAATAACCCCTTCCCTGCGAAGATGGAACGGGCATGGATGCTAATTCAAGGACGCTTCCAAAAGTGGAATACACAAAACATTGCTGCGCTAAAGCAGGTCAGACACTTGCTAGTACAAAATCATCAGGAGATTTTGGCTATGTTCGAGTTGCTAAGGGGCGCACGATTAAAGGCTCGGTTTCGCTTGATAGGGGTTTGTGGATTGTATCGTCAGACGCGGCGTGGAACTTTTAGTTTATTTATAGCTGCCCTGGTTAAGAAGATATAAATATTAATATCTACTGAGATGGATTCAATAAAAAAATCTCTATTTATGATCGAAATCAAAAATACTATTAGAAAGTGGTGAAAATGGAAGATCTTACAACTTCACCCCTGGGATTAAGCAGGTCTATATGGAGAAATAGGGAGCTCATAATGGCTCTTGTAAAAAGAGAGTCCTTTAGTCGTTATCGTGGTTCATTATTGGGCATATTGTGGTCATTAGTGAATCCTATTTTTTTGTTACTAATTTATACATTTGTATTTGGGGTTGTATTTAAGTCAAGGTGGAATGGGGTGGGAGACTCAAAAATAGAATTTGCATTGATTTTATATTCTGGCTTGATGGTATTTAGCTTATTTTCAGATAGTATTAATAAAGCTCCGGGATTGATTCCATCGAATATCAACTATGTGAAAAAAGTCATATTTCCCCTTGAAATAATTCCAGTAGTGTCCTTTGGAGTTTGTATGATTAGTTTTTTAATTAGTTTTTTAATCTGGCTTGTTTCATATTGTATTTTTATTGGGCTGCCTCCTATCACAATATTTTTCTTCCCTCTTGTAATGCTGCCTATGGTGCTATTCACAATGGGTATTACGTGGATTCTTTCATCTCTAGGGGTTTATTTGAGAGATATCTCACAGTTTATAGTTATGGTGACTTCCGTACTGTTTTTTTTATCGCCGATATTTTATCCAATTTCATCAGTTCCGGAAAAGTACCAAATTTATTTGAAAATCAATCCACTGACAGAAGTAATTGAAATGGTTAGAAGCGTACTTATTTTTGGCGTTTTACCAAATTTTTATAATTTATTGATTATGACGGTTGCTTCATTTTTTGTCGCGTTTGCTGGATTCTTTTGGTTTCAAAAAACAAGAAGTGGGTTTGCAGATGTCCTCTGAAATAGCAGTCAATATTAAAAAATTAACAAAATATTATGTTAGTTATCGAAAGCCCTCTGATAGATTGAGGCAGTTTTTTTCCCTTAGACTCAATAAGATTTTAGCTAGCAACTCAAGGCTAACTTATGCCGATAAATTTTTTGCTCTAAGTGATGTTTCAATGGAGATTAAAAAAGGAGAGACAATTGGAATCATAGGAAGAAATGGTTCTGGTAAATCAACAATATTGCAGGTCATTTGTGGAATCCTTAACCCTTCTTCTGGAGATGTTGAAGTAAGCGGGAAGGTTGCTGCATTATTGGAGCTGGGGTCAGGGTTTAATCTCGAATATACAGGCCGCGAAAATATTTATTTAAATGCAACAATTTTAGGGTTAAGTAGGTCTCAAATTGATGAAAGATATTCACAAATAGAGAAGTTTGCTGATATCGGTGAATTTATAGAGCAGCCCGTTAAAACATATTCCACGGGAATGTACGTTAGATTGGCATTTGCGGTTATTGCACATGTAGATGCCGATATCTTGGTAATTGATGAAGCTTTAGCAGTTGGCGATGCAGTTTTTGTTCAAAAGTGCATGCGTTTTATACATAAATTCAGAAAAAAAGGAACTTTAATATTTGTAAGTCATGATGCCGGTGCTGTTATGGCCTTGTGTGATCGAGCGGTATGGCTGGATAAGGGTGTAATTAGGCGGAGCGGGAGTGCGAAGGAAGTTTGTGAAGATTATTTGAGATTTACATTACAGGAAGTTTATAGCGATGAAATTGATTTATTGGAATTGAATGAAGGGGGGCTCAATGAGGTTGACCGCGATTTGGAGCATTCAATTAGCAGTAACAACTTTTTGGCTGCTCCATACGGAGGCCTTTTTGAGGTTGGTGATAATTTAAGCGAGTCAACTGGGTGGAAAACTGGAAAGGCAGAAATAATTTCAATTAACCTTAAAAATGAAACTATGGATGGTAGTAAGGTATTAAAGGGTGGTGAGTATGTTCGTCTTAGTATTGCGGCCAAGATACATGATGAAATGGCAGAACCAATAATTGGTTTTGTAGTACGAGATAAGCGTGGCCAAGATTTATTTGGTGAAAATACGTTTCCCTTCACACAAGTAAATCAATTTTCCGCACGTTCAAATACTACTATTCAGGCAGAATTCAATTTTCAATTACCCATGCTACCTAACGGACAATACTCAATTATGTGTTCAATAGCAAATGGCGATCTTTTTAATAACATACAGCACCATTGGTTAAATGAGGCTTTAATATTTACCGTAGCATCCAGTGAAGTTAGATGGGGTTTGGTCGGTGTAAGAATGAGGGAAATTAAATTGTTAGGTTTAAATTGAAATCGCTAGCTGAGCTCTATGAACTCCACGATGGGTATGGCTCCGATAAGTGGGGTATATATTTACATGAATTTGATAGATTGCTATCGCCCATAAGAGATAGCGCTATTAACCTATTGGAAATAGGCATTCAGAATGGAGGCTCTTTAGACATATGGTCGAAATATTTTCCTTTGGGTATAAATTTCATTGGCTGTGACATTAACGTAGATTGTAAAAAACTTAAATATGATGATTCTAGAATAAAAATAATTATTGGGGATGTAAATTCGATTGGAGTTCTTGAAGAAATTCAAAATATAGCCAATCAAGGGCTAGACTTAATTATAGATGACGGTTCACATGTTTCAAAAGATATCATTCAATCTTTCATTGAATATTTTCACCTCCTTAACGATGATGGGATATACCTTATAGAAGATTTACATTGTAGTTATTGGGAGAGTTTTGGTGGAGGATTGTATCACCCATATTCTGCTATTTCTTTTTTCAAAAAATTAATAGATATCGTTAATTATGAGCATTGGAGGTCTGGAGCAGAAGAATGCGATTTAATTCAAAAAATTTGCGATCATTTTGGAATTGAGATTGCAGCACATAACTTAGCAGGTATTCATTCCATTGAATTTATTAATTCAATCTGTGTAGTGAAAAAAAGAAGGGCAGGCGATAATTTATTGGGTGAAAGGGTCTTGGCCGGCAAGAAAAATATTGTTATAAGCTCGTCAAGCCAAAGTCCTAAAACAAACACAATTCACCAAATTAATCAGGTGAGATCGGGGTCTGATGGCACTATTTCTATCGATCGTGAGCAATCAATAAATGCTTGGTCAATGCCAGATAATGCCCCTGAGATATTTTATGAAAACGCCCAATTAGAAATACTTTCGTTGCAGCATTTTCTTGGAGAGCGAGATCAAAGAATTGCAAGTTTAGAAGCTCAGGTGAGTGAGCGAGATCAAATTATGGCAGCAATGAAAAAAAGTTATATTGCATTAGATGATAAATTAATGAAAATTTATAGCTCTGCAAGCTGGAGGCTGACAGAGCCTCTGAGACGCTTTAAACATCGAATAGTAACTATAAATAGATATTTATTAAATCAATGGAGCCATGGAAAAAATGATGATAAATAAAGAATTAGACAAAATTTATCCATATGTTGCTACAAGAAGCACA
>Ga0194047_10000777_pt1 | contig 20394 bp, 21 predicted proteins | sample JunL225m_MetaG_2_FD_160070 | JGI IMG/M metagenome (GOLD analysis project Ga0194047, IMG submission 160070) | Anoxic zone freshwater microbial communities from boreal shield lake in IISD Experimental Lakes Area, Ontario, Canada - Jun2016-L221-5m | ecosystem: Environmental > Aquatic > Freshwater... | reverse complement strand
CATGCAAGTCGGATCGTTGTATTGGAGCATGGTCAGATTATTGAAAATGGCTCACATGAGGAGCTCATTGGAAAAGATGGCCTCTATGCTAGCTTGCACCGTATTCAATTCTCAAATAGCTAACTAAGTTAAGTTACTTAGTAAATCTACTGAGTAAATTAGCTCAGCACAATATCGTATTGCTCTTGGCGGAAGCTGCCCTCTGCTTGGAGCGTTATCGGTTTGCCGATAAAGTCACCTAGCTGGGCTAAGAATTGATTCTCCTCCTCTAGGAAGAGGTCAATCACATCCGGCGCAGCAACAATGCGGAACTCCCGAGGATTAAATTGACGATGCTCGCGCACAATCTCTCGCAAAATTTCATAGCAAATCGTTTGAGCAGTTTTAATTTCGCCTTTGCCCATGCAGGTAGCGCAAGGTTCACAGGTGATGTGGGCTAGAGATTCTCGAGTACGTTTGCGCGTCATCTCGACTAAACCTAAAGCTGAAAAATCACTCACTGATGTGCGAGCGTGATCACGCTCTAAGTTACGGTTCAGTTCATGTAAAACAGATTCTTGGTGGTCTTTAGTGACCATATCAATGAAGTCAATGATGATTATTCCACCCAAATTGCGTAATCTCAATTGGCGTGCAATGGCTTGAGCAGCCTCTAGATTGGTTTTGAAGACGGTGTCATCTAAATTGCGGGCACCAACATAACTACCAGTATTGACATCAATTGTTGTCATGGACTCTGTTTGATCAATCATCAGATAACCACCCGACTTGAGGTCTACTCTGCGACCTAAGGCCTTATTGATTTCCGCATCGACATCAAACAAATCAAAGAGGGCGCGTTCACCACGGTGCAATGTAAGCTTACCTAATAAATTGGGCATGTAGAGATTGGCAAAAGCCTTGAGCTTTTCAAAATTTTCAGCGGAGTCCACTCGAATTTGGATAGTTTCCTCACCCGCGACATCGCGTAATACTCGCTCAGCCAAGCTGAGATCTTGATATAGCAAACTAGGAGCTGCATGGTGATTCATTGCCTCACGGATATTTTCCCAGGTGGTACGAAGGTAATGCATATCGTGTTGCAGTTCAGTATCCGAGGCATCTTGCGCGCTTGTGCGCACGATAATCCCACCTTTTTCATCAGCTGCCATCAATCCAGCAAGACGCGTCTTTATCGCTTCACGTTCTTCTGGTTGATCAATGCGTTGAGATACCCCAATATATTTTTCGGTACTAGTATCGCTACCGGCGGGGGGCAAATACACTAGATTACGACCGGCAATACTGAGTTGGGTAGTAAGGCGTGCACCTTTGGTCCCTAAGGGATCTTTTAATACTTGTACTAAAAGGGTTTGCCCTTCAAAAAGCAATTTTTCAATTTGGGCGCTTGGGTTGTTTTGCGTGATATCGGCAACGTGCATAAAAGCGGTGCGCTCAAGACCAATTTCAATAAAAGCCGATTGCATCCCTGGCAAAACACGTACTACTTTTGCTAAATAGATATTGCCAACTATTCCGCGTTGACGAGTGCGTTCAATTTGTAATTCTTGAACGGCACCTTGCTGAATTAAGGCGACACGTGTCTCTTGCGGCGTGATGTTAATGAGAATCTCTTCGTTCATATGCGGATTACTTGGGCGCGATCGAGTAGTTGGGTAGTTTCAAATAAAGGTAATCCCATGATACCGCTATAGCTCCCTCGAATCGAGGGGATAAATGTGCCACCCAATCCCTGGATGCCATAAGCACCGGCCTTACCAAATGGTTCGCCACTTGCTATATAGGTATCGATCTGTGCAGAGCTCAGATTGGCAAATTGCACTTCAGAAACTTGCACTAGACAAATCGGCTGCTCTGCCGGCGTTAAGGTAATGGCGACAGCAGTGAGTACTTCATGAGTCTTACCGCTGAGCATTCTCAGAATATGCGCAGCTTCTGCAGCATCCCTAGGTTTGCCTAAAATTTCTCCATCGATAGTATTTGGGAGACTGACGGTTGTGTCAGCACACAAAATAGGCGCCCATGGGAGCTGTTTGTTTTGCCAACGCGCTAAGGCGGCAATACTTTTGGCGATCGTGACACGCTCTACATAGGTTCGAGCTTTTTCATGCGGTAATGCTACTTCGATACTCTCGCTATCTTCATTTGGATTGGGCGCTAGCATTTCAAAGCACACCCCAATCTGCTTTAACAATTCTTGGCGGCGTGGGCTTTGTGATGCCAGGTAGATAAAGGCATTACTCACGATGGTAGGGGTGACCTTGCAAAATAGTCCAGGCGCGGTACAGTTGCTCCACTAGTAGAACTCTTGCCATGGCATGGGGTAACGTTAAGCTGGAAAGTCGCCACATAGCACCAGCATTTTCTTTCAGGCCGGCATCCAATCCATCTGCGCCACCAATCAAAAAAGTAATATCCATTCCCTCTTGGCGCCAAGTGGCTAATTGAGTTGCCAGATTTTGGGTAGTTTGATCCTTACCCCGCTCATCTAAGGCGATCACTCGTGAGCCTTTTGGAATCGCGCTAGAAATTTTGATGGCTTCTTTGGCAGGCGTGAGATCAGGTTTAATCTCTTTGAGATCAATACTGCAATCTGCAGGCATACGCTTGATGTAATCCTGGGTTGCAGTGGCAACCCAATCTGGCATCTTATGACCAACTGAAACAATCGTTAAGCGCATTGATAAATGCTTTTTATGAAATGCAAGACGACTTACTCGTCGTCTGGTTCGCTAGCTTTGACAAGTCCTTTATCGCCAGCCAACTTCACGCGTACGGGTTTCGCACCCCACATGCCTTCTAATTGATAGTAGGAACGTAACATCGGCTGCAAAATATGGACAACAATATCCCCGCAATCTACTAGGACCCATTCACCCGTTTCAAGACCCTCCACAGAAATCACTTCGCCACCTTTAGCATTGACATCTTCTTTAACCGACATCGCCAAAGAGCGTGTTTGACGATTACTTGAGCCAGTGGCAATAATGACGCGATCAAATAATTCACTTAATTTAGTGGTGTCGTATACGCGAATATCTTGCGCTTTGACCTCCTCTAGGGCATCAATAATGACGCGTTGTAATTTTTTTAAGTCCATAGTTTCTCAGTAATAATTTTTCTATTAAGGGTGATCTTAGCTGGATTATTGGTACAAGCCCAGATTTGTAATGATTTGTAGGGTATGAGATGGGATCTGATCAGGCTCAATCAAATCCCGGTCAGATGTTTTTAGGCGATTTCGCAGGTCTGTTGAGGACAGGTCGACAGATAGGCTCTCATCAATGTAGATGAGGCCATAAGGGGCCGTTTCAAGGGCGCTGAGGTCTTGAGTTTGACGTTCTTGTAAGATCTTGCGGATTTCAGGACTCATTTCAGTTGCAAGCTCGTAATTTGGTCTACTCGCTACTGCAAAGTTCATGTAATGGAATAAGTCTTGCCAAGCATTCCATGTAGGAAGATGAATCAGCGAATCTACCCCAGTTAACCAAATCAAATTGGCTATTGGACCATAGCGCTCCCGAAGAGATTTAGCGGTATCGATGCTGTAACTGGCTCCGGCACGTTCAATCTCGAGACGGTCAATACCAATTTGTGTAGGGATCTTGAGGTAGAGCAGTGCTCTTGCTAAATCAATGCCAGCCGCTTCAGTCAGTTGAAAACGGATTTCTGCAGCTGTGATATCAGAACCCTTTTGCCAGGGCTCACCGCTTGGAATGAGTAATAACTCATCTAAATTCAGTAATTTAGCAAAATGAATAGCGAGCTTCAGATGGCCAATATGCGGGGGATCAAATGTTCCCCCTAAAATGCCAATTTTTTTCACAGCACTCAAGCTAGCCAATCGCGGGGTTTGAGATAGTAGTCATACAGCCTAGCCTCAGGTGTAGCAGGTTCTGGTTGCCAGTTGTACCACCACCGAACTACTGGAGGCATGGACATCAGGATGGACTCAGTGCGTCCACCAGAATGTAATCCAAAGATTGTCCCTCTATCAAAGATAAGGTTGTACTCTACATAACGACCACGACGATATTCTTGGAAGGCTTTTTCTTCGGCCGTAAATGGATCCTGGTAGCGACGCTGAAGAATGGGTAAATAAGCATTGATGAATGAGTCTCCAATTGCACGCGTCATGGCAAAACTTTTTTCAAAGCCAAATTCATTAAAGTCATCAAAGAAAACACCGCCAATGCCACGAGGCTCTTCCCGATGCTTCAAATAAAAATATTCATCACACCATTTTTTAAAGCGAGGATAGAGTTCATCGCCAAAGGGATCTAATGCATCTTTAGCCGTTTGATGAAAATGCCTGCAATCTTCGTCAAACCCATAGTAGGGTGTTAGGTCGAAACCACCACCAAACCACCATACTGGATCTTTATCGGGAGCTTGTGCGATAAAGCAGCGTACATTCATATGGGTGGTTGGAGCCTTGGGGTTATTTGGGTGAAATACTAATGACACCCCCATGGCTTCAAAACTTCGTCCAGCAACCTCTGGTCGATGATGTGATGCGGAAGGGGGCATTTGTTCACCGCGTACATGTGAGAAACCAACGCCACCTTTTTCTAAAATATTCCCATGATCTAAAGTGCAAGTACGGCCATATCCTTTGAGTTTGCTATCTTCAGGTTTATGCCATTCATCCGCTACAAAGGCTTTTCCATCTAATGCGCTCATGGCACTAGTAATGCGATCTTGTAACCCTAGAAAATAATCCTTTAGAAGCGCGATATCGATTTGGGTATGTTGAGCTGTCAATTGATTTAACTTTTAAGTAAGGTTAAGGATTATTTAATAGCGCGATAGCCAATATCTTTACGATATTGCATCCCGTCGAATTTAATGACCTCAATGACTTCATAAGCCTTTTGCTGTGCACCACGAACAGTGTCAGCTAAGCCTACTACACACATCACGCGACCACCAGAAGTCAGTAATTTTCCATCGTGTAATGCAGTACCTGCATGAAAAGTGATTTGGTCTTCAGTATCAGTTGGTATGCCAGTGATGACATCGCCATTACGGGGAATATCTGGATAGTTATGGGCTGCGAGAACCACACCTAAGGCGGTACGGCGATCCCATTCAAGTTCAACTTCATTAAGCGTGCCATCGACTGCATGATCGAGAGCGTTAACAAGATCGCTACGCAGGCGCGCCATAATGGGTTGTGTCTCTGGATCACCCATTCGGCAGTTAAATTCTAAAGTTTTGATTTTTCCATCTGGAGTAATCATGAGGCCAGCATATAAGAAACCGGTATATGGAATGCCATCCGATTCCATACCTTTAACGGTAGGCATGATGACTTCACGTAAGGCGCGAGCATGAATCTCTGGTGTCACGACTGGCGCAGGGGAGTAAGCACCCATACCACCAGTATTTGGCCCTTGATCTGCATCGAGTAAACGCTTGTGATCTTGACTGGTGGCAAGTGCTAGGACATTTTTTCCATCCACCAAGACAATGAAGCTAGCCTCTTCGCCTGTTAAGAATTCTTCAATCACCACGCGGGCACCAGCATTACCCAATTTGTTATCCGCTAGCATCATATCCACCGCTGCATGAGCTTCTTCCAAGCTCATTGCTACAACCACACCTTTGCCAGCGGCTAAACCGTCCGCCTTAATGACAATTGGCGCGCCTTTGGCATCAATATAGGCATGAGCCTCTAATGCACTAGAGAAGGTTTGATAGTCAGCAGTAGGAATGCCGTGACGCTTCATAAAAGCTTTAGAAAAGTCTTTAGAAGATTCCAGTTGTGCGGCTAGTTGTGTTGGCCCAAAGATTCGTAGGCCATTATTGCGGAAAACGTCCACAATCCCAGCGGCCAATGGCGCTTCAGGACCCACAACGGTTAAGTGAATCTTCTCTCGTTTGGCAAAATCAGCTAACTCTCGTAATCCAGTAATGGGCAGATTTTGAATACTGGCAGTAGCTTGTTTGGCTGTAGCAACACCACCATTACCAGGCGCTACATATACGGTTTGCACTTGAGGTGATTGGGCGAGTTTCCATGCTAATGCGTGTTCGCGTCCGCCAGATCCGATTAATAGAATTTTCATAGCAAGCTGTCTATATTGATTAATGTAGTGATGAAGGGTGTAAGAGGCTTAAAGCTCGGCATTTGTATAGACATCTTGAACATCGTCTAAATTTTCAAGCGCATCCAGTAACTTTTGCATACTTTCTGCTTGATCACCTGCGAGAGCAATTTCCGTTTCAGGGCGCATGGCAACAGTGGCGAGCTCAGGTTTGAGACCCGCTTTAGTAATTGCATCTTGCACTTTAGAAAAGTCAGGGACGGGGGTCAATACTTCAAGCGAGCCATCATCATGGGTAATGACATCATCTGCACCAGCATCTAGGGCAACCTCCATGAGCTGCTCTTCGTTAGCACCAGGAGCAAATAGCATTTGGCCACAATGTTTAAATAAGAATGCGACCGAACCCTCGGTGCCCATATTGCCACCATTTTTATTAAAAGCATGGCGCACTTCAGCAACAGTGCGAGTACGGTTGTCGGTTAAGCAATCCACAATCACTGCCGCACCATTGATGCCATAACCTTCATAGCGAATTTCTTCATAGTTCACACCTTCAAGGGAGCCTGTACCGCGCTGAATCGCTCTTTGCACATTATCGTTGGGCATGTTGGAATCTTTGGCTTTATCAATGGCTAGACGCAAACGGGGGTTGGTAGCAATATCCCCGCCACCGAGTTTGGCGGCTACAGTAATTTCCTTGATGAGCTTGGTCCAAATCTTGCCGCGTTTTTCGTCTTGACGACCTTTGCGGTGTTGAATATTGGCCCATTTTGAATGGCCTGCCATGCGGGTAAGTCCTTTTAGTAATTTGGCTACAAGACCTCATTTTAAGGGGTTCTGCCGCCAAGGTACGGGATCCTTACCCAATTTTTGTTACACTCTCATGTCTTAGTAGTAGCAAAGCAATCAAGTTAGCAGAATTTCCACTGCCAACACCTGCCTCGGTGATGGAATTGGTAGACGTGCCGGACTCAAAATCCGGTGCCGCAAGGCGTGGCGGTTCGAGTCCGCCCCGAGGCACCACTTCAATGGCTAATCTGCCTTTGAATTTATTTTAAGCTTAGATCTCGTAAGTCTCTGATCCGCTAGTCATTGCCTGCTCGACAATTTTCTTGGTCAGTGTGGGGGAGAAGAGTTCAATAAAGGTGTAAACAAAAGAGCGTAAATAAGCGCCTTGTTTTACACCAAGGTGAGTCACGTTATTGCCGAATAAGTGGCCCACAGGAATCACTTTGAGATTGCGATCCTTATCTGCATCGTAGGCCATGCCTGCAACGATACCCACACCCATGCCAACTTCCACGTAGGTTTTAATCACGTCAGCATCAATCGCTTCTAAGATGATGTCAGGACTCAAACTACGTTGTGCAAAAGCAGCATCAATCTTGCTGCGTCCTGCAAAAGCCCGGTCGTAAGTAATGATGGGGTATTTAGCAATCTCTTCAAGCGTTACCGTTGCTTGATTTAATAAGGGATGACTCAATGGCACCATGAGGACGTGCTGCCATTGAAATCCTGGTAAAGCCAGGACTCCAGGAGTATTGGCAATACCTTCAGTAGCAATGGCGATATCTGCACGATCATGAATAAGTAACTCGGCAATTTGTCCAGGACTTCCTTGTTGAATACTCACCCGTACCTTTGGAAAACGCTTGGTAAATTCAGTGAGCACTTTCGGTAAAGCGTAACGCGCTTGGGTATGGGTTGTGGCAATGACAAAGTTGCCTTGGTCTTGGCTAGCAAAGTCTTTGCCAACACGCCTGAGTGTTTCAACCTCGTCTAGAATCCGCTCAATTGAACTCAAAATCCGTTTCCCAGGTTCAGTCAGGGATCGAATGCGTTTGCCGTGGCGGCGAAAGATCTCAACGCCTAATTCATCCTCAAGTTCAATGATGGCTTTTGAAACTCCTGGTTGAGAGGTAAATAGTGCCTTAGCGGCGGTAGTGAGGTTGAAGTTTTGACGAACGGCTTCCCGAACAAAACGAAATTGGTGCAGATTCATTAGGATTCCTATCCATATATCTACAAAGATATAGAAATAAAATTCTAAATGATTTTTGGGTATTAAGCCTTAGAAACCCACCGTAAGCCTGCTAAGGCCAACAAGAAGTAGAGCAGTGGCGGCAAGAGTGCGGTGAGTAATGCTGGCCAGGACCCCAGTAAGCCCACGTTTGAGAAAAGCGAGTTAAAGAGCTGAAAACTCATCCCGAGCATAATCCCGCCAAATACTTTAATGCCCACGCTACCAGCGCGAACCTTGAGGTAGGCAAATGGCAAAGCCAAGGTCAACATGACGAAAATAATGAAGGGGTAAACCACTTTTTTCCAAAAGGCGATCGAGTGACGCTGTGCATCTTGTTTGTTTTCGCGTAAGTGTGTAATAAAGCGACCTAGGCTAACAATAGACATTTTTTCCGGGCTAATGAGTAAGACATTTAGAATTTGCGGAGTAACTTCGGACATTAAGGTGACTGTCGGATGCCTTAAAGTTTGCGAGGCGAAAACAGGATTTAAAGGATCGGACTGTTTTGTTTCTTTAAAGCGGGTTTCGGTAACATCATTGAGAACCCAGGTTCCTGATTGGTCAAAGAGTCCTGATACTGCAGTTCTGATAGAGAGGAGGTGAAAGACATCATCAAACTCATACATTCGAATATTACGGATTTCATTGTCTTTATCAATTTTGCCAACGTTGACATAGCGCACGCCTGGACGAACGGGCCCACTGCCATCTTCATCACGTAGACGATCTTTGACCCAAACACCGGTTCTAAATTGCGAGGAAAAAGAAGAGCCTAAGGCTTTCATCCGAATTTGATCAGACTTGGCTTCCGCATAGGGGCCTACCCATTCACTCATGATCAAAGTCAGAATGATCAACGGGATGGCAATTTTGGCTAGTGTCAGTAAGCCCCTCTTAACATCTAAGCCAGCAATCCGCAGAATCGTAAATTCGGATTGACTTGCCAGCATTGCAAAGACATAAATACTACCAATCAGGCTAGCTATAGGAATAATCTCGGAGATACGGCTTGGTGCTTTGAGTAATACATGTAATAGGGCTAGCGGTAAAGTGTATTGACCTTGAACTGAGCCGAGTTCACTCAAAATATCAAAGAACAGAAATAGGGCAACCAGCGCAAATAGGATGAACCCAAAAGCCGCATAAATCAGCTTAGCTAAATAGCGTTCAAAAATATAGGGAAAGATGAGTTTCATTTCTGAACTTTTTGATTTCCATATGAGATAGGAAGTAGGCGTCGCCACCACTTAATCGAAGGGTTGATTCGGTTGCGTATCAGTGCAAAAGCAATCAGAAGTGCCAGTAGATGAATAGGCCAAACCCCTATAAATACATCGATCTTCCCTTGAGCTACAAAGTTTTGCGTAAGGTTGAGTAGATTGCTGTAAATCAGATAAATCAGTACTGCATAGAACATCGCGGTATAGCTACCTAACCTTGGATTGACGTAGGCAAGGGGAATTGCAATTAACACTAAGCCCAAGGCCATCAGTGGTAGTCCAATTCGCCATAAGAGCTCGGCACGATTGGGGTTAATTGCAAGGGGGCTAGGATCATTTAGCAGTTCCGTGATGGTCTTTTCTCGATCGCGAGGTGCAGGTGCCATAGCATCTTTGCTGCGGATCTTAGTGGTGTATTCATCAAATTCCAGAATTCTAAAATTGGGTTCGGTTGGATTGCCTTCATAGCGACGACCATTATGAAGAACTATGGACTTCTCGCCGCCCTCGGCATTTTGGATATATCCAGTGGAGGCTACGGCGATACTTAGGCGCCCATTTTTATTGTCGGCGACAAAAATATTCTTCACTTCACTTTTATCGACATCTAATTCTTCAATGAAAAAGACACGCTCTGCCTTAGCCGATTCTTTAAATTGTCCAGCAGTCACCATCGACACATCATCACGTTGTTGGAAGCGCTGACTGATTAATGTGGATTCACGGTTTGCCCAAGGCCAAACAAATAGGGCTAATAAAGCAATGATGATGATGAGGGGGATAGCAAATTGCAAAATAGGGCGGATGAAGCTGGTAACACTCAAGCCGCTTGCAAACCAAACAATCATTTCAGAGTCTTTATACCAACGTACCAAGACAATCAGGGTTGCCACAAATAGAGAGACTGTTAATAGCACTGCCAAATAGCCCAAAGTTGCTAAAGCAATAAGGACTAATGCATCTTCAGGGTTAACGGCACCATTTGCCGCAAAACCCAAAATACGAATCACCAGAGAGGTAATCATGATGGTGACTAAAACCAAAAAGACCCCGCCAGTCGTAAAACTGAGTTCTCGGCGAAGGGCTTTTTTAAAAATCATGGGCGGCTATTAGATGGGTATTGGGCAGGATTGGGAGGCGGCAAATAGCTTATATTGGTGACTATACGGATGTTGATCTTCATGTCGGAGGATAATGGATAAACGTCCTTTGACCCCCTTGAATTTACTTATTAATAACGCATTAAATTATGACTATTCACTTTAGTACCAAGATTTTCCCCCAAGCTGAGCTGGGGAATCAAAAATCCCTTAAATCTGGCCTGAACACCCTTTTAACCCAAGCCACCGATTGCTTGGTACTGGCTTATTCCAAGTCAGACCTGAAAGACTTTGGAAGCGGTAAAGCTGCCAAGGCAAAACCTGGACTTTTAGCAGAGCTAGATCAACTATTGGGCGGTTCGATTAGTCATGCAAATATGGTGGGTGATCTTGATGCGAAGGAGGCTTCAGTTTGTGTATTACGCGCTGAAAAATCTTGGAGCGCAAATGGGGTGAAAGCAAAACGGGTTTTATTGGTTAGCTTGGGTGATTTGCATCTTTCGAACGATCGTAGTTTGACTGCTTACTCCAAGATTGCCCGCGCAGCATTAAAGGCCCTTAGTGGTGGTTCGATTGAAAATGCACTTTGGTTTATCCCAAGTTTTTCTCTTGCACATCACGCAAGCTTTATGGCTGATGAAATACGTTTGACGATTCAGTATGCTGGCGATCAGGCTTATCGCTTTGGTGTGCGTCAACCCACTATGAAATTTAAAGTAAAAGACCACGCAGATACTTTTAAGCATCTGATATTCGCTGGTAATAATGCTTGTAGTAAACAATTAAAGGATGCGGTTACCCAAGGTATTGCGATGGTTGAGGGTATGAACCTAGCAAAAGATTTGGGTAATCTTCCACCCAATATTTGTACGCCAAGCTATTTGGCTAAAACAGCGCAGAGCTTGAGCAAGAAGACCAGCCTGAAGGTTGAGGTTTTGGGGCGCAAGCAAATTGAAGCATTGGGTATGGGTTCCTTTTTATCGGTAACTCAGGGATCTGATACTCCCCCACAATTTATCGTGATGCGTCATCAAGGTGGTAAGACGGGTGAAGCTCCAATTGTATTGGTTGGTAAGGGCATTACTTTTGATACTGGTGGTATTTCATTAAAGCCTGGCGAAGCAATGGATGAGATGAAATACGACATGTGTGGCGCCGCATCTGTGATCGGTACGATGTATGCCGCTGCCCTCATGAAACTCAAAAAAAATGTCATCGGTGTAGTACCAAGCTGTGAAAATATGCCTTCTGGTAGCGCAACCCGTCCTGGCGATATTGTGAAAAGTATGTCTGGTCAGACGATTGAGATATTGAATACCGATGCCGAGGGCCGTCTGATTCTTTGTGATGCGCTCACGTATGTTGAGCGCTTTAAACCAAAAGCGGTTATTGATGTTGCTACCCTAACGGGTGCTTGCATTATTGCTTTAGGCCATGTTCATAGTGGTTTGTTCTCGGACGATGATGACTTGGTGAGCGCCTTGACTAAGGCTGGTCAAGTTTCTTTGGACACGGTATGGCGCTTGCCTTTGGATGCTGCTTACCATGAGCAACTGAAATCGAATTTTGCTGATGTAGCCAATATTGGGGGAAGACCTGCAGGCAGTGTGACTGCGGCTTGTTTTCTCTCTCGCTTCACAGAAAAATATAAGTGGGCTCACTTAGATATCGCTGGGACCGCCTGGAAGAGTGGTGCTGCTAAGGGCTCAACCGGTCGACCAGTTCCCTTGCTCCTCAATTACTTGCTTGAGCAGAACTAAGCTTCCAATTGGGCGCTTAGTTTATTGATCATGGCTCGCATTGATTTTCACAGCAATGTTGATGATAAGTTGCAATATGCTTGTCGTCTAACCCGCAAGATTTGGAGCGAGACTCCGAGCGGGCAGGCTATTCGTAATATTGTGATGGTGGGTGAGAAGACTGAACTACTGAAGCTTGATGAATTACTTTGGGCTTTTAGTAGTACTGATTTTTTACCGCATTGTTTTATTGATGACGAGGCAGCAGCCGAAACTCCTATCGTTCTCACGGATGATTTTTCTTCCATCGCCCTAAATCAGATTCCCCACGCCGATATCATGATTCATTTAGGAATGCGGATGCCTCAAGATGTTGATGCTTTACTTACGCGCTTTCCCAGAATAGTGGAGGTGGTAACGGTGAATGAGGCAGAGCGCCTAGCAGGGCGAGAGCGATATAAGGCCTATCGAGACCTGGGTCATGAATTGCATAACTTCGATCAGTCCAAGCGTTAATTATGTTAATTCATCCTCAGATTGATCCGGCGGCTATCCGCTTAGGTTCTTTTGCAATTCATTGGTATGGCTTGATGTATCTCATGGCCTTTGCACAATTTTTATTGTTAGGTCGTTTACGAATTCGGGCGCCACGTTATCAAGCGCTTGGGTGGACTTATAAGGATCTTGAAGATCTTTTATTTGCAGGTGTTTTGGGAGTAGTGCTTGGTGGACGAATGGGTTATTGCCTGTTTTATATGCCAGCCTATTACCTATCTCACCCCTTGGATATTTTGAAGATTTGGGAAGGTGGAATGTCTTTTCATGGCGGCCTCTTAGGAGTTCTCATAGCGCTGTATTGGTTTGCACGCAAACGCAAAACCACTTTCTTTGTAGTGAGTGACTTAGTTGCTCCCTTAGTGCCGTTCGGATTGGCATTTGGCCGCCTTGGAAATTTCATCAATGGTGAGCTCTGGGGGAGACCAACGGATCTACCTTGGGCGATGGTCTTTCCATTGGTGGATTCCATTCCGCGCCATCCTTCGCAAATTTATCAATTACTTGGTGAAGGTATTCTGCTCGGTATTGCACTCTGGATCTACTCAAGCAAACCGCGTCGTGTAGGCCAGGTTTCTGGATTTTTCTTACTCGGTTATGGAGTCTGTCGCTTCTTGGCGGAATATGCTCGCGAGCCCGATGCCTTTTTGGGCTTGCTAGGGCTTGGTCTTTCGATGGGGCAATGGTTATGTGTGCCAATGATCATTTTTGGAATCTATCTGATGACGGCATTTAAATCTAAATCAGCTTAATTTTGGCAAAAGAAGCCTTTTGCTTCTTTAAATGACCCTCTCGCTCTTATATAAACTGGTTCAGCAAGCTTTTTAAACTATCGCTATCATTCTTTAGTATAGGAATATATGCAGTCATCATGCAATTGACTGCCAATCTTTGAAAGAAATACATGCTTGAAAAGCTTGCCAAAGCCCGCTACTTTTCGCGCCTCACTGGTGCGGTAAACCGCCTTATTTCTGAGCGTGGCGAGTCCAATGCCGTCAGTATGGCTGATGAAGTCATTCATAACTATCGCAAGTTATCAAAAGATCAACACGCCAAATTTTTTACTTTCTTATTTGAAAAACTTAATCCAGATCCTGTTGCAGTCATGACTGCGGCCCAGCATTTTTCAGCAGAAGCGAACGCACGTAATTACATTAAATTACAGCGTGTTACTGAGCCACCAAGACAAGAATTATTTCGTAGATTAAATCGGGCTAGCAATGGTACTGCCGCACTCGTGGAGATGCGACGTGATCTTTTGCAATTACTAGATAAGCAACCAGAATTAACGGCAGTTGATTTTGATTTGCGTCACTTGTTGTCCTCATGGTTTAACCCCGGCTTCTTAAAAATGCATCGCGTAGATTGGAAATCACCCGCCGAAGTACTCGAAAAACTCATTCAACATGAGGCCGTGCATGCTATTGATGGCTGGGATGATCTGCGCCGCCGCCTGCAGCCTGATCGTCGGTGTTTTGCATTCTTTCATCCGCAGCTCCCTAATGAGCCCCTGATTTTTGTTGAAGTAGCACTGTTACCTGAAATTCCCGCAGTGATTACTCCGCTGGTGGATAAAAAAGCAGAAACAATGCATCAAACATCTCATTACAAAGTGGCTGCGTTTTATTCCATTAGTAACTGTGAGCCCGGTCTTCGCGGTGTATCCATGGGTAATTTCTTAATCAAAAGGGTTGCAGAACAGTTACAAGCTGAGTTCCCTAGTCTGAAAACATTTGTAACCTTATCTCCAATTCCAGGATTTGTTGATTGGATTGCTGCTGGTGCAGATATTGCCAACGAAAAGTCGAGCGTGCAATTAAAGCCTGCAATTCGGACCGCTCGAGACCAGGCACTAGAAATTTTAGGCTTAGCCAACCGTTCTTGGACTGAGCGCTTAGGTGCTGGTTGGCACCCAGACAATGCGACTGAGAAAGAAAAATCAGCATTGCTATGCCTAGCAAGTATTTATTTAGGATTGGGCTCGGCAAACAGAAATGGTAATCCGGTAGCAAAGTTCCATCTGGGTAATGGCGCAAGATTGCACCAAATCAATTGGGCAGGGGATCTTTCTCGTAAAGGATTACGCCAGTCTGCCTCAATAATGGTGAACTATTTATATGATCTTTCTTCAGTTGAAGAGAACCATGAGCGTTTTACGCAGGGCCAAATTGATTATTCCCGTGCAGTAGGGCGCTTAATGACGCTATAAATGGGTAATCAAGGTAGTGTATTAGGCTTGAGGGGTCGTAAAATAAGTACCATAAGTTTCAAACTAACTAATAAGTACTAAATAAAAAGGCAGTAAATAAACAAGCCAAGAAAAATGGCAAACGGAGGAGACAATGATGACCAAGCAATCCACTTTGAATAGAGTTTTCAAAAAAGTATTATTTTTGATATGTGCTGCACCTTTGGCTGTCATAGCCCAAGAGTGGCCTAGTAAGCCTATTACTTTTATTGTGCCATTTCCAGCCGGTGGTGGTACAGATGCTTTTGCTAGACCCTTGGCAGCGCAATTAACAAAGCAGCTAGGTAAGCAAATCATTATTGATAACCGCGGTGGTGCAGGCGGTACTCTAGGCGCTTCCATTGCAGCCAAGGCTGCTCCGGACGGTTATACCTTTTTCATGGGTGCAGCCCACCATGCCATTGCGCCTGCAATGTATCCAAATTTGGATTACGACTTTGAGAAGAGCTTCATTCCAGTAGCGATGGTTGCAACACCACCGCAAGTAATCGTTATCAATCCAAAAAATGTTCAGGTGAAGGATTTAAAAGAATTCATTGCCTTACTAAAAAAGAATCCAGGCAAGTTTAACTACGCTTCGGCTGGAAATGGTTCATCTCACCATTTAGCTGGCGAGCAATTTAAGATGTTGACCAAAACCTTTATTACTCATATCCCCTATCGTGGCGCTGGTCCTGCGATGCAAGATCTCATCGCTGGCCAGGTAGATATTGAGTTTGATGGTTTGGGTTCTTCGGCTGCTCAGATTAAGAATGGCTCGATTGTTGCTTTGGCAGTTGCTTCACAAAAGCGTGCTCCTGGCTTTCCAAATGTTCCCACTGCTGCTGAGGCAGGCTTAGTGGGGTATGAAGTTTCTACTTGGTATGGCTTGTTTGCCCCGAAGGGTACTCCACAGCCCATCATAGATAAGATGACTGCTGAAGTTCAAAAGGCAATTAACACTCCTGAGCTCAAAACGATCTGGACTAATAACGGTTCCGATACTCCAAATCTCACTGGTGAAGCATTTGCGAAGTTTATTAACGGTGATATCAAACGTTGGGCTGCTGTAGCAAAAGCCTCTGGCGCTAAGTTGGACTAAGAGTAAATATTTTTTTAACATGATTAAGTTGGGTTTGAGACTCTAATGAATTTATATTCCCTATTGGAAAAAGGTTTTCCAAAAGATAAAAAAGCATGCGCTCTTGAAACGCACGATGGCTTGTATTACTCATGGAGTGATCTTGAGCGAGCCACTGCAAAAATGGCGAACCTGCTTAAGGGTCTTAAGCTTCCAGCTGGCTCTAGGGTAGCGGTTCAGGTTGAAAAGTCACCTGAGGCACTTTTTTTATATCTGGCAACGATTCGTGCGGGCTATGTCTATTTACCTCTCAATACCGCCTACCAAGCTGCAGAAATTCAATACTTTCTTGAGAATGCGGAACCGGCAGTTGTGGTGTGTAGCAGCAAGAACTTCTCATGGGTCTCTAAGGTTGCTTTCAAAGCAGGCACCAAGCATGTATTTACCTTAGATGAGGATCGTACGGGCACCTTGTTAGAACGCGCTGGAAGTCTTAGCGACACATTTAAAACGGTACCCGCTAAAGATGATGATCTCGCAGCCATTCTGTATACCTCTGGAACAACTGGCCGCAGTAAGGGCGCCATGTTGACACACAAAAATCTTGGTAGTAATGCACAGGTATTGCAAAAATTCTGGGGTTGGATAAAAGGCGATGTGCTCTTGCATGCATTGCCTATCTTCCATGTACATGGTTTGTTTGTGGCAGCGCATGGTGCACTCATTAATGGCAGCAAAATGATTTGGTTACCTCGCTTAGATACTGCTCAGTTGATTAAGCATATGCCTAAGTCAACTGTCATGATGGGTGTGCCAACATTTTATGTTCGATTATTGGCAGACAAAGGCTTTACGAAGCAAGTGACTCGGAACATGCGTTTATTCATTTCGGGTTCTGCACCACTATTAACTGAAACCTTTAATACTTTTAAAGAGGTGATTGGTCAGCCCATTCTGGAGCGTTATGGCATGAGTGAAACCGTGATGCTTGTTTCTAATCCCTACAAGGGGGGCCGTGTTGGTGGCTCAGTGGGTTTACCACTACCAGGAGTTAAGGTACGCGTAGTAGGTGAAGATAACAAGCCATGCAAGGTAAATGAAATAGGTAGCATTCAGGTTAAAGGACCGAATGTATTTAAGGGTTACTGGCGTATGCCAGAGAAGACTGCTGAAGAGTTCACTCAGGATGGTTGGTTTAAGACTGGCGACGTTGGCCGCTGGGGTGGAGATGCCAATGGAGGTAAAGCACCTCAAGATTACTTATGTATTGTTGGTCGTAGTAAGGATCTCATTATTTCTGGTGGATATAACGTCTATCCTAAAGAAATCGAAGGCTTTATTGATGATATGGATGGTGTAGACGAGAGTGCTGTTATTGGTATTCCGCATCCAGATTTTGGTGAAGCAGTGATGGCAGTAGTCGTCCCCAAGGCTGGCGCTCAGCTCAATGCTGAAGCCATGATTGCCACCCTGAAGTCACAAATTGCCAATTTCAAAATTCCTAAGCGTTTAGAAATTGTTGCGGACTTGCCTCGTAATGCCATGGGTAAAGTTCAAAAGAATATTTTGCGAGAGCAATTTACGAAGTAAGGCGAATTTAGTAACCAAATGCCTTGCGGCTTTCGTTAAACATGAAAGCCGCAATGATAAATAACATCACCCCAAAGATTCTCTTTAACTGAGCGACATTCAATTTGCCGGCCATCTTAGCCCCCCATGGAGCAGTAAAAATACTCACTACAACGATACATGCCACTGCCGGTACGTATACAAAACCTAATGATCCTGGTGGAAGGTTGGGGTGGCTCCAGCTACCATACATATAGCCAATCGTTGCTGCAATAGCAATCGGAAATCCTAAGCCAGAGGAGCTTGCCATCGCTATATGGGGTTTGACGTTACACCAAAGCATGAAGGGTACATTCACAAATGCGCCACCTGCACCCAATAGGCTGGAGAGGGTGCCCGCAAAAGCACCAAATGAAAATAAGCCAAGCGAGCCAGGTAAATCTCTACCAGGTTTAGGCTTTTTATTAATAATCATTTGAATCGATGTATAGACAATAAAGACGGCAAAAAAGAGAGATAGCCAGGAAGTGTCCAGGGCTTCAAAAATTTCGCTCCCGCCAATCAGGCTGCCCATGACTAAACCTGGGCTGAGTGACCTTACTAAACCCCAATCAATTGAGCTATTTTTATGGTGCGCCCAAATGGCAGAGAGTGATGTAAACACAGTGGTTGCCATACCTGAGGCAATTGCCATGTGTACGATCAGATCGGGTTCAAAGTTCAGATGATTAAAGACTAGGATCATAAAGGGCACCAGGATCATGCCACCACCGATTCCTAGAAGACCAGCTAAAAAACCTGAGATACTGCCACATAACAGTAATACAGCAATATCACTTAGTAACAAGGATTCCCCGCCTTAGCCGCTAGGCCGTCATCCTGAACCCTAAGGTTCAAGGTGGAACGGCTACTCTGCTTTGGGTGCATTAAGAGGCTCAGGGAGTGACCAGCTCGAAGCTGGCACTGTGAACTCTCGAAGCGCTCACGCCCGCAAGGTAAAGATCGTTCCGGATGCTTGCGCATCGGTTCAAGGAACTATTGGCCTTGGCGAACCAGGCAGGGAAAGGGTTTGCATCAAAGTGTCTACTTGATCTTCCAGCGCGCGGATTTCCGCATGAAGTCGTGAAACCTCATCTGCACTTTCATTTGAAGAAGGACTCTGTTGCGATTGTGAATTTTGTAGTTTGATGAGATCGCCAGCAATGGTGAGGGCCGCCATCATACTGGCCCGCTCAATGCTACGATTACCACCACTAATTGCTAATTTGATTTGCTCGTCTACGAGCACGCAAGCTGCGCGGAGTAATGGTTCATGCTCTGTACTGGTAGCCAGGGTAATTTTTTGACCAGCGAGAGTTACTTCAATGCGTTGTTGGCTCACTGTCATCCTCTATATTGTTCGGTGGAATAGCTTCACTCAGTAGATTCATTTGTCGCCCATCACTTTGCTCTGGTAAGCGACTCAAGATATGTTGTATCCGTTTTTGAGCATCCTCGATTTTGCCCTCAAGCTGAGTACGGTTTTGATGCAGATTTTTAACGGCTTCCGTAATTAATTGAACTTTGTCAGCCAATCGTTTAACGGACACACTTGCAGCATCCAGGGCGTCACTATGATGACTTGGGGGAAGTGTGTTTAACTCGCTCATATTGGCATTGTAGCCTCAGGAAAAGCCAGAATGGGGCGCTTTTCAGGCGGGAAGGCTAACCCATTCATTCCCAAGCTTTTCTAGGCGAATGCGACCCTCAAAAAGGGCGATTAAGGCTTGGTGAGTTTCTGGCTCATTGCAAGCACCCTCAAAATGGAGCATTCCTTGTTTAATCATGACCAGATGATCGGCCCTAAGAGCATATTGAATTTCATGTAAGACGGTCACCAAGGTTTTCCCCTGGGATAAGAGTTCTCTTTGCCAAATTAGCCAGTCCGCTTGATGCGGTGGATCTAGGTTCGTTAATGGCTCGTCCATCAGCAAGATATCAGCTTCTACTGCTAACAAGCGAGCGAGTAATACGCGCTGCTTTTCTCCTCCCGATAGTTCATGTAGGAAACGTGTGGCAATCGATTGAGTATGGGTTTTGAGTAATGATTGCTGTACGACTTGATGGTCATGATCGCTTGGCAAATGCAGCCAACCCTGATGGGGTATGCGTCCTAACATGACGGTATCGTACACAGTCAACTCGCTAAACTCTTCTGCAGCATCATTATTTTGAGCCAGCCAAGCAATGGATCTTGCGCGTTGTTTACTACTGAGTGTTTGAATATCGACACCCTCAATACTGATCTGACCCTTGATGGGCAGAATATTCGTCATTCCTTGAAGGAGGGAAGATTTTCCGGCGCCATTAGGTCCAATAATGCTGGTCCATTTCCCCTTGGGTATTTCAATGGAAAGATTGCGCAGCACTTCACAAGGGCCTCGGTATACGGTCAAATCTTGAAGCTTCATTTCTTCATTCCGATCTGGCCGCGACGTAAGAGAAAGAGAAGGTAGCTACCTCCAAGTACTGCAGTAATAATACCCACGGGAATTTCTAGCGGGGCAAAAACACTGCGTGCCAGTAGATCAGAACCTAAGAGCAGAATGCCGCCAGAGATGGTGGAGAGGATGAGTTGGGCACGTTGACGCCCACCAGAAATATGACGTACTAAATGAGGCGCAGCTAATCCTACAAACGCAATTAAACCGGTTTGGGCCACTGCAAATCCAGTAGCCAGAGCCAAGATGCCAATTAATAAAAGTCTTAGTTGATCTAGAGGAAGCCCCAAAGTACGCGCAGTATTTTCTCCAAGAGAAAGTGCGCTCAGTACAGGGCTGAGCAATAG
>Ga0194047_10000776_pt1 | contig 20423 bp, 32 predicted proteins | sample JunL225m_MetaG_2_FD_160070 | JGI IMG/M metagenome (GOLD analysis project Ga0194047, IMG submission 160070) | Anoxic zone freshwater microbial communities from boreal shield lake in IISD Experimental Lakes Area, Ontario, Canada - Jun2016-L221-5m | ecosystem: Environmental > Aquatic > Freshwater... | reverse complement strand
TTCTAACTATGGTATTTATTTTTACTATTGCCAAAACACTACCGTTGGAACTAACCATAAAATAATTGGCAACAATGTTTATGCAGGTTATGCTGCATTATATTTCTATTACTTTGCTAGTCCTCTTGGAAACAGAATTCCTATTTATAATAACATGTTCAATACATTTAGCCCAACAGGTTATGTTGCGGCATATGTATATACAGGTGTAGCAGCAGGTGACGAAGTAGATTTTTATCACAATACAGTTGCCAGTCAAGGTGCTACTGCCACTTATGGATTATATTTTTATAATACAGGTACCGGAACATCTTATTTAAGAAACAATATTTTTTATGCAGTTGGATCGGCTACATACCCAGCTTATTTCAGTACTAATCCTGCAGGAAATGTTATTAATTTTAATAACTATTACAATGCTGCAGGAGGAAATTTAGGTTACAGAGGAGCTGCATTTAATTCATCAAATTATCTAAGTACTACAACAGGAGGGGATACTTCATACAATGTATTACCTGTATTTGTTTCGTCAACCGACCTTCATTTAACCAATGCCTGTTTAAAAGGGGCAGATCTAACAGCTTATGTACCAACAGATATTTTCGGAAATGTTCGTTCAGTTCCTCCGGTTGTTGGTGCACACGAAGCTTCTGGGTCGCTTAATGATGTTGCTTTGGTTCGTGTTGATTATACAACACCAATTGTTGCAGGATTACAAAACCTCACCGTGAAAATTAAAAATAACAACACTGCTAATATTACTTCACTTAATGTTTCTTATAAATTGAATGGTGGTACAGCAGTTACTGTTCCTTGGTCTGGTACTATGCTTGGTTGCGACACATTGCTTGTTACTTTTACTGGTCCAAAGCAATTGAATATTCTACCTGGTTCAAACACATTAACAGTTTACACTTCGCAACCAAATGGTATTGCCGATGTGAATACTTCAAACGATACTTCATATCTGGCTCTTTCAACCATTACTAAAATTGCTGGTAACGCATTTTCGGGAAATGGTACAGGAGGCAATGTAATCAGTTATGCTCATGTTAACGGACAAAACCCAAGTACAGCTGTTACTGTTGAAGCTTGGGTTAAGCTAAGTTCTATTGCTGTTGATCAAAAGTTTGTTTGTAAATCTTCTGTTCAAAATGGTTACTGTTTAGGATTCTTGACGGCAGGTGCAAAATTAGACCCTGAGTTCTGGACTGTTGCAAATGGTACAGGTTCACTCAGAATGACTAGTGTTGGAACTTCAATGGCAAACAACACGATTCCTGCAAATACATGGACACATGTAGCTGCAACATGGCAATCAGGTGTAGGTGTAAAAGCCTATATTAATGGTAGCTTAGTTGGATACTACAACTCGGCAACAGTTTCAACAATTACACCATCTACTTATCCATTGGTGGTTGGTGCCGATTCATGGGATTTAGGATATGCAACTAATGGAAATTTAGATGAAGTAAGAATTTGGAATGTAGCACTTGATTCTATTTCACTTCGCAAAAACATGCACCGAACTTTAACAGGAACAGAAACTGGTTTAATATCATACATGCAAATTAATGAACCCGTAAGTAGCACGTTATTATCCGACCCTATTTGTGGTTCTGTTGGAACTAAAAAAGCTGCAGCAGCTATAGTTGCATCTACATTACCTGCTGGTGGCGATAGTACTTACATTATTCCTTATATCACATCAGGGCTTTTCCAAAATGCTAATCTTACAGTTAATATCACTGATCCGTTTGATAACTATTGCGATTTAACCATTACTGAAGTTCCTTTCGGACCCAATTTTTTACCTTCTGTAAGTCATACCTTAAACAATAAGTATTGGATAGTTCAACCTTTCGGTAATCCAGGATTATTTGCTGCCGATTTTACCTTTAACTTCCCTACAGGATACTTAAACCTTACCGACCCAAGTTTAGGTTTGTACAGACGTTCGTTTTATGGCGATCAGGCTAACTGGCAATATGCTAAAGCTGGTGTAGTTACTAGCCCGAACACCTTAATGTGTTTTAATGTTGACACATTGGGTCAATTCACTATTGCATCAAACGGAACTTCTTTGTTGCCTGTTACATTAATGTCGTTTGGTGGCAAGAAAATAAATAATGCTGTTAACCTTTTATGGCAAACTGCTAACGAAATCAACTCTAAAGGTTTTGAAATAGAAAGGTCTTACAATAACCTCGATTATTTTGAGAAGATTGCTTTTGTTGATGCCAAAGGTGCTAACAAGGCTTCTGCTAATGCTTACAATTACATTGACACTAAAGCTGATTTGTCTAATGTTATCTATTATCGTTTAAAACAATTAGACAATGATGGCAAGTATAAATACTCACCTATTGTTGAAATTGATGCCGATAATTCAGCAACTGTTGTTTCGGCTTATCCTAATCCGTTACTTAATTCAACTAAAATTGATTTAAGAGTAGCTCAAAATGTTTCAGCTGTTATTTCTGTTTATGATATTAAAGGAGAAGAAATAATGCGCTTTAATCAAAATCTTACAAAAGGAGCAAACCAAATCAATATCGATTTGTCGAAACTTAATAGTGGTATCTATATTTCTAAAATACAAATTGGTGATGAGTTAAAAACCATCAAACTCATCAAAGAATAATTTATTTTCTTACATCTAAACACAGAGCCCGCAACATGTTGCGGGCTTTTTTATGAAAAAACAAATACATATTTGTTTTCTATTGCATAATAAATAATCTCCCTTATATTTGCAGCCCATTTATTGGTACCGGTCTTTTTTAAATACGGTGAAGACTGATGGTTAATTAAGCTTAGATTAACCCGCTCAGCAGTTAAATAATTTATTTATTTTTCTCTGCGCTTGCTAAGCTAAATTATTCCCTCTACATTTGCTGCCCTTAAAAAATACCCATGTATCATTGGGAAATTAAAGTTATAATATGCCAACTATACAACAATTAGTTAGAAAAGGACGCACGATTAACAAAACCAAGAGCAAGTCTCCTGCGCTCGATTCGTGCCCTCAACGTAGAGGTGTTTGTACACGTGTTTACACAACTACACCTAAAAAACCTAACTCAGCTATGCGAAAAGTAGCTCGTGTGCGATTGACAAACGGAAACGAGGTAAATGCATACATTCCAGGAGAAGGACATAACTTACAAGAACACTCTATCGTATTAATACGTGGAGGTAGGGTTAAAGATTTACCAGGAGTTCGTTATCACATTGTCAGAGGTGCATTAGATACTTCTGGTGTTGAAGGACGTAACCAACGTAGATCAAAATATGGTACCAAAAAACCTAAAGCAGGTGCAGTAGCTGCAGCAGCAGGAGCAAAAGGTAAAAAGAAATAATTATTGAGCAATGAGAAAGTCCAAACCAAAAAAAAGAATTTTAGTTCCAGATCCGAAGTTTAATGACACTTTGGTAACAAGGTTCGTAAACAACATGATGTGGAGTGGTAAAAAAAGTGTGGCATATGGAATTTTTTATGACGCATTAGATAAAGTTGAAGCTAAAGCACAAGAGCGTGGAATTGATGTTTGGAAAAAAGCATTAAACAACATTATGCCTTCTGTTGAAGTAAAAGCAAGACGTGTTGGAGGTGCTACTTTTCAAATTCCTATTGAAGTTCCTGCCGACAGAAAAGTTGCAGTTGGAATGAAATGGATGATTGATTATTCGAGAAAAAGAACTGAAAAAACAATGGCTGATAAACTTGCCGGAGAAATTCTTTCTGCTTCTAAGAATGAAGGTGCTGCGGTAAAAAAACGTGAAGACACTCACAAGATGGCAGAAGCTAATAAAGCATTCTCTCATTTCAAATTAAGCTAATATAAAAAGAGGAACGAAATAATAAATGTCACGCGACTTAAAATATACAAGAAATATAGGAATTGCAGCTCACATTGATGCGGGTAAAACCACTACAACTGAGCGAATATTATATTATTCTGGAGTTAACCATAAAATTGGTGAAGTACATGATGGTGCTGCAACAATGGATTGGATGGTTCAAGAACAAGAAAGAGGTATCACAATTACATCTGCTGCTACTACAGTTTTCTGGAATTACAGAGGAGATAAATACCATATCAATATTATCGATACTCCCGGACACGTTGACTTTACAGTTGAAGTTAATCGTTCACTTCGCGTATTGGACGGATTGGTATTTTTATTCAGTGCTGTTGATGGTGTTGAGCCTCAATCAGAAACCAACTGGCGTCTTGCAAATAATTATAATGTAGCCCGCATAGGTTTTGTAAACAAGATGGATCGTTCAGGTGCCGACTTCCTTATGGTAGTTAAACAGGTTCGTGATATGTTGGGTAGCAATGCTATTCCATTACAATTACCAATAGGTGCTGAGGAAAAATTCACCGGTGTGGTTGATTTAATCAACTTCCGTGGAATGGTGTGGAATGAAGACGACAAAGGAATGACTTATAAAGAAATTCCTATCCCTGATGATATGCATGCTGAAGCACTTGAATGGAGAGAAAAACTTCTTGAAGCTGTTTCTGAATATGATGATAAGTTGATGGAGAAATTCTTTGAAGATCCAACATCAATATCTGAACGAGAAATATTAGATGCATTACGTAAAGCAACAATCGACATGAAGATTGTACCTATGCTTTGTGGTTCATCATTTAAAAACAAAGGCGTTCAAACAATGCTTGATTTGGTAATGGAAATTTTACCAAGTCCACTTGATAAAAAACATATTACAGGTATTAACCCTGATACAGAAGAAGAAGTTACACGTAAACCTGATTACAAAGAACCGTTTGCAGCATTGGCATTTAAGATTGCTACCGATCCATTTGTTGGTCGTTTAGCATTTATGCGTGCTTACTCGGGTAAACTTGATGCCGGTTCATATGTATTAAATACACGCAGCGGAAATAAAGAACGTATCTCTCGTATCTTCCAAATGCATGCAAACAAACAAAACCCAATTGATAGTTTAGGAGCAGGTGATATTGGTGCAGCAGTTGGATTTAAAGATATTAAAACAGGCGATACACTTTGTGACGAGAAACATCCAATTGTATTAGAAGCAATGGATTTCCCTGAACCTGTTATCGGTTTAGCTGTTGAGCCTAAAACTCAAGCCGACTCTGATAAATTAGGAATGTCGTTAGCAAAATTAGCTGAAGAAGATCCAACATTCAGAGTTAAAACTGATGAAGAAACAGGTCAAACTGTAATTTCAGGAATGGGTGAACTTCACTTAGAAATTATTATCGACAGATTAAAACGAGAGTTTAAAGTTGAGTGTAATCAAGGAGCTCCTCAGGTAGCATATAAAGAAACAATTAAAGCTTCAGTTAATCACAGAGAACTTTATAAAAAGCAATCAGGTGGTAGAGGTAAGTTTGCCGATATGACAATTGAGCTTAGCCCGGTTGACGAAGGAAAAGAAGGATTGCAATTTATTAACGAGATTGTTGGAGGTTCAATTCCTAGAGAATTTATTCCTTCTATCGAAAAAGGTTTCAAACAAGCAATGTCGAATGGTGTTCTTGCAGGTTACCCGGTAGATAGTTTAAAAGTAAGATTGTACGATGGTTCTTATCACGCAGTGGATTCAGACGCAATGTCTTTTGAAATTGCAGCTAAAGTGGCTTTCAGAGAAGCTTGTCGCAAGGCAAGTCCTGTATTGCTCGAACCTATCATGAAAATTGAAATCTTAACTCCTGAAGAATACATGGGAGATGTGATTGGAGACTTAAACAAGCGCAGAGGTCATCTTGAAGGAATGGATAGTCGTGCAGGAGCTCAAGTAATTAAAGCAAAAGTTCCACTTTCAGAAATGTTTGGATACGTAACACAATTACGAACACTTTCTTCTGGTCGTGCAACAAGTACAATGGAATTTGATCACTATGCTGAAGCTCCACGAAATGTGTCAGAGGAAGTATTAGCAAAAGTAAACGGTAAAGCAGTAAAAGCTTAATAAAATGGTTAATCAAAAAATCAGAATTAAATTAAAATCGTTCGATTACAATCTGGTTGATAAATCAGCTGAGAAGATTGTTAGAACAGTTAAATCAACTGGTGCTGTTGTTAGTGGACCTATTCCACTTCCTACACACAAGCGTATTTACACAGTTTTACGCTCACCGCACGTAAACAAAAAAGCGAGAGAGCAATTCCAATTATGTTCGTATAAAAGGATTCTCGATATCTACAGTTCAACCGCTAAAACTGTTGATGCGCTAATGAAGTTAGAATTGCCAAGCGGAGTTGATGTTGAAATTAAAGTTTGATAAAGTATTATGTCAGGACTGATAGGTAAAAAAATTGGAATGACCAGCATCTTTGGTAAAGACGGCAAGCAACTAGCTTGTACGGTTATCGAAGCAGGACCGTGTTTCGTTACACAGGTTAAAACCACTGAGAAAGATGGTTACACAGCTGTTCAAATTGCATATGGCGACAGAAAAGAGAAAAACTCTCCTGCCCCATTAAACGGTATTTATAAAAAAGCCGGCACTACACCCAAATCCAGAATGGTTGAGTTCAAAGGTTTTGAACAAGAACTTTCTGTTGGACAATCATTAACTGTTGACCTTTTCTCTGAAGGAGAATTTGTTGATGTTGTTGGAACATCCAAAGGAAAAGGATTTCAAGGAGTAGTTAAACGCCATGGCTTTAGCGGTGTGGGAATGCAAACACACGGACAACACAACCGATTGAGAGCTCCTGGTTCTCTAGGTGCTTCTTCTGACCCTTCACGCGTAATGAAAGGTATGCGTATGGCAGGAAGAATGGGTGGTGTTCGCGTTAAGAAAACCAACCTCGAAATTTTAAAAGTAATGAAAGATCAGAATTTGCTGGTAGTTAAAGGCAGCGTTCCTGGTCACAAAGGATCATTCGTTTATATTGAGAAATAACATGGAATTAGCAGTAGTAAATACAAGCGGATCAGCAACAGGTAAAAAAGTGACTTTGAGCGATTCTATTTATGGAATCGAACCAAACGATCATGCAATTTATCTTGATGTGAAGCAATATCTGGCTAACCAACGCCAGGGAACTCATAGTTCACTTGAAAAAAGTACAGTGAGCGGTTCAACAAAAAAACTCCATCGCCAAAAAGGTACAGGAGGTTCACGTAAAGGAAGTGTCAAATCTGGTACATTCGTTGGTGGAGCTCGTATCTTCGGACCACATCCACGCGATTACAGTTTTAAGTTAAATAAAAAACTTAAACAACTTGCTCGTAAATCGGCATTGGCATACAAAGCAAAAGACAACAGTATTACTGTTCTCGAAAACTTTAACATGGACGAGCCTAAAACTAAAAACTACATTAATATCTTAAACAACCTTAAGTTTAGTACTGAAAAAACACTTTTGGTTTTGGGAGATTATAATGAAAGTATCTATAGATCGAGTAGAAACCTTGGAAAAGCACAAGTAATGTCGGCAAAAGACTTAAATACCTATGCCATATTAAATGCAGCTCAGTTGATTCTAACTGAAGGTTCAATAGAGAAAATCGAAGAAATTTTAAATTCTGAAAAATGAGCGTATTAATTAAACCATTAATAACCGAGAAATCAACGAGCACCACTGAAAAAGCTGGTCATGTAGGTTTCATTGTAATGAAAGACGCCACCAAACCTCAGATTAAGAAAGAGGTTGAGAAAATGTATTCTGTAAGCGTTACAGGAGTTAGCACCATGATTTATGCAGGTAAAACGAAATCGCGAATGACAAAAAAAGGTCTTTTCGCGGGAAGAAAACCAGCATTCAAAAAAGCATTTGTTACATTAAAAGAAGGACAGAAGATTGACTTCTTCCAAAACGTATAACGAGAAATGGGAATCAGGAAATTTAGACCAACTACACCGGGCACTCGATTTAAGCTTGCCAATACTTTTGAAGAGCTTACAAAAGCTACTCCGGAGAAATCGTTACTTTTACCTAAAAAGCGTTCAGGTGGACGTAATGATACGGGTAAAATGACTATGAGATATATCGGTGGCGGACACAAGCAAATGTATCGTATCATCGATTTCAAACGTGATAAACACATTGTACCGGCAACAGTACATTCTATCGAGTACGATCCGAATAGAACCGCACGTATTGCACTTTTGCATTATGCTGACGGAGAAAAAAGATACATCATTGCTCCTGTAGGATTAAAAGCTGGACAAACAGTATTGTCTGGAACAGGAACAGCACCTGAAATTGGAAATTGTTTACCATTAAGTGAAATTCCATTAGGTACAATTATTCATAACATTGAAATGCAACCAGGACAAGGAGCAAAACTTGTTAGAAGCGCAGGTTCATTTGCTCAGTTACTAAATAGAGATGGAAAATATGCTACTGTAAAATTAGCATCAGGTGAAACAAGGATGATTTTAGCTAGTTGTTCAGCTACAATCGGTTCAGTTTCTAATCCAGATCACAACTTAGAACGTAAAGGAAAAGCAGGTGCTACAAGATGGAGAGGAAAAAGACCACGCACTCGTCCAGTTGCAATGAATCCTGTTGATCACCCGATGGGTGGTGGTGAAGGTCGTGCATCAGGAGGACATCCTCGTTCACGCAAAGGATTAAAAGCTAAAGGATACAAAACACGTACACCTAAGAAATATTCGAATAGATTTATCATTGAAAAAAGTAAGAAGTAATAAATAGATATGGCTCGTTCGCTAAAAAAAGGACCTTTTGTTGATGTTAAACTTGATAAAAAGGTTAGCATATTAAACGAAACCAAAAAGAAATCGGTTATTAAAACTTGGTCACGCAGATCAATGATAACACCAGATTTTGTTGGTCATACTTTCGGAGTTCACAACGGAAATAAATTTATTCCGGTTTATGTTACCGAAAATATGGTAGGACACAAGTTGGGAGAATTTGCTCCAACTCGTACATTCAGAACTCACCCAATTAAAAAAGAAGCATAATGGAAGCAGTAGCGAAATTAAATAATTGCCCTACATCTCCTCGAAAGATGCGTCTGGTTGTTGATTTAATCAGAGGGAAAAAAGTAGAAGAAGCTTTAAATATTCTTCGATTCAACCGTCAAAAAGAAAGCTCTCCAAGAGTTGAAAAATTACTCTTATCGGCAATAGCCAATTGGGGACAAAAGAACGAAGGTGCCAGAATTGAAGAAAGTGATTTATACGTTAAAAGTATTCAGGTTGGTGGTGGACCAATGTTGAAAAGAGTTTTACCAGCACCACAAGGAAGAGCGCATCGTATCAGAAAACGTTCTAATCACGTAACCTTAGTGGTTGATAGCAAAATTCAATCAACAGTTGCAACAGAAAATTCAGTAAAAGAAATAAAAGAATAATATAATGGGACAAAAAGTAAACCCGATTTCGTTACGCTTAGGAATTATCAGAGGATGGGAATCTAACTGGTATGGCGGAAAGAATTTTTCTGAAAAACTTATCGAAGATGAGAAAATCAGAAAATACCTCAATGCACGTATTTCAAAGGGTGGTATCGCAAGAATTATTATTGAAAGAACGATAAAACGTATTATTATCACTATCCACACCTCTCGTCCCGGAATCGTAATCGGTAAAGCAGGTTCAGAAGTTGATAAAATAAAAGAAGAGATAAAAAAACTGACAAAGAAGGATGTACAAATCAACATTTTCGAGATTAAACGTCCTGAACTTGATGCACAACTTGTTGGACAGAATATAGCTGGACAAATTGAAGCACGTGTTTCTTATAAAAGAGCACTAAAAACTTCGATAGCCTCAACGATGAGAATGGGTGCTGAAGGAATTAAAATAATGATATCAGGTCGTTTGGGTGGAGCGGAAATGGCTCGTTCAGAATCATACAAAGAAGGAAGAACACCATTACATACACTTCGTGCTGATATTGATTTCGCAATTGTTGAAGCTTTAACAGTATACGGTAAAATAGGTATTAAAGTATGGATATGTAAAGGTGAGATTTACGGTAAACGTGAACTATCTCCTAACGTTGGAAATTCTTCAACAGAAAAAACAGGCCCACAAAGACCTGGTGAAAACCGCTCAGATAGAGGTGATAGAAGACCATCAAGAGGTGGTGACAGAAAAGGTGGACCGAATGCTGGAGCAGGCGACAGAAAACCAAGATTTAAGAAATAATTAACTAAATAATATCCTGTAAGATATGTTACAGCCGAAGAGAACCAAGTACAGAAAAATGCAGAAAGGGCGTGTTAAAGGTAACGCTACTAGAGGTGCCAATATAGCTTTTGGCTCGTTTGGGCTAAAATCAGTAGAAGAGAGTTTTCTCTCGTCTAAACAATTGGAAGCTGCACGTGTTGCCTTAAATCGTCACATGAAACGTGAAGGTCAAGTATGGATTCGCGTATTCCCTGACAAACCGATGACAAAGAAACCTGCTGAAGTTCGTATGGGTAAAGGAAAAGGAGCTCCAGAATATTGGGTTGCTGTTTGTAAACCCGGTACAATTATTTTTGAAGCAGAAGGCGTTCCACTTAGTGTGGCTCGTCAGGCAATGAGACTTGCTGCTCAAAAATTGCCAGTTGTTACACGTTTTGTTGTTAAACCTGATTACACCGAATAAAATGAAAAATACAGAGATCAGAGAATTATCAGATAAAGAACTTAATGTTCGTATAAAAGATGAACGTGCAATGTTTACCAAACTAAAATTTGGACATGCAGTATCACCTGTTGAAAATCCGAACAAAATAAAAAGCACCAAAAAACTGGTAGCCCGTTTACTTACTGAAAAGAAAAGAAGGACACTTTCAAACGTTCAATAAAAATAAGATGGAAGCAGTTACAACAGAAAGAAACTCAAGAAAAGTCATTATCGGAAAGGTAGTGAGCAGTAAGATGCAAAAAACAATCGTGGTATCGGTTGAACGTAAAGTGATGCATCCGAAATACGGAAAATTCATTAAAATGACTTCAAAGTTTAAGGCACATGATGAAAAAAACGAGTGTGCAGTAAATGATATCGTAAAACTCATGGAAACTCGCCCAATGAGCAAAGATAAAAGATGGAGATTAGTTGAAATTATTGAAAAAGCTAAATAACAATGATACAACAAGAAAGTAGACTTAAAGTAGCTGATAACAGCGGTGCAAAAGTAGTATTGTGCATACGTGTGCTTGGAGGTACAGCCAGACGATATGCATCGGTTGGTGATAAAATCGTAGTTTCAGTAAAATCAGCAATCCCTGCTGGAGGTATTAAAAAAGGCGCTGTTTCAAAAGCAGTCGTTGTTCGTACCAAGAAAGAAATCAGAAGAGCTGATGGCTCATACATTCGCTTTGATGATAACTCATGTGTATTGTTAAATGCACAGGATGAACCAAGAGCCACTCGTATTTTTGGCCCTGTAGCTCGCGAATTAAGGGAAAAACAATTTATGAAAATTGTATCACTAGCACCAGAAGTATTATAATAACATGGAAAGAAAGTACAACAAACAAGCAAAACTGCATATCAAAAAAGGTGATATGGTTCAGGTTATTGCTGGAGATGATAAAGGTAAAAAAGGCAGAATCATTGAAGTAATAAGAGAAACTAAACGTGCATTGGTTGAAGGAATCAATATCGTTAGTCGCCATACAAAACCAAATGCAAAAAATCAAAACGGAGGCATTATTAAAAAAGAAGCCCCTGTTCATATATCAAATCTTATGTTACTTGATAAAGCAGGTAACCCTACCCGTATTGGTCGCAAAACGAATGATGCAGGTAAACTTGTTCGATTTGCTAAAAAATCAGGTGAATTAATTGACTAAGAATATGTATACCCCAAGATTAAAGGAACATTATACAAATGCAGTGATACCTGCAATGAAGGAAAAATTTCAGTACGAAAACGTAATGGAAATTCCTAAATTATTAAAAATCTGTCTGAATCAAGGCGTTGGAGCAGCAGTAGCTGACAAAAAAATTGCTGACGTTGCGGTTGAAGAAATGTCAATCATTGCTGGTCAGAAGGCTGTTAAAACAATGTCTAAAAAAGATATTTCGAACTTTAAATTAAGACAACATTTACCAATCGGTGCTAGGGTTACACTTCGCAACGAGAGAATGTTCGAATTTTTAGATCGTTTAGTATCAATATCATTACCTCGTGTTCGCGACTTTGCAGGATTAAATGAAAAAGGATTTGATGGCAGAGGAAACTATACGATGGGAATTACCGAACAAATTATTTTCCCGGAAATAAATATTGATAAAGTAAGCAGAATTAATGGTATGGATATCACATTTGTTACCTCTGCTACAACAGATGAAGAGTGTTTAACTCTTTTGAAAGAATTTGGATTACCTTTTAAAAACCAGAAATAATGGCTAAAGAATCAGTAAAAGCACGCCAATTAAAAAGAGAAAAACTTGTTGCTCGTTATGCAGCCAAAAGAACTGCACTAAAAGCTGCAGGTGATTACGATGCGTTGCAAAAACTTCCTCGTAATGCCTCCCCTGTTCGTTTAAAAAACCGTTGTAAACTAACAGGTCGTCCTAAAGGATACATGAGGGATTTCGGAATTTGCAGAAACCAGTTTAGAGACTTGGCTTCAATGGGTAAAATACCCGGAGTAACCAAAGCAAGTTGGTAGTTGTAAAGAAATAAATTGCATAGGGACTTGAATATTCATATATTCGCAGCCCTTAAATTTTTAATATTAACAAACTTAGTCGGAAAGAGTGCCCTTGGCTAACTACCGGCAAGCAAAAAATAAAAGTAATGACAGATCCAATATCAGATTATTTGACCCGTCTACGTAATGCGATCAAGGCAAACCATCGTATCGTAGAAATTCCATCTTCAAAACTGAAGAGAGAAATCACACGTGTGCTTTTTGAAAAAGGCTATATTTTGAATTATAAATTTGAAGATGTAGTCAACCATCAAGGAACTATCAAAATAGCATTAAAGTATCATCCTGTAACTAAATCCCCTGCTATTAAAAAACTTGATCGCATCAGTACACCCGGACTCAGAAAATATACAGGTGTATCTGAAATGCCAAGAGTTATCAATGGATTAGGTATTGCAGTATTAACAACCTCAAAAGGTATTATGACTGATAAAGAGGCTCGCAAACATAACGTTGGCGGTGAAGTATTGTGTTACATTTATTAATAGAGGAGGAAACGTAATGTCACGAATAGGAAAAGCACCCATAAAATTACCTTCAGGAGTAGAAGTTAAAATATCACCTAGTAATTTGGTTTCTATCAAAGGGCCAAAAGGAGAATTACATCAAGAAGTTGATAAAGATATTTCAATTGCCGTTCAAGATGGTATTGTTGAATTAACTAGACCAACTGATCAAAAGAGACACAAAGCAATGCATGGCTTATACCGTGCCTTACTTAATAATATGGTTGAAGGAGTTACCAATGGATACAAAGTTCGTCAAGAGCTAGTAGGTGTTGGTTATAAAGCAAGTAATGAAGGAAATATCCTTGATTTAACTTTAGGATTCTCTCATCATATTTATTTTGAAATCCCTAAAGAACTAAAAGTAAAAACAGAACAAGATAAAGGTAAAAATCCTATCATTACTTTAGAAGGATGCGATAAACAGCTTATCGGACAAGTAGCTGCTAAATTACGTAGTCTTCGCAAACCTGAACCATACAAAGGTAAAGGTATCAAATTTGTGGGTGAAGCACTTAGAAGAAAAGCTGGTAAAACTGCATCTAAATAATTTTGAATTATGTTGGCTAAAAAATCTGAAAGAAGAAATAAAATCAAAGCTCGTGTTCGCGCAAGAATTTTTGGAACACCTGATAAACCGAGATTATCGGTTTATAGAAGCAATAAACAAATTTATGCTCAGTTGATTGATGACACTAATAGCAAAACAATAGTTTCTGCTTCGTCAGCAACTAAAGCTGAAGCTAAAATTAACAAAACAGAACAGGCCGAACTTGTTGGTAAAGCAATTGCTGAAAAAGCTGTACAAGCCGGTATTACAACTGTAATATTTGATCGTAACGGATATCTCTATCATGGCAGAGTTAAAAAACTGGCAGAAGGAGCAAGAGAAGGAGGATTGAAGTTTTAATTTGTTTATGATTTAACATCTAAATGTTAGATCAAAACATCAAACTAAATAAAATATGTCGACAGCAAACGTAAAAAGAGTTAAAACAAGCGATATCGAATTAAAAGAAAAAGTTGTATCGATCAACCGCGTAGCAAAAGTTACAAAAGGAGGAAGAACTTTTAGTTTTTCAGCTTTAGTGGTTGTAGGTGACAGCAGCGGTGTTGTAGGTTACGGATTGGGTAAAGCCAATGAGGTAACTGATGCTATAACCAAAGGTATTGATGATGCTAAGAAAAATCTTGTGAAAGTTCCAGTTCTTAAAGGAACTGTGCCACATGAACAACTTGGTAAATATGGCGGAGGTAGAGTGTTTTTAAAACCAGCTGCTCATGGTACCGGTGTAATTGCAGGTGGTGCAATGCGCGCTGTATTAGAAAGTGCTGGAATTACAGACGTTCTTGCAAAATCTAAAGGATCATCAAATCCACACAATGTTGTTAAAGCAACAATCAATGCTTTATTAAACATGAGAGATGCTTATACTATTGCAAATACTAGAAATATCAATTTAAACAAAGTTTTTAACGGAGAATAATTATATGTCAAAAGTTAAGATCACATTAGTGAAGAGTACTATCGATAGAACTGAAGGTCAGAAACGAACAGTAAGAGCTTTAGGTATTACTAAGATGCATCAGGTAAAAGAGCATGAAGGAACACCCCAGATTTTGGGCATGATAAAAAAAGTATCCCACTTATTAAAAGTTGAAAACGCTTAATCAGATGAAATTACATACATTAAAACCCGCAGCAGGTTCTATAAAAAGAGAAGGAAAACGAGTTGGAAGAGGTGAAGGTTCAGGTAAAGGTGGTACAGCTGCCAGAGGAAATAAAGGTGGACAATCTCGTTCAGGACATAAAACCAAAAGAGGTTTTGAGGGTGGACAGATGCCATTATATAGACGTTTACCTAAATTCGGATTTACAAACATCAATCGTGTTGAATATACTCCTATAAATTTAGATAGAATTCAAACACTAATCGATTCTAAAGGATTTAAATCAATAGACATTGAAATTATTGTAAATAACGGATTAGCTTCTAAAAAAGATCTTATTAAAGTACTTGGCAGAGGCGAAATTAAGTCAGCAGTTGAAATTAAAGCACATGCATTTTCAGCATCAGCTATAAAAGCTATTGAGGCAGTTGGTGGAACAGCCGTAAAAATATAAGGCATGAAGAAAATTATTGAGACAATAAAGAATATTTACCGCATCGAAGACCTCAGGTATAAACTTGTGGTTACTTTCTGGATGTTGTTTATATATCGTTTTGGTACATACGTAACACTTCCAGGTGTTGATCCTAATGCATTGGAAGGTTCAGCTAGACAAGCATCTGGTGGAATTTTTGGGTTAATTAATATGTTTGCAGGTGGCGCATTTGGACGTGGTTCTATTTTCGCATTGGGTATTATGCCCTATATCTCTGCTTCTATTGTAGTTCAGTTATTGACAATGGCGGTGCCTTCATTTCAGAAAATGCAAAAAGAAGGTGAAGATGGCAGAAGAAAAATCAATCAAATTACAAGATACCTTACAATAATTATTACAGCAGTACAATCAGTTGGATTTTTGATTAATCTTAAATCAGCTAATCCTGCTGCAATTATTTCAATTACCCATCCCGAAGTGATGTCAAATTTTGTATTCATGGTTATGTCGGTTATTGTTCTTACATCAAGTACCATGTTTGTAATGTGGCTTGGAGAACGTATTACTGATAAAGGAATCGGAAATGGAATTTCACTCATTATCATGATTGGAATTATCGCACGTTTACCATTTGCTTTGAAAGAAGAGTTTAATTTTAAATTATCTGAATCAGGTGGAGGACTCGTTATTTTCCTTGTAGAGCTTGCTGCATTGTTTGCTGTAATCATGGGAGTAATTATGTTGGTTCAGGGTACACGAAAAATACCTGTACAATATGCTAAGCGCATTGTTGGAAACCGTCAATACGGAGGTGTTCGTCAGTATATCCCTTTAAAGGTTAATGCTGCAGGTGTAATGCCAATCATTTTTGCACAAGCATTAATGTTTATACCATCTACAATTGCACAGTTTTTCCCTAACTACGAATCGATGCAAGGATTTATATCAACCTTTATCAATCCAGGGTCATTAGGTTACAGTCTTACTTTTGCAATACTCATTATCGTATTCACTTACTTTTATACGGCAATTTCTGTTAACCCAACTCAAATTGCAGATGATATGAAAAGAAACGGTGGATTTATTCCAGGTGTTAAACCTGGTAAAGCTACAGCCGGTTTTATTGATAATGTAATGTCGAGAATAACATTGCCTGGTGCCATTTTCTTGGCAATCGTTGCAATTTTCCCTTCATTGGCAGGTGTTTTAAATATTAACAGTCAGTTTGCACAATTTTACGGAGGAACATCATTGCTCATTCTTGTAGGTGTTGTGCTTGATACATTACAACAAATTGAAAGTCATCTTTTGATGCGTCACTATGATGGATTGATGAAATCGGGACGAATTAAAGGAAGAACAACACAAGGGGCAGCGTAAATAAATATTGATGAATGAAAATTTACCATTATTTTCGCAACCCTTCTAATAAAAAAATATGTCGAAACAGTCGTTGATTAAACAAGATGGAGTAATAATTGAAGCATTGTCAAATGCAATGTTTCGAGTTCAGCTTGAAAATGGTCACGAAATTATTGCACATATTTCAGGTAAAATGAGGATGAATTATATTAAGATTCTTCCTGGAGATAAAATTTCTGTTGAAATGTCTCCATATGATTTAACAAAAGGTAGAATAATATATAGATACAAATAAGATGAAAGTTAGAGCATCTGTAAAAAAACGCAGTGAAGACTGTGTGATTGTTAAGCGTAAAGGTAGAATTTACGTAGTAAACAAAAAGAATCCAAAATTTAAACAACGTCAAGGATAAAAAAGAACTATGGCTCGTATATCAGGTATTGATTTGCCAAAAAATAAAAGAGGTGTAATAGGATTAACCTATATTTTTGGTATTGGACGTTCAGTTGCCGCAAAAATTCTTACAGAATGCGGAATTGATCATAACAAAAAAGTAAGTGAATGGGATGATGAGGAGTTGAATAAAATCAGAAAGATGATTACTGATTCTATTCTTGTTGAGGGAGAACTACGTTCAGAAAAACAATTAAATATTAAGCGTTTGCTTGATATTGGATGTTATCGTGGTTTACGTCACAGAAAAGGTTTGCCGGTTCGTGGACAAAGAACCAAAACCAATTCTCGTACACGTAAAGGAAAACGTAAGACAGTTGCAGGTAAGAAAAAAGTAACCAAATAATCACAGCTAATTTTAGAAAATAATGGCTACAACACCAGGTACAAAAAAAACGAATAAGAAAAAAACGGTAGCAATCGATGCTGTTGGAGAAGTTCATATTAAAGCGAGTTTTAACAACATCATTATTTCTATAACTAATTCGTCTGGACAAGTTATATCATGGGCTTCTGCAGGTAAAATGGGATTCAGAGGTTCAAAGAAAAATACACCATATGCAGCGCAATTGGCAGCATCTGATTGTGCTAAAGTTGCAGTTGACTTAGGCGTAAAAAAAGTAGATGTGTACGTTAAAGGACCAGGTTCAGGACGCGATGCATGTATCAGAACATTATCTGCTGCAGGACTTGATGTATTATCTATTAAAGACATCACTCCTATGCCACATAATGGATGTCGCCCACCTAAGAAAAGAAGAGTTTAATAATTACGATTAGTAAAGAAATACAATGGCAAGATATATAGGACCAAAAACTAAAATTTCAAGACGATTTAGAGAACCATTATTCGGTCCCGATAAATCATTTGAAAAAAGAAGTTACCCTCCTGGACAACATGGACAGGCACGTAAAAGAGGTAAATTAACTGAATACGCAATTCAGTTATTCGAAAAGCAAAAAGCTAAGTTTACTTATGGCGTTTTAGAGCGTCAGTTTTACAAAACTTTTGAAGAAGCAGCTCGCAGAAAAGGTATTACCGGTGAAAACTTATTGAAGTTTTTAGAAGCTCGTTTAGACAATACCGTATTTCGTATGGGAATTGCTAAAACAAGAAGCGGTGCTCGTCAGCTTGTTTCTCACCGTCATATCACAGTTAACGGAAAAGTAGTAAGCATTTCTTCTTACTCATTAAAAGCAGGCGATGTTGTAGGTGTGAGAGAGAAATCGAAAACTGTTGAAGTGATTATTGATGCATTGGCACAATCAAACAACAAAAAATTTAATTGGATAAACTGGGATGAAAAAGCGATGAGCGGAACATTCCTAACTTATCCTGAGAGAGATCAGATTCCTGAAAATATTAAGGAACAACTGATTGTCGAGTTATATTCTAAATAGTAAACAATTATTTAAATCAAACATATGTCGATACTTGCTTTTCAGAAACCTGATAAAGTTATCATGCATAAGGAAACTGACTTTTTTGGTCAGTTCGAATTCCGTCCACTTGAAAAAGGATACGGAGTTACCATTGGTAACGCGTTAAGAAGAATTCTTCTTTCATCGCTCGAAGGATATGCAATTACATCAATTAAAATATCTGGAGTTGAGCACGAATTCTCAACCATCAAAGGTGTTATTGAAGATGTGACTGAAATCGTTTTAAACCTCAAACAAGTTCGCTTTAAGCGAGTAATGGATGGAGTTGACAACGAAAAAATATTCATCAACATTAAAGGACAAGAACAATTTTTAGCAGGAGAAATCGGTAAACATACGAATGCTTTTAAAATTCTAAATCCTGATCATGTTATTTGTAACATGGATCCAAAAGTTCAATTAGAAATTGAATTGACAGTTGATAAAGGAAGAGGATATCTTCCAGCTGAGGAAAATAAACCAAAAGATGCAGTGATTGGATTGATAGCTATTGATGCCATCTTCACTCCTATCAAAAATGTAAAATATAGTGTTGAAGATTTTCGTGTTGAACAAAAAACAGATTACGAAAAACTGGCAATCGAAATTTCTACAGATGGTTCAATTCATCCAGAAGATGCATTGAAAGAAGCTGCAAAAATTCTTATCCAACATTTTATGTTGTTCTCTGATGAGTTGATTACGCTTGATACTCAAGTGAAAGAAGCTCCACAAGAAGTTGATGAAAACCTTTTACACATCCGTAAAATACTTAAAACTCCACTTTCTGATTTAGATCTTTCGGTACGTGCATACAATTGCTTAAAAGCTGCCGATATCAAATCTTTATCTGAATTAGTAAGTTTTGATATTGCTGACCTTTTAAAATTCAGAAATTTCGGAAAGAAATCACTTTCTGAGCTTGAAGAATTAGTGAGAGATAAAGGTCTAACTTTTGGAATGGAAGTTTCAAAATATAAATTAAACGAAGAATAAAGATGAGTTAATATGTTATTAGGTTATTGGTTAAAGCAACATGAATAACTTAATAACACAATAACCAAATAACTTAAAAAGAAAATGAGACACGGGAAAACAGTTAATCACTTAAGCAGAACTTCTTCGCACAGAAAAGCTTTGTTGTCAAACATGGCATCATCGTTAATCTTGCATAAAAGAATAACTACTACACTTGCTAAAGCAAAAGCTTTAAGAGTGTATGTTGAGCCACTTATCACTAAATCAAAAGATGATAATACACACTCTCGCAGAACAGTTTTTAGTTACCTTAAAAATAAAGAATCTGTTAAAGAACTTTTTGGACCAGTAGCTGAAAAAGTAGCTGAAAGACCAGGTGGTTATACCAGAATTCTTAAGTTAATTAACCGTAAAGGCGATAACGCTGAAATGGCAATTATGGAATTGGTTGATTTCAACGAAAACTTGCTGAAAGACGCTTCGGGTAAATCTGAAACTAAGAAAACACGTAGAGGACGCAAGCCTGCTGTTAAAAAAACTGAAACAGCAGAAACATCAGCTCCTGAAGAAACCAAAGAATAATTTTATTTATAATAACAAAAAAAGGCTGCAAATTACTTTGCAGCCTTTTTTTGTTGTTTTCAATTGCGATTGGCTTAGGTTTTTTTATATAGCAACAAACTTTATCTTATTAAAGTAATCGTACCATTCTTGTTTATCTCTACATTCGATTGATTAGTTGTAGCATTAATTTGGTAAACATAAACTCCTGTTTGAAGCATTGTACCTGAATTATCTTTACCATCCCAACTAATATTTTTATCAGTAGTTTCAAATACTTTTGCCCCCCAGCTGTTAAAAATTTTAAGGTTATAGGTATTTATTGGAAATTCCGGATAAACAGCTCCCACTTGATCGGTTGAAATAGCCCCCACTTGACCGGAGCAAAG
>Ga0194047_10000775_pt1 | contig 20449 bp, 20 predicted proteins | sample JunL225m_MetaG_2_FD_160070 | JGI IMG/M metagenome (GOLD analysis project Ga0194047, IMG submission 160070) | Anoxic zone freshwater microbial communities from boreal shield lake in IISD Experimental Lakes Area, Ontario, Canada - Jun2016-L221-5m | ecosystem: Environmental > Aquatic > Freshwater... | reverse complement strand
CACATAAATTAATCTTACAACTTTAATTGAATGGAGTTTTTTGTTCAGGAAAATTATTTGAAACCTCTTGACGTAAGGGTATAACAAAAAAAGGCTTTCGATGATGAAAGCCTTTTTTAAAGAATATTATTAATAAAAATTATTTAGTCTTTTTCTTAGGAGCAGTTTTTCTGGAAACTTTTTTAGGAGCAACCTCTTTACCAATATTATTTACTGCTTTAGCCAATTTCGATTTCTGGTTGGCAGCCTTTTTCTTGTGAATCACGTTTTTCTTTGCAAGCTTATCAAGCATTGAAGATACCTTTTGAAGCAGTGTGGTAGCCTCAGCCTTATCAGTTGTTAATTTTAGGTTTTTAATGTTTGTACGCGTTGTTTTAGCCTGATATCTGTTTCTCAAACGCTTTGTTGCACTGTTCTTAATACGCTTCTTTGCTGATTTATGGTTTGCCATTTTATTCTGTTTATTATTAAAAAAGGACTGCAAATATATCCCTTTGAATTTAAAATCAAACTTTTAAGAAAATTTAACCGTTAAACTGCAAAACTCTCACCGCAACTGCACGTGCGTGTTGCGTTTGGATTGATGAAATTAAATCCTTTGCCATTTAGTCCGTCAGAAAAATCCAGTTCAGTACCAAAAAGGTATAAAATACTACGTTTGTCGATTACCACTCTCACCCCATTTTGATCAATCACCTCATCTCCATCTTTAATGGTATTATCAAAATCGAGTTTGTAAGATAAGCCTGAACAACCACCACTATCAACGCCTACACGTAAAAAATAATCTTCTGTATAATTCGATTCTTTGGTTAATTCAAGAATTCTGGTTTTTGCTTTTTCGCTTACTGTAATCATAATTTTTTTTTGCTTTTCAAATGTAATAGAATCCTTTCAGAGTACATAATTGACTATTATTAAAAGGACAACTTATATATGATAATCACAATTTGGAGGATTTTGTTTTAAAAAAATATTTTTTTAAAGAATACTTTTGTGCTTAATGATACCTCAGGTTAAAACAATTTGTATTGCCGGTGCTGGCACAATGGGTGCCGGGATAGCACAGTTTGTAGCTCAGGCAGGATATTCAACCATCCTTTTTGATATTGATACAGCCATGCTTCAAAAGGCAAGTGCTGCCATTGAAAAAAGTTTAGAAACATTATTGACCAAGCAAAAAATATCTGCAACACAGAAGTTAGAAACGCTTAAAAATATTTCCTATACCCATAAAATTGAGGAACTTAAAGGGGAATTGATCATTGAAGCTATTGTCGAGAAATTATCAATAAAACAGGATTTCTTTAATAAGGTTGCTGCCAATAACAGTGAACAAACAATTATTGCCAGCAATACTTCATCTATTCCGATCACTCAAATTGCCGCCAATATATCTCATCCTCATCGCGTGTTGGGAATTCATTTCTTTAATCCTGCCCCTGTGATGAAATTGGTAGAGATTATTTCTGGTGTTGAAACAGATCAAACCATTGCCAATTTCTGTAAAGAATTAATTCAAGGAATGGGAAAAACTTGTGTGATGGCAGCCGATTCACCAGGGTTTATCGTTAATAGAGTAGCTCGTCATTTTTATGTTGAGGGACTAAAAATTGCAGAAGAAAAAATTGCGGATATTGAAACCATTGACGCATTAATGGAAAACTCAGGTTTTAAAATGGGACCATTTAAACTGATGGATCTTATTGGTGTAGATACCAATTTCTCGGTTACAAATTCTATCTACAATTTATTTCATCAAGACGGAAAATTTAGGCCAAGCAGGATGCAACAACAAAAAGTTGATGCGGGACATTTTGGACGAAAAACTAAAAAGGGATTTTATACTTATGAATAAAATATTCGTATTCTTTTGCATATCAGGATTTTTTTTGTCGTGCAGCAAATCAAGTAATACATCTACCGCGGGCACTGATTTTTTTCTGCCCGTTACTGTAAATGTGAAAATACTTTTAACCGACCCGCGATACATTCAACTTGCACAAATGCAAGGTTGGGTTTATGAGCCAAATGTTGGGAACCAAGGTAAAGGCATTGTTATTTACCATACGATAAATGATGTTTTTGTTGCCTTCGACAGAACTTGTCCGGTTACACCAACTCAAGATTGTGCTTTTGTTAGTATGGATAGTTCAGGTACTTTTTATAAATGTTCGCAATACATAAATTCTGGCAAAACATGTACAACCGGAGGTTTCTGTAATTCAAAATTTTTACCTGATAATGGATTTCCAATAAGCGGTACCGCAAAAGTTCCTCTTAAGCAATATGTTGTAAAATCAGACGGTACCTACCTCTATATTACAAATACGCCTTAAGAAATCTCCACCCAAACTGGGCAATGATCGCTATGAACAATATCGGCATGAATTCCTGAGGCAATCAATTTATCTCCTAAATTTTCATGCACCATACAATAATCAATACGCCATCCTTTGTTTCGTTCACGTGAGTTTTGTCTGAATGTCCACCAACTATATTGATGTGGTCCGGGATTAAATCTTCTAAACGAATCGATGAAACCTGAATCTAAAAAACTGCCTAGCCAATCACGTTCTTCAGGTAAAAATCCCGAACTGTTTTTATTACTTATCGGATCATGAATATCAATGGCTTGGTGACAAATATTATAATCACCACAAATAATTAATTGCTGTTTTTGCAGCTTTAGTTTATTGATGTATTGATGAAAATGATCAAGCCAAACCATTTTATAGGATTGTCGTTCATCACCACTTGAACCTGAAGGAATATACACACTGATCACCGAAACATTTCCAAAATCAGCTCTGATAATTCTTCCCTCATTATCAAAATTTTCATTTCCAAAACCATATTCAACAAGGTCAGGTTTAAGTTTTGAAAAAATTGCCACACCGCTGTATCCTTTTTTATGTGCCGAAAACCAATAATGATTGTAACCAAGTAATTCGAATGGTTTTGTATCAACTTGCGATTGTTCGGCTTTAGTTTCCTGAAAACAATAAACATCGGCTTTGCGTTGTTCCATCCAGTTTAGCAGACCTTTACTTATTGCTGCACGAATCCCATTTACGTTATATGATACAATTTGCATTTGAAAGTTTTTATGTAACGAAGTAATAACAAATGTTTGATGTTTAAAGTTTGATGTTTCAACAAATTTTCGTGTAAAAAAAATCTTTCATGATTGATTTAATAGTGCATTTTTGCCGCACGATGCTATATGTAAAAAAATCAAAATTGCCCAATGCCGGAAAAGGATTATTAACAACTTCAGAAATAAAAAAAGGAGAAGTGGTTTGCGAATATGAAGGCGAGAAAATTACCTGGAAAGAATGTTTGAAACGAAATGAAAGTCAAGATGGTTTTGGAGCGTATTACTTTTTTGTGAACAATAAAAATTGTGTGGATGCACAACATACTGTTTGGGCGCTTGCACGATATGCCAATGATGCTGCAGGTTTTGGAAGAGTTAAAGGGTTAATTAATAATTGTAAATACGAAGTAATAAAAGGCAAACCCTATATTGTAGCTACCAGAAATTTAAAAGCGGGTGATGAAGTATTTGTGAGTTATGGCAAAGAATATTGGAATGCCATAAAAGATATTTTTGAAAAGGAAAAAGCAAAAAAAGGAAAAGCTAAAAAGTAAACCGCAATCCAACATTTACTCCAAATGTTCTGACTCTGTGATACGAGTTTAAATAGGTTAATCTGTGGTAAGCTCCTATGGTAATAAATTTAAAAATATTTTCGATACCATATCCAACTTCAACATAAGGTTCGTTCCCAAAAAAGGTAATTGGTTCAATAGGTTTTCCATCTTTGTTTAATGGAGGTATTAATGCTTTGTTATCATTGCTTAAATTTCCATAGGTGGTTTTTATCAATGCAAAATTTCGCCACTTCCAATTTTTAATTACAGGAATTCTGTTAAAAATTAATCCTTCCATATGTTGTACATAGCTTGCATAAACATACTCATCGGCAAGAAATTCATACAGGTTCATCAAACTAAAATTATTATCACTATATAAAAAAGTTTGATTGCCTGCAGGTACATATAACATTGGATATGGAAGTGTGCCAAATATTTTTCCTGCAGTAATATTATAATCAGCATTACCCAAAAATCCGGTTGAAATATGTTGATTTACGTTTAGTTGAATTTTATCGTAATCATAACTTCCATTTAAAATTCCTTTAAAACCTCGTGAATATGAAATTGAAATTATCGGAGCTTTTGCACGCATTAAGCGGGTTCGCTCAATTCCGCGAACTACCATTAATTCTTTAAATGCAAATCGTGCTTCAATAGTTGCTGCGGTATAAGTAAAATTTTGGTCGAGATCTTCAAGAGTTCCGGAAATGTGTCTATTGTTTTTATATGCAAAAAGAAACATCGGTTCGAAAGAAGTATTTTGCAAAATAGCATGAAATGTCCAATCGCGTTTTGGTTGAGTAACAAAATTTATTCTTGTATCAATTGTTCTGTTAATTCTTGCTCGGGGAGAAAGAAAACTAAAAGCTGCAAAAACATTTGAAGAAGCACTTTTTTGAATAAAGCTTCCGGAGTTATCGGTAACACCTAAAATTTCGTAATCGTCTTTAAAAGATGCTCCAAGGGTGGTCCACTTTTTTTTCGAAATAATATAATCACCACCTAAGCTATATTTTATTTTTTCGTCTTTTGTACCGTAAGCAATATGTCCTCGAAGTTGAAATTTTTCAGAGAAGAACTGATTAGTTTTACAGCCCAATTGAAAGCGGAAATCTTCAACATTATTATATCCCATTAAAAAAACATATGGGCCCCAATCAATTTTTCCAACACGATAATATCCTTCTAAAACCAAACGAATAATATCGGTATAGCTTTTTACGATTGGAACATTTTTAACAGAATCGATCATGTTAAACATTTGTGTTTCAACTTTTGAAAAAGGCTCCTTTCTAACAATTTTCCAAAATGAAGAATCTTTTTCCGAAGCATCACTTTCATGTTCAAAAGGAGTATCAAAAAAAACAGCTTCTTTTTTATTATTTATTTCAAGGGCTGAATTTGATCGATACAATTTTGCAATAAATCCACTCGAGTTTTTTGTTAACTCTGCCACATCAAAAATCATTCTGACTTTAACTGGAAGCCATGCACCTTGTGAAGTTTGAGTCATTTCCTGTTGAATTTTCATTCGGTCAACAAAGTTCACGTTGGCATTAGGTGAAAGTTCAACATCTATTCTTTTAATGGCATATGTTGAATCGGTGATCCACATTGTTCCCAAAAAACCAAGATCTTCTTCACGTCTTAAATTTAGTTTTATTTTATAGCATTTGATGCCATCAATGTAAAGCGAATCAGTTAATGTATAAATATAATAACTCATGCTTCCGGTTGCAATTGGCGAGATAAAATCTTTGCCTAAAATGCGCAGCCAATTATTGCAAAAATTAAATTGCATTGCTGTTGCTCCAAGCAAGTCGATTACGTAACTGCCTTGATTAACACCAATTCCGGAGATGTTACTTCCTTTAACAATTTCCTTATTTTTTGATGGAGAAGTAGTTTGAAAATATCTTGAATAACTTTCGCTGATAAAAAGGGGAAGAATATATTTGCCTTCTTCATTTTTCATCTGACTTGTTGTGTCTAACAATTTTTTCAGAGGTTTGAACACTAAACTATTTTTCATTTTCTCTGAAATATTATTCATCGAAACATCAATTTTATTATAGCTGTCAAATTCATATTCGCTTAAATTTTCGAGATTATTTACACTTCGCATTTGTTGTGCTTTGCGAATGATTTTTATAGCAGGATTTTCTCCGGGATGAACTACAAATTCCTGAAGAGCTCTAGACTGACTTTGTAATTCGATGACGAGATGTTGTTTTTGTCCGGGTTTAATTTTTCTCTTTTCAGTTTTATAACCGATATATGAAAAAATCAAACTGTCGGAAGTTGAGGTTGATTTGATTGTAAAATTCCCTTCGAAGTCGGAAGTTGTTCCGGTTTTTGTTCCTTTAAAACCAATACTCACAAAAGGCAATGCATTGTTGGTACCTTTCTCCAAAATTCTTCCTGATACAATTGTTTCTATTTGAGAATAGACGCAAGTATTCAGTAACAATAAAATGAGGAGGGTATAAAAACGCATTTATTTATTTTAGCAACTTTACAGTCATTCTGATATCTTTAAATGGTCTGTTATTTTGATCAACGGTATTTGCTGCAATTGAATCAATAACATAAAGCCCCTCTATTACTTCACCAAAAACGGTATAGTTCATATCTAAGTGAGGTGCTCCTCCAACTGTTGCATAGGTATTAAGTTGGGAAGGGGTATAATAGTATTCGGTTTTTTTATAGAGCTCATCAATTTTTGGCTGCAGCCCGAGCATATAATTATGAAGGCCATCTTTATCGCCCCGTATTTTAAAATCATCAATTTTTGCCTTAACCGAATCTGAGTGGGTGACATCCTGTAAAAGTTTTGTTTTTGCTTGAAAGTTTACACTATTTCTATAATTGGTAAGGTCGGTCATCGGAAATTTTCTACCCTGAACAATATAGAACTGACAGCCGCTAGATTCCTTTAAAGGATTATCAGTTCTTGCTGCAGCAAGTGCTCCTCTTTTATGAATAAGGTTAGGGTTAAACTCAGGTTGTATCTGATATCCAACTTCACCATTTCCGAGTATTACATCGGCAGGAGCATTTTTTGAAACAGGATCTCCACCCTGAATCATGAATTCACGAATTACACGATGAAAAAGTAAACTATCGTAGAATCCTTGTTTCACAAGCTTAATAAAATTATCACGGTGATAAGGAGTTTCGTTGTATAAACGAATCACCATTCTTCCGTATTGAGTTTGCATCTCAACCAATTGGTCTTTTGGAGGAGCTGGAATTTTAGTTTCTGTTTTTGATTTTGCCGGAGCTTTAGCTTTTGGTTTTGGCTGCTGCGCACTGATGAAAATTATAGACAAAATAAATGCGGCAATAAAATTTTTTGAAATGAGCTTTTTCATGTTTTTGTTATTTTAATTTTCAACTGAAGTAGAGATCAAATTTTGAGATATTTACTTCACTTAGTTAAGTTTCTTTTGTTTCAAATTAATCAATCAAACCCGACTCTTCAAAATATTGAACGATTAATTTTTTTAAAATATTTTCTTGATCTGAAAGGTCGGCATAAGGCGGGTTGCGAATAAGTTTATAATGTGGCCAACCTTCTTCATCATTTTTTTCAAATTCATAATAGCCATCATAACTTAACAATTTACAAGTTGCGATATGCATCAAATCTGTTTTTTCTTCTTTTGAAAATTCGCGGGTAACACCTAATTCGCGAACACCTATCAAAAAAATGATGGCATTCATATCAGGTTTTTTATCAAATACTTTTTTTAAACTGAATATGATCTTATACCACTGCAATTTGGTGTGTTCGGCTAAAACAAAATTATTTTCTGGATTCATCGCAGCGAAAATGTTCTTTAACTTTCACATTAAAAAGCTAATTCATGTAATTCTGTTATTAACAAAAGGAAAAATCTGGTAGCTGATTTGATTTCATTTGAATCTTTCCAGCAAAAATTACCTCATTCGAATTAGCCACAGATTGCACAGATTGTTTATGAGTTTTTTTTTATAAAATCTGTGCAATCTGTGGCATTTTATTTTGTAAGTAATGCAGAGCACTATGAATTAAAAATATTCGCTATACTTAAAAAGTATTTTTTTTAAATTTCTTTCCTCAACCGGGCAACAGGAATATTTAATTGTTCGCGGTATTTGGCAACAGTTCTACGAGCTATGGTATATCCTTTTTCTTTGAGTATCTCCATCAGTTTTTCATCAGGAAGTGGTTTGTGTTTGTCTTCATCTTCGATGGCATTTTTTAATATTTTTTTCACTTCACGGCTCGAAACCTCTTCGCCATCTTCGGTTTGAATGCCTTCGCTAAAAAAGAATTTTAAAGGCACAACACCAAAATCAGTTTGAACATATTTGCTGTTTGCCACACGCGAAATTGTAGAAATATCCATTCCGATTTCTTCTGCAATATCTTTCAAAATCATCGGACGCATTTTTGTTTCATCACCTTCTTCAAAATAGGCATATTGTTTTTTTAATATGGCATTCATGGTAAGTAGCAAAGTGTTTTGACGTTGTTTTATCGACTCGATGAACCATTTTGCCCCATCTAGTTTCTGCTTGATAAACTGTACTGTTTCTTTAAGATTTTTGCTTGGCTTATTGGTGCTATCATAACCTTTTAGCGTTTCCATATAGGAACGACTAATGCGTAAATCGGGAGCATTGCGTGAGTTAAGTTGGATTTTAAGCTTTCCGTTTTCTTCAAATAAAATAAAATCTGGAGTGATATATTGAGGACGAGACACACTCATTGATTCTCCCGGTTTTGGGTTAAGATGAGTGATAACATGAATAACATCCTTCAGTTCAGTATCATTTATTTTTAATTGTTTACATAATTTATCATAGTGCTTTTTCGAAAAATCATCGAAGAAATTCTTCAATATTTCTTTTGCTAAAAGCACGTTTTTATTTTGCGGATCCTTTCTTCTTAACTGAAGAAGTAAACATTCCTGTAAAGATGTTGCTGCAATTCCTGCAGGATCAAGTGCCTGTATTTTGTGTAGGCAGGCAGTCATTTCTTCAATAGTAGCTTCAATGTTTTGAGAGAATGCAAGGTCGTTAATGATGGCATCCAAAGATCTTCTTAAGTATCCGTCATCATCAATTGTACCTATAATTTGATTGCCTATAATTTCTTCACGTTCATCTTTTGCGATTGCGTCAAATTGTTCGATCAAGGCATCATGAAATGAACTTGTTTCAGCAAGCGGCATTTCTTTTTTTTCTTCATCCGGACCTTCATCACTCAAATGGAAACCATCCGAATCATAATCATCATTCACATATTCTTTAATATCGATAGAGTCGTCTGTTAAATAATCTTCTACCGAAACATTTTCATCATCAGTTTCCTTTTCAACTTCAGCTTCGGGCTCTTCAATGGTATCTTTTTCTTTTGTGTTATCGCCAACAATTTCTTCGTCAGCATCAGCATCATTTCCCGAAACCAATGCAGGGTTTTCCATCAATTCTTCATCCACACGTTGCTGCAAGTCGGTGGTGTTAAGCTGAAGCAGTTTGATAAACTGAATCTGTTGCGGAGTAAGCCGCATTAATTGTTTTTGTTGAAGTCCTTGTTTAAGCATAGAGTTTAAATTTCATCAAATCGAATATGCTTTAAATATTGACTTGTCTTTGATAGTTCAAATTCTGAAGCGTCAAATATTTTAGATTCTAAATTTTTTCTAACTATTACTGTCAAATCGTAAATCAGATTTGGGATATCGTTTCTTATTTTTTCAGACGCTTCAATCATTCGAAGCAAATAAACCATCTCATTTTTAGGAAGCTTCTGCATATTTTAGGTCTTTCATTGCTCTATATAGAATAACAGGTTCAGCATATTTTTTTTGCATAATATCAAACCTGTTTCCTGTTTTTGTTTCGAGAAAAATTTTCAATTCAAGAAGTTTTTTGAAATCAATATCATCATCAATCATTAAATCAATATCGTTGAATTTTTCACCTCGCGCAAAAGACCCAAACACACCAATTTTTTTTAAATTGAACCGTTCCAAAATACTTTCATCGTTTATAAAAGTAAACAAATCTTGAGTTGTTCTCAACTGAATCATGCAACAAATGTAAGAATGTTATGTTAATTCTACGAATTACGAATCTGAACGAATTACGAAAAGTGCTTATCACAAAAAAAAATTATTTCATTCGTAAATTCGACTATTCGTAATTCATAGATGTTAGCAGCAACCTAACAAATGCATTGTTATAGCTGCCAGCAATGAACCAACAACATGATATAAAGCGTCAGTTAAAAATGCATTAAGCGGTTTCATCTGATAAAGATATGCCAAAGAAATACTTGTTGCGGCAATCATTCCTACTAAAAATCCAATTTTTAAGCAATGAATTAAACTTGATGATTGACAGCATTCACCGGAACTAGTTGCACAACAAATCCAACAAATTGCTGCACTGAAAATAAGTGCGCATACAAACGAAAGTCCAAACATCAAACCCATGTTTGTTTCTTTCATCCTTTGTTCATCTCTCACAATTCCATGGCTTTTCATCCAAGCATTTCCAAATGTTTTGGGGTTGAACCACAAAGCACCTAATGCAAAATAAATAATGGCGGCTACTATTATTTGCCACCAGCAATGTAGAATGACTGTCATAATTATTTTTCTTTTGGTTAGTAAATCAAAGATAAAAATTATTTGATATGCGTTAGAAAAATTGATTGTTTGCTAAAGTTGAAAAAAATCTGTGGCAACTTTTTTCTCGCAGAGGTTCGCAGATAAAAAAACGCAGAGTGCGCAAACAGTTCAACAACTAAACTTTTAAACACCAAACCTCAAACTTCGTTTTTCCCGTTTGCCATAAACAACATATTCGCTTATTTTCGTCCGATTAAAATTAGCAAAAATTCAAAAATGTATATTAAAGATTTAAGCAGTTGCGAAGGAAAAGAGGTAACCTTACAAGGTTGGGCAGCAAACAAACGTGATAGTAAAGGGTTGGTTTTTTTATACCTGCGTGATGGAACAGGAATGTGCCAGTGCGTTGTTGCTTTGGAAGTTGTAGGTGAAGAAAAATTTAACGAAGCAAAAAAAATTACTCTCGAAAGTTCATTTTCTATCACAGGAAAAGTGGTGAAAGATGAAAAGCAAATTGGAGGTTTTGAAATTCAGGCAACCGATATCAACGTGATTTCTTATGCTGACGAATTTCCGATTGCGAAAAAAGAACATGGTGTAGATTTTTTGATGGATCACCGTCACTTATGGTTACGCTCTCAACGTCAATGGGCTATTATGAAAATTCGTAATAGAATTATTTTTTCTATTCATCAGTTTTTTCAGGAAGACGGATTTGTGGAAATGGATGCTCCGATATTTACCGGAAATGCCTGCGAAGGAACTTCCAATTTATTTGAATCAGATTTTTATGGCGATCCTGCTTATCTTTCTCAAAGCGGGCAATTATATGGTGAGGCGATGGCAATGGCGATGGGAAAAATTTACACTTTCGGACCAACGTTTCGTGCAGAGAAATCCAAAACACGCAGACATCTTTCTGAATTTTGGATGATAGAACCAGAGATGGCTTTCTATGATATTTTTCAAAATATGGATCTGATCGAAAACTTTTTAAGACGCGTTGTTTCTGATGTTTTGAGAGATTGCAAAAGCGAATTGGAAATTATTGGCAGAGATACTTTAGTACTTGAACAGATTGTAAAACCATTTCCTCGTTTAACTTATGATGAAGCTGTTCGCATTATCAAAGGAGAGCAAGATGTTGAAGGAAAAAATTCAATTACCTCTTTGGAAGATGAATTGAAAACAATCATTTCTCGTATCGAAGAAGTGAAAAAAGAAATTGAAGAGCGTGAAGAAAAGATCAAAACTCCAAATATGAAAAAAGGAGAAATTGGTTTTAATCAAGCAAAAATTGATAAACTAAAACAAGAACAAAACGAACTTGAAGAGCAATCAAGGAACATACCTCAATGGCTTAGCAGTGCACGTAATTTTGAATACGGGAATGACTTTGGCGGAAGTGATGAAACTGTAATAACACGTTTGTTTGATGTGCCTATTATGGTTTACAATTGGCCTCACGAAGTGAAAGCATTTTACTTGAAACGTGATCCAAACGATTCTCGATTTGCACGCGGTGTTGATGTTTTAGCTCCTGAAGGTTATGGCGAAATTGTTGGTGGTGGTGAACGTGAAACGGATGAAAAATTATTACGCGAAAAAATTACCGAACATCAATTACCAATGGATGCATTTGAGTGGTATCTTGATCTTAGAAAATATGGCTCTGTTCCGCATGCAGGATTTGGCTTAGGCTTGGAGCGTGTGGTAACGTGGGTTTGTAAATTACCCCATGTGCGTGAGAGTATTCCTTTTCCGAGAATGTACGGACGATTATTGCCTTAATATTTCTTCCTATACAATAACGTGAATGTAGTAAATCGGTATTTTCTTTTCTTTTTTTTATTAACTTTTTCATTTGTGGTTTATTCGCAAAATGAGAAGGATACGGCATTCATTTCACAATTTGAAAAGCCCAATAATATTCAATTAAACACATGGGTTACTGATTTAGATTTTAGTATCAATCCAAGATTACAGGACAGAGATTTTACCGTAAAATTTACGCCAAACGTTACCGGTCAAGCCGGATTTTCTTTCGGTTTAAAAAAGGTTACCCTTTTTATAGGATTTCAAATTCCGGGAACAGAATCGGATCCATGGAAATATGGTAAAACAAAATACCTTGATTTTTCATTTTCCTATTTTAATAAAAAATTTGGGGGTGAAATTTATTACCGAAATTATAACGGATTATATCGCGATGCAAATGATACAACTCCTTTAACTATAAGAGATGATGCACGTTTAACAAATTATGGAGGCAGTTTTTTTTATGTGTTTAATTATAAAAAATTTTCCTACAGGTCGGCAATCGGGCAGTTGGAGTTACAGAAAAAATCTGCCGGATCAGTGGTTATTCTTGCCAATGTAAATTTCAGATCCCTCGTTGCTGATTCGTCATTGATACCAAAAGAAATTGATTCACGACAAAATTTTAGCAATCTTCAAGGCTTAACCGACCTTCGTTTTTATACCTTTAATATTCGTCCGGGTTATGCCTATAATTTTGTTTTTAAAAAGGGGATGTATTTCATTTCACCTTCAATATTTGCAGGAGCAGGTATAGGAAATTTTGAATACCGTGGAATTTCAGGAAAAGTTGAAAGAGGAGTGAATTATGATATGGATTTGCGTTCTATTGTTTCTGCTGGGATGAATCATAAAAATTGGTTCATAAATATTTTCGTTATTTACGATACCAGCCTCAATATTTTTGACAACAACCTCGTATCATTGCAAACAACAAGCTATGGCCTTAATATTGGCTACCGATTAAAAAGTTATTTTAGAATAAAATGGCTCTGATGCACAAAAAATATTTCTTCCATATATTTTTATTGATGACTTTAATTGGAGCGTTTGAAATTTCTTTTGCGCAACATAAAAATGTGATTAATCGTACGCTCGACTGGACCTATAAAATTGTTCAAGGCGATTCGGCACATCCCCATAAAAAATATTTTTTCCCAATTCCAATTGTAGCCTATAAACCCGAAACACGCTGGATATTTGGATTGTCAATCACACAACTTTTTCGTGCAAAAAATGGTGACAGTTTAACTCGACCATCTGCACTAAGGTTAAATACTTCCTATTCTCAAAATAATCAATTTTCAATTAGATTAATGGGAGATATTTTTACCTATAAAAACCGATTGAATATTACCGGACAAATTCAATACACCAATTTTGTAGAAAATTATTGGGGTGTTGGAATCAATCAACCGGAGTCATCAAACGAGGTTTATTATTTTAAAATGGTCAAAGGAAATATTAAAGCCTCGTACCAAATAGTACCAAAATTTTATGCAGGAATGCAATATAATTTTGAAAACATGTTTGATCTGACTTATAAAAATGCAGCGAGCAGTGCGATGAAAAATTCAGGTATTGCAGGAACTTCATCAAGCGGAAGTTTGTCATCTGGTGCAGGTTTTATTATTGAATATGATGACAGAGATAATGTTTTCTTTCCAACCAAAGGGCAAGATATTGAACTGTCGAATTGCTTGTATAATAATATTTTTGGAAGTCAGTATAATTTTTCAAACATCACAGTTGATGCCCGAAAATATATTGGATTATGGAAACAAAATGTGTTGGCAATTCAAGGATTTGTAAATATTAATTCAGGAAATATTCCGTTTAGAATGCTCGGCACTTTGGGAAGTGATTCTTATATGCGGGGATATTATAACGGGCGTTTCAGAGACAATTGTGCGATGGCTTTTCAAACAGAGTTGCGTAAAACAATTTGGGGTCCGGTTTCTATTGTGGCATTTGGTGGGTTTGGAACAGTAAGTCCAACAGCCGGAGGATTAACTTCTAACATAAAACCTAACTATGGTGCAGGATTACGAATCATGGCTATACCTCGAGAAAAAATGAATATCCGTGCCGATTATGGAATGGGAATAGATGGCGTAAATGCTTTTTATTTAACCATGGGCGAAGCTTTTTAAGCAAGGTTATGTATTTTGTGATAAATTTTGAAATCCCGAAGGGATGGAATTATTATTGTTAAATGCTACCTGTTCATCAGAAACCCGAAGGGTTGACATTTTTTATTTCACCCTTTCAGGGTTTTGATTGTTTTCGAAAATTATATTCTACAATAATTTCACACCTTCGGTGTTATAGTTTGTCTCTATGTATTTTAATGGTAAAAACCACAGTTCACCCAAAAAGGTACAAAAAAAGCCCAACTTTTCAGTTGAGCTTTTAAGAGTATAAAAATATTCTGTTAAACCTTATTGGGCTAATTGAACATCAACAGCCATTGGTCCTTTTTTGCCTTCTCCAACTTCAAATGTTACTTTGTCGTTGTTTCTGATCTTGCCTTTAACGCCTGAACTATGAACGAAATAATCAGTTTTAGTTTCGTCATCAGTAATAAAGCCGTAGCCTTTTGAGTCGTTGTAAAATTTTACTGTTCCTTGCATATTGTGTTAGTTAAAAGGTTGAAAATAATTGTACTACGAAATAACAAACAAATTATTGAATACAAAGATTTTCACATTTTTTTTGCAAGAAGTTAAAATTTATGCATCACGTCTTTTACGTGGAGGAAAATCTCCGTCACGTTTTTTACGTTCGCCACCTTCACTGCTTCCGCCATAGCTTCTTTTCTCACCACTTCCACCATAAGGTTTACGTTCACCGCTTCCGCTGCTTCCATAAGGTTTACGTTCTCCGCCTTCTCTATTTCCACCGTAACTTCTTTTTTCTCCACTTCCGGTACTAGAGCGTTCGCTGCTTCCGCCATAACTTCTACGTTCGCTTCCGCCTGAGCTAGAGCGTTCGCTGCTTCCACCATAACTTCTACGTTCACTTCCGCCTGAGCTTCTGCGTTCGCTTCCGCCTGAACTTCTACGTTCGCTTCCACCACCGTAACTTCTTTTTTCTCCGCCACCATAACTTCTGCGTTCACTTCCACCACGACTTCCACCATATCCACCTCTTCCACCTTCACGTCTTCCTCCGCCACCTTCAGGTCTGTCGCCAGATACTTCAATACGTACTGGTCTGTCTTTATATGTTGAACCATTTACAGCTGTTACCAGTTGATCAACAAATTCGTCTTCCACATTTAAAAATGAGAATACACCTTTTACTTCTACACCAATAATTGATTTAAAAGGAACACTGCTGGTACTTGCAACAAATTCTTTTAACGTAGTATTATCTAATCCGTCTTTTGAACCGATGCTGATAAATAAACGTTTTCCTCTTGCGCCTCTTCCACCATCTCCATCACGCGAGCCACCACGTTCAGCAGCTACTGCGTTAAGATCCGGACCTGAAAGATATTCATTAGAAAATCTTCTTAACTCTAACGAAAGAACTTTTTTGATCAAGTCAACTTTGGTAAAGTTATCAAGTTCTTCTAACGATTTCATTACGTTCTCATCAAAAACACCATCTTCAATTTCAGTATTTTCGATAGTTTGAAGGAAGGCTAGTAATTTTTTATCACGAACTTCAGTTGCCGATGGAATTAAAATACGGTTGAATTTTATTCCTGTAAGTTTTTCAATTTCTTTTAAACGATACGGCTCGCGCATGTTTAATAAAGTAAATGAAACTCCGGTTTTTCCTGCACGGGCAGTACGTCCGCTTCGGTGAGTATAATATTCGATATCATCTGGTAAATGATAATGAATTACGTGAGTTAGTCCTTCCACATCAATACCACGAGCAGCCACATCGGTTGCTAATAAAATTTTGATGGCATGGTGACGGAAACGTGTCATTACTTTTTCGCGTTGTTGCTGGCTTAAATCTCCATGCAAACAATCAGCATTGTAACCATCACGAATTAATTTATCAGAAATATCCTGAGTTTCATGTTTTGTAGTACAGAAAATAATTCCGTAAAAACTATCACTCGTAAAATCAAGGACACGCTTTAATGCTGCAATTTTATCTTTTGCGTGCACCATTGCATACTCATGAATGATGTTTTCATTACCGGCATTCTTTTTACCTACAGTAATTTCAATTGGATCTTTTAAATAGCGTTCAGCAATTTGTCTTACTTGCTTACTCATTGTTGCACTAAACAGGCAAACACGTTTTTCGGCAGGAGTAACTGAAAGTATTTCTTCGATATCTTCACGAAAGCCCATGTTGAGCATTTCATCTGCTTCATCAAGCACTACGAAGTTTACACTCTGAATTTTAACAGCTTTGCGAGCCATTAAATCCATTAACCTTCCGGGAGTTGCCACAACTATTTGTGCTCCACGTTTTAACTGATCAATTTGTTGTGTGATGCTTGATCCACCATAAACCGAAACGATATTTACGTTTTGCAAGAACTTGCTATAGCTTGCCAAGTCGCGAGAAATCTGAACACAGAGTTCGCGGGTAGGGCAAATAATAAGAGCTTGTGTGGTTTTGTTGGTGAAATCAACTTTGTTTAAGATTGGTAAGCCAAAGGCTGCAGTTTTTCCTGTGCCGGTTTGTGCTAAACCTAAAATGTCTTTCTCAGTCTCTAAGAAAACAGGAATGGACTGTTCCTGAATTGGAGTGGGATTAGTGAAGCCCAACTCCGAGATAGCGCTTAGAACGGACGTGTTCAAGCCTAATTGTTCAAATGTTGTCAAATTACGATTTTTGTTTATTAATGAGCGGCAAATGTAAAGCATTTAGTTGAGAGTGCCGCATAATCAAATAAATAGCTTAAGAATATTGACAAAAGAGATTGAACTTTTTACTTTTTTTTTCTAGAGGTCATCACCAACTCAACACAATATTCTTTTATATTTGTTGTTCAATTTATAAACTGCCAATAGCTATCCCGATAGCTATCGGGAGCTAAAAGCCAACAGCTAAAAACAAAAAAATGAACATACGCGATTTACTAAAAGAAAGAATTTTAATTATTGATGGTGCAATGGGCACCATGATACAAAGGCATAAACTAGAGGAAAAAGATTTTAGAAACGAAGCTTTAAAGGATCATCCCGGTTCTTTAAAAGGAAACAATGATCTGCTTTCAATTACACGCCCAGATGTAATCAAAGACATTCACCGCTTATATTTTGAAGCCGGTGCGGATATTATTGAAACCAATACTTTTAGCGGAACAACAATATCTCAAGCCGATTATCATTTAGAACATTTGGTAGATGACATCAACTTTTTTTCAGCAAAAATTGCACGTGAAGTTGCTGATGAAATGACAGCAAAAACTCCTGACAAACCTCGATTTGTTGCTGGTTCAATGGGTCCAACAACAAAGTTGGCATCAATGTCGCCCGATGTAAATAATCCAGGCTTTCGTTCAATTTCATTTGATGAATTGGTGGTTGCATTTAAACAACAAGCTCGTGCATTAATTAATGGTGGAGCTGATTTGCTTTTATTAGAAACCGTTACTGATACACTTAATTTAAAAGCTGGATTATTTGCTATTGAAGAGTTGTTTGAAGAGATTGGAAAAACATATCCGATAATGGTTTCGGGAACAATTACCGATGCCAGTGGACGAACACTTTCAGGTCAAACTACTGAAGCATTTTTAATTTCAGTGCAGCACGTTCCATTGTTAAGCGTTGGATTAAATTGTGCTATGGGAGCTGAAGCATTGCGTCCGTATTTGCAAATAATGGCAGCAAAATCTACGTGCTTTGTGAGTGCATATCCAAATGCAGGTTTACCAAACGAGATGGGACAATATGATGAAAGTCCGGCAGCTATGGCTAAGCAAGTGGAAGAATTTTGTAAAGAAGGATTGGTAAATATTTTAGGCGGATGTTGCGGAACAACTCCTGAACATATTAAAGCAATTGCTGAGGTTGCTGCTAAATATAAACCGAGGAAAGTTGGTACTAGTAGCTATTAGCTTTTAGCTGCTGGCTCCCGATAGCTATCGGGATAGCCTCTAGCCTCTGGCTTCTAGCCTCTGGCATTTAGTAACAACATAAATATAGATTAACTAACAACAAATGCTAGCAGCTAAAAGCTAACAGCCAATAGCCAGCAGCTGGCCTCTAGCAGTTAGCTATTTCTAACAACAATAATTATTATTAAAATTTGCCAAAGGCTAGAGGCTAACAGCCAACAGCCAGAGCAAGTAGCAAACAATGGATATTCAATACATCATCGTAACAATCATTATTGCACTGTCAATTGCATTTGTAATTCGTACAATTTACAAAAGCACCCAAGGACATTCGTGCGAATCGGGTGATTGTAAGCATGTCACAAAAACAGTAAAGAAAGTTTAATAGCAATTTCATACATTGCTCGTCAAATATTTTAAACTTGAACATCTCATCTCTATTCAGAAAAAAAACCGTTAAACATATTCTTGCCGAATTGGAACGCAACAACAATTCCGGTGAACATCAACTTAAAAAAACGCTTAACCTTCGCGATATAACAGCTCTCGGTATTGCAGCAATTATTGGCGCTGGAATTTTTAGTACCATCGGAAATGCAAGTGCTGATGGTGGACCGGCAGTAATTTTTCTTTTTCTATTTATTGCTTTCGCATGTTCATTCTCGGCAATGTGTTATGCAGAGTTTGCTTCAAGTATTCCTGTTTCAGGGAGCGCTTATACTTATGCGTATGCCTCTTTTGGTGAAATAGTAGCATGGATAATTGGTTGGGCATTGATTGTTGAATATGCTATTGGAAATATTGTAGTGGCTATTTCATGGAGCGATTATTTTACAGGTTTATTGGATGGCTTGCACATGCATGTTCCCGAATATTTTAGCATGGATTTTCTTTCGGCAAAACGCGGGTATGCTGAAGTGTTAAATTTATTTTCAAACGGACAAACATTTCAATCGCTTACACATTCACAACAAGAAGCATTTATTGCTTGGCAAAATGCTCCCGAAATATTGGGACTTAAGGTTGTGCTCGATATTCCGGCATTGGCAATTGTTCTTGCCATTACTGCATTAATTTATCGAGGTGTTCACGAAACAAAAACTGTTGGAAATATTTTTGTCGGATTAAAATTAATAGTGATCGCATTGGTAATTGTTGTTGGTGCATTTTATGTAAACCCTGATAATTGGTCGCCATTTGCACCAAACGGAATGAGTGGAGTTTTGCGTGGAGTGGCTTCAGTGTTTTTTGCATACATCGGTTTTGATGCACTCGCAACAACTGCCGAAGAATGTAAAGATCCAAAAAGAGATCTTCCAAAAGCAATGATGGCTTCGTTAATAATCTGTTCGGTATTATATATTTTAATTGCACTTACGTTAACAGGAATGATAAGTTATAAAGAACTTGGTGTAGGTGATCCGTTAGCTTTCGTGTTTGAAAAATTGCATGTAAGTTGGATGAGTGGAATTGTGGCGGTTAGCGCAGTAATTGCAATGGCAAGTGTGCTGCTGGTTTTTCAAATGGGACAACCACGAATTTGGATGAGCATGAGTCGTGATGGTTTGCTTCCGAAAAAATTCTCAGCCATTCATCCTAAATATAAAACACCATGGTTCTCTACACTTATTACTGCATTAATGGTTGCGGTGCCGGCTTTGTTTATGAACTTAAAAGAAGTAACTGATCTTTCTAGCATCGGAACTTTGTTTGCATTTGTAGTTGTTTGTGCCGGTGTGATTAGAATGGAAAGTCATAAAAACGAATTTCATGTTGGATTCAGAGTTCCCTATATCAATGGAAAATATATAGTTCCTTTCTTATTTATTTTTTCATTTATCGCATTGTATTTTTTGAGAACTGAAATTTTTATTAACTTTTTTAAAGGAGAAAATATTTCACAAACATTTCCAACTTGGCTATTTATTATTTTAGCTTTTATAATGAGTGTGATGACCTTTCTTAAAAATTATTCATTAATTCCTGTGATGGGTTTGCTCAGTAATTTTTATTTAATGAGTGAGCTGGGAATAACCAACTGGCTTTGGTTTACAATATGGTTATTGTTTGGTTTATGTATTTATTTTTTATACGGAATGAAACATAGCAAGCTTATCAAACAAATGATCCCAACTAGCAATTAACTATATTTTAATTTCGCATTTAATTAATAGCAAATAATATAATTGCTATGTTGCGTTAATATTCTTGCCGTTAATCTATCCAATGAAAAAAATATTCCTGTTCATTTTTGTTTTGTCAAGCATTGTTTCTTTTGCTCAACAAAAAAAAATAACCATTA
>Ga0194047_10000773_pt1 | contig 20478 bp, 20 predicted proteins | sample JunL225m_MetaG_2_FD_160070 | JGI IMG/M metagenome (GOLD analysis project Ga0194047, IMG submission 160070) | Anoxic zone freshwater microbial communities from boreal shield lake in IISD Experimental Lakes Area, Ontario, Canada - Jun2016-L221-5m | ecosystem: Environmental > Aquatic > Freshwater... | reverse complement strand
ATTGCTGCGTTGTCCATTATTAATCTATCTTTAGGATAGTTGAATAATATATTATTTCGCTTTGCGATCTTTCTTGCTTCGGATCTTAATTTTTTGTTTTTTACTACTCCTCCTCCGAGAACAATTCGTTTTACTGGATATATACTTATTGCTTTTTCTAACTTAAACAATATCGTTTCTAAAGCAGCTTTTTGAAAGGAAGCACATATATCATAAACTTCTTGTTTAGATAAGACAAAAACTTCTGTTCCAGGTGGAGCTTTTGTCTTTTCTGCATTTTGAATTTCTTTTTCTGAAATTGATTTTATTAATCTGAAAGCTGCCGTTTTTAACCCGCTATAACTAACGTTTAAATCGTTAGTATGTTGCATTGGTTTAGGCAAAATATATTTTTTATCATTCCCTTTTTTTGCAAATTCTTCGATTACAGGTCCTGCAGGATAGCCTAATCCCATCATCCTACCTACTTTATCAAAACACTCTCCACACGCATCATCCAGGGTTTCTCCAATAATACTAAATTCATTATGACCATTCATCAAAACAATTTCTGTGTGTCCTCCTGAAATAAGTAAAGCTATTGTTGGCCATTCTTCTTCAATTACACCACCTTTTCCTGTTGATGTTTGTGCCCAATTCGCATAAATATGTCCAGCCATATGGTTTACAGCAATTAATGGAATTTGGTGCTCTACAGCTAATTCTTTGGCTCTTTTTAATCCAACTTCTAGTGCAGGAGCAAGTCCAGGTCCATACGTAACGGCAATTGCATTTATGCTAGTAAAATCCAATTTAGCTCTTTTGAAAGCATATTTAATTAGAGGATCCATTTTAATTGCATGAGCTCTAGCAGCATCCATTGGCACAACACCTCCTGTTTTCTTATGCATTTCTATTTGGCTACTAACGCAGTTTATGACTACGCTTTTCCCTTTAGTTATAGCAACTGATGTGTCATCGCATGACGTATCAATGGCTAAAATTGTTGGTTCTTTATTATCCACGATATGGTTTATTTATATGGGAATATGTTATATCAGACCTCTCTTTTAATAATATTATACTCCAAATTGCGCCAAAAATCGTTATAAAGATTAATAAAACAGCAAGAATGATTTTTAATCGATTGGACATTACGATTTAGAAGAAATTTTTATAACATTCAATAGTTCGTTGATGAGTTTCTCTTTCATAACTTTATCATTAGTCGCAATACCGTCAGTAAAACAGTGGTTGAGGTGATTTTTCAATAATTTTTCTGATGATGATTTTAACAAACCCTGTACTGCTAAAATTTGCTGAATAATTTCTATACAGTATTTGTCGTTATCTACCATGGAGATTATCTTTTCTATACTACTTTTAGCCTTCTTCAAAGCTATTATGGTTTGATCTTTTGATTGATTCATATTAGTTTACTAAAATCTGAAAACTGTACATTCCCATGCTACATGTACCATTAATAATAGATCCAGAGACCATTGCTGGAATATCAATATCGGTAGTCCCTGATGTAGGTAAAGTTTTATTAATACTTAGTTTGGGTATACTTATTGATGATGAACAGTCGAAAGTTCCGTTGGTATTTACTCGTAAAATAGCAGGTTTATTTGCTTCGATACTTGATATTTTTGGGGTATAGCCGTTTTTTGCGACGAGCTCTACGACTTGTTCTCCATTACTGTTTATATTTGCTTTGATTGCAGATTTTGAATCGCTATTCGATACTAATAAAATTATGGCGAATAGAAACAGCAAAACAACCGTTAAAAACGACCCGAAAATGAGTGCTATTTTGTTGTTTTTTTCTTCTAAACTCATAAAATCTTTTAACAATATATCATTTTACCCTTTATAATATGTAAGTCAAGACCTGTGGGGGAGGTGTTAAGACTTTAGTTCAAGAACTATTGGTGCATGGTCTGAACCATCTACAGTATCAAGAATATCTGCATCTATAACATTTTTCTTAAATGAATCGTTAACGCAGAAATAATCAATTCTCCAGCCTATATTCTTTTTCTTAGCTCCAAATCTCATATTCCACCAAGAATATCTATGTGGTTCCTGATGAAATAATCTAAAAGTATCGATCATTGGTATTGATGTGAAATCGTCCATCCAAGCACGTTCTTCTTTGGTAAAACCTGCCGAGCCCTCGTTTTCTTTTGGTCTGGCAATGTCAATTTCTTTATGGGCTACGTTATAGTCGCCAGTAATAATTACATTTTTTCCTTCTTTTATGTAACTCTCCACCCTTTTATATATTACTTTGTTAAATTCCAATTTAAACTCCATTCTTTTTGTTTCAATCATTCCAGAATTTGGAAAATATAAGTTTATTAATATGAAATTATCAAAATGAGTTTCTACCATTCGTCCTTCCTTATCCATATCTTCAACGCCCAAATCATATTGAATTTTATTAGGTTCTATTTTGGAAAAAGTAGCTGTGCCGCTATACCCTTTTTTTTCTTTGCTGTGATTCCAGTAAATATAGGGATATTTAAGTAATGCTTCTGGCAATGGCTGAACCTGCCTAAATTCAGCTTTAACTTCTTGAAGGCAGAATATATCTGGATCTTCTTCTTGGAGCCATTCAAAACAATTATTTTTTGCAGTGGCTCTGAAACCGTTTGTATTCCAAGATATTAATTTCATATTATATTTATCACATAATGTAATTTTAACACAATTAAAATATTATAAGTTTTAACAAATAAGTTTCGGCTTAGAACTCAGGCTATTTCGGCACAGATGCTTCTGTGGTCGGATCCGTATCTTTTTTTTATTACTTCTTTTTCAATTAATTTAGTTCCTATTGGAAGTAGAATATAGTCTAGTTGAAGAGCAAATTTGGGATAGGTCATCTTTTTTTCAAAGACATTGTTTAAGTTGTTTTCATGAAATAATTTGGCAAATATTTTTTTCTCGTTTTTGAATATTTCTTTTGCCTTATATTTCACAGCTAGGCTCATAGCAAGGTTAATATGAAAGATACCGAATGAATTGAAATCTCCGCATATAATATTTTTACTTCCTTTATCGAATAAGCTAATTGTGTATTTTAATTGGTTTAGTCTTGATTTTGGTGTTGTGGCACAATCGAAGTGAACATTAAAAATTCTGTAATTAACTTTTTTGTACTTAATATCTACATAAATGCATTCTCGAATTGTTTCCGTCTTCGATAAAGCTGATATGAATTTTCCTTTTTTTTCTTTTTCTAATTCAAAAATTTTAGTATTAATAAATTTATGCTTAGACAAAATAGCTAAATAATATGGAATTTTAATTCCCTTCTCTATTTTATAAAAATCAATGGCGGTGACAATGTTGAAAGAACTTAATTTTTTTAAGTAATTCAAATGTTCCAATGATATTTCTTGGAGGCATATTATATCTGCATCAGAATTGATTATATAATTAATTGCTAGTTCTGGCTTTTTGTTATCGCACCATATGTTCCAACTTAATATTTTCATAAGAAAAAGTATTTACATGAATATTACACCGTACAAACGCTTGTTGTAGAATCAAGAATTAAGAATTAAGAATTAAGAATTAAATATTTAAAAATTAAAAATTATGAATTAAGATTTGTTGCTGGACATAGATTCTCTATGAACTCACCATGTTGAATTTTATCGTTAACTTATCTCTGAGTAATCATTTTATGCTATATTAAATAAAGATTTTTTTATTATGGAATTTGCTCCAAACAGAGAAAAAATTATATATAGAGCTCGTGATATGAGACGAGATATACTAACCATGATAAATAAAGCTGGTTCGGGTCATCCTGCTGGAGCTTTGGGTATGGCGGATGTAATCTCTACTTTGTATAATTCTGGACTTCTTAAATATGATGCTAAAAATCCAAGTTGGGATGAAAGAGATATTATAATATTATCAAATGCTCATATAAACCCAGTTTATTATTCAGCTTTATCATTTGCTGGTTATTTCAAGCACGAAGAGCTTTTTACCCTTAGAAAAATAGGAAGCCGTCTTCAAGGTCATCCGAATAATCATTTTTCTGGACTTGGTATCGAAAATTCAGGCGGTCCTCTGGGGCAAGGTTTGAGTGTAGCTGTGGGAATGGCTTTAAGTATGAAATTAAGAGGTCGCAATGAAAGGAAAGTATATTGTTTCTGTTCAGATGGAGAACTAAATGAAGGTCAGGCGTGGGAGGCTTTTATGAGTGCCTCTAAGTATAATTTGAATAATCTTATTTTTATTATTGATAGAAATAACATACAAATTGATGGAACGTCAGATTTCGTTATGCCTCTTGAACCACTTCATGAAAAGATCAAAAGTTTCGGTGTGGATTGTTTGAGTGTTGATGGTCACGATGTTGATAAAATTTATACATCTTTGAAATATGCCTCTAATAAGGCTCTTTCCTCTTCCAAATCTTCGACAGGTGAAAGCCGATTTCATAATAGCCCTACAGCTTTGATTATGAATACTATTCCTGGAAAAGGAGTTAGTTTCATGGAAAATGATTGCAAATGGCATGGCAAATCTCCAAGTAATGAAGAGTTAACATTGGCTTTGGAAGAATTGCAATAAGACCTTTAACTTATTTCAAAATTTAGTGATAAAATAAACAACATCAAAGAATAATTATGACTGAGGACAAGGAAATAATTAATGTAAAAAATTTCAAAAAGTATTTCGGAAAAACAAAGGTTATTGACGATCTTTCTTTTTCTGTCATGAGTGGTGAGATATTTGCTTTTCTTGGTGCAAATGGCTCAGGAAAAACCACTACTCTACGTTGTTTGCTAGGAATTTATGAAGCTGATGAAGGACAATTATTCATCAATGGTAAAAAATATACGCAGGATGATTCTTATCTTTTAGGTTATTTACCAGAAGAAAGAGGCTTATATGTGACATCTCGAGTTCTTGAAACTTTAATTTATTTCGGCAGAATTAAAGGAATGGAATATGATGCTGCTAAAAAATTTTCATTAAATTATCTAGAACGTGTTGGTTTAGCAGATAAAGCGAATCTAAATATAAATAAATTATCTTCTGGTCAACAACAAAAAATTCAGTTAGGGATAACTATAATTAATAGTCCGAAACTTTTGATATTAGATGAACCCACCAAAGGTTTGGATCCAGTCAACAGATCTTTGCTTCTTGAAATATTGATGGAGTTAAATAAATCTGGCTCGACTATAATATTTAGTACTCATCAAATGGAGGAAGCGGAAAAAATCGCAGACAGATTATTAATGATTAAGAATGGCAAAAGTGTTTTGTATGGAAATATCGAGGAAATAAAAAAAAGTTTTGGTAATAATTCCATTAATGTCGTTTTCGAAGGACGTTTACCAGAAAACAATAATTTGTTTTCATCCAAAATTAATAATCATACTGCTACACTAACACCAAATAAGGGTATACACTCGAATGAAATTCTGAAATATTTAATTTATCAAAACTTAGAATTAATAAAGTATGAAGTTTCAGCACCTTCATTAAACGATATATTTATAAAGGTATATGGTCAAAATGAATAAAACCTTATTAGTTGCTAAAAGAGAATATTTAAAAGTAGTTCGGAAATATACTTTTTGGATTGCTACTCTTGCCTTCCCTATTTTAATCACTATCTTGATGGCTATTAGCAGCTTTTCTCAACAAGCTTCGATGGATATTTTGAAAAAACAAGGTGAAGGAGCTAATAAAATATTAATAATGGATGAAGCAAATGTTATTAACAAAGAATTTATTCAAGCACCTTTTCAAGAAATAACAAATTTGAATGATGGTATAAGTTTAGTAAAAAAACAAGATGCCGAGGCATTATTTTATTATCCATCTGATTTAATAACCTCAAAAAAAATAGGTATATATACACAAGATAAAGGTATTTTTTCAAATTTCAGGTATAACGAAATTGCGACAAATTTACTTAAACAAGGAATATTAAAAGATATAAAAGATGAAAATAAAATTCAAATATTTAATTCAAACTATAATATTAGTTTAGAGGTTTATAAAAACGGTCTGATTTCTAATACTGGAATAGAAAAACTTATTATTCCTGGCATAGGTGTTGTTCTCTACTTTATACTTATAAGTTTCGCATCTAGCTATTTGCTTCTTAGTGTTTCGGAAGAAAAAGAAAATAGAGTTATTGAAACGGTATTAACAATCATAAAACCAAAAAATTTAATATGGGGAAAAATAATTGGGCAGGTTGCTGTGGTAATTACTCAAATGCTTTTTCTAATTGGAATGATATTAATCGCATTTCTAATAATAAAACCTAATTTGCCAATTGATTTGTCAAAAATTACGATCACTCCTGATCAAATTATTGCTAGTATATTCTATACATTTACCGGCTTTTTAATATTGGCTTGTACTATGGTTGGGGTCGGCGCTGCTATGCCAACATATAAAGAAGCATCAAGCTTTTCTTCAGTTTTCATACTGCTTTCTATCCTCCCTATTTATCTAGTGGGGTTAATAATTGCAGATCCCAATGGTTTACTTTCAATAATTACAAGTTATTTTCCGCTCACATCTGCAATGGTTTTATTATTTCGAAATGCATTGGGCGAGTTATCATTAATAGAGCTTATCTTTAGTGGTGTAGTTATGATATTATATGTGGTTTTTTTCTTTTATCTTGCTTACAAAATATTTGAGCTGGGATCTTTGGAATATAACCGTAAATTATCATTACAACAAATATATTATTTATTTAAAAAAAGATGAAAATAATACTGAATATTGCGTCAACAATTAATGGTTTTATAGCTATTCCTGACGATAGAAATAGTATTATTTCAAACAACGCACATCACACTTATCTTAGTATGATAGAAAAGACAGGATGTATGATTGTAGGTCGTATGACTTTCGAAGTTATGCGGGCAAATTTTTGTTTTGAAAATGTTCCTGGATGCACAGTTATAGTTTTAACTACAGATAAAGAATACAAGACACAATTTTCTTTTTGCCATATAGCGTCCAGTCCTGAAGAGGCTCTTTCTATGCTAGAAAAACGTGGCTTCGAATCAGCGCTTCTTCTAGGCGGTGGTAAAACAAACGCATCGTTTGTATCAAAAAAATTAATTGATGAAATATGTATAAATATTGAACCAAAAATAATTCCAAACGGTATTCCACTTTTTTCAATAGGAAAATATAATGTAAACACAGAGTTAATGAGTGTTAAAAAAATAAATGATACGATTGAACTTCATTACACTGTTGTGAAGTAACGGACGTTAATAGTTATCACCCTGAGCTTTCTTTCGTCATAGGTTTATCAAACTTATTAAACTTATCAAACTTATCACTGCTATTCCTATGTTATAATTCAAAAAAACTTGAAATCTATGTCAAAATTACTTACAGAATACAATTCTTTAATAAAAGACCTACTAAAAAAAGCAGAAAAACTTGGAATCTATGCTGTTATTCGAATTCAATCATATTCATCTTTTGTAGAGTCATATAAAAATGGATGTATAGATGATGTGTCGGTGTCTACAGATATTGGTTTAGGTATGTATTGTTTCACAGATACTGGTCATGTCGCCTTCTCTTCTACTAATGATTTAACTGATGAAAAGGCTATAATTGATCTTTTGGAAAGTACATCAAAGATTGCTAAAAAAAATAAAGATTTAGGTTTTGCTTCTTCACCTCAAATATTTAGTTTGCCCTTTCAAGAAAATATTAATGTAGAAAAAAATTATAAAAGGATAGATATCAAAAATATTGATTCCTCTCATATTGAAGAAAAAATAAATAATTTAGAAAAATATATTAAGTCTGTAAATCAGAATGTTAACTGCTATTTCATTTTTTATGCTTATGATGAATTATGGAGAATAGCAAGATCTGATGGCACTGATGTGGACTTCTCTACGCCGAAATATCGTTTGCGAATTGATTTATCTTTAAAGTCTGGTGACATTAATAGTTCTACTATGATTAGGAAAACTTTTCCAGACATTGACTTATTATTTGGTGAAGAAATTAATAAAACTATTGATTGGAATATAAAATATCTTGAAGACCAATTGAAGGCACAAGCCGTAAAGCCTGGACACTATGCATTGATATTAGATTCAGATTTAGCTGGAGTTTTAACACATGAAGCATTTGGTCATGCATGTGAATCAGATGCTATTGCTGAAAATAACAGTATTTTGCGAGGAGATGATGGAAAATTTATTTCAGGTCAAAAAGTTGCTGCTGATGGTGTAAATATATATGATGATGAGCCAGAAGTGTCGCATGGCTTTTATCCATATGGCTCGTTTGGAAATGTTCGAAAAAGAGCTATTCTTGTCGAAAATGGAATTTTGAAAGAGTCTCTAAGCGATATATTTACATCTGGAATAATAGGTGTAGAAAATAAAAATTGTGAACGTTCACAATTTTACAGCAGTGTTGCAATACCAAGAATGAGTACTACTACACTCGAGTTAGATGATAATAAATTAAAAACAGTTCCCGAAAATATTGATTTAACGAATTTAAAAGACATCCAAAAATTATTAGATAAAGACAATGTCTTTGATAAGTTTGGTACAGTTCTTTATTTCATAAAAATGACAGGTGGCTCAGTAAATATGAAAACTGGCGATTTTATGTTTGGATCTGGTTTTTCGTATGAATTAACAAAAGATAGTATTACACCGCTTAAACCTTGTTCCTTTTCTGGTCAGGTATTAGAAGCATTGAAATCGATTAATAGCGGTTATGGAGATATTAATAGAAATCATCTTGGAATGTGTGGAAAGTCTGGTCAAACCGCGCTTGTCGGTCAAGGTGGTCATAGTTTGATTTTATTTGAACCATCGGAATATATAAACATAGCTTAACATGCAAGATAATAATAGAGCTCAAAAATTACTTGAACAGCTGGAATTAAAGATTAAAAAAGTTCAAAATATAAAAGGATATATTTTATTTCTTTCTGTTGCTCGTGATTCTCAAGCAGGTTTTCTCAATCAAGAGCTAGGAAATATATATAGACCGGTTCAAACAAATGATAGTTTGAAAGGCAGTTTTTATTTTGAATATGATGATAATAAATATTCATCTGGAAACTTGAATATTTCGGCGTGGAATGACTTTGAATTGTTTATGAAATCAAGCCAATTGTCGGCCTTTACAGATGAAAATCCAGTTACCATCCCAGGATTAGTTGAATATAAAAAGCCTCAATTATGTGATGATGAATTAAAAAATCTTGTTTTGAATAATCCAGAAAAATTACTAGATTTGGTCTCTGAATTTAAAGATAAACACTCACCATATAAATCTATAAATATAGAAGGAAATGGTAGTATTGGATATTATCAGTCTGCAATTACAACATCTGAAGGCTTTCGTAATTCATCTGATAGCACAACATTGGGCTTATCCGCGGAATATAATATGGGAGTTTTTTTCTATCAGGAAAGTAGAAAGTTGTTTGATGTAAAAGAATTAGATAAAAAAATTGAAGTCTATACTAATTATGCAAATATTCTTTCCTCAGATAAAAAATCAATTCCATCTGGAGAATATACTGTTCTGCTAGAACCTGATGCAACGTATCCTTTTTTAAATAAATTTATATTAGAAAATATAAATGGCAATTTTGTTGATGCGGGCACGACAAGATTTTCAAAAGATGATTTTGTAACTCATAAAAATATTTTTAATGAAGATTTGAATATACGTATAAATCAGGTTGAAGACTACTTAATAGAAAGTTTCAGCTTTGATAGCGAAGGAGTTTTGCCAAGAGATTTTAACCTAATAGAAAATGGTTCATTACAATCACCTATTTGTGATTTGAAGTCTGGTAAAAAACTTGGCTTCACATCTTGTCATTTTTCATCTTTGCGTTATACAGAAATAACAAGTAATAGAATGGAATCATATGAAAAATTTTTACAAAGTCATAATCGATTTATTTTAATTTTTTCTTTTTTAGGAATACATACGCAGAATAAGGTACTCGGAAAATATTCTTTACCTGCTCCTCATGCAGTTTTTGTTGAAAATGGAGAAATTATTGCACCAATTAATTGTGTAATTTCAGGTGATGCTTTTGAAAAATTCTTATCCGATGATTTTTACTTTGTACAGACAGATTATCAAAATTACCCTTCTTTAACTTTCAAAACGGAAGTTACGATTGTGTAATTTTTTAACCTACAAAACCTACAAAACCCTATCCATGATAGAATTAGCCTCAGAATAAATATTAAGCGAAAAATATGAGTATTATGGATATATCGAAAACGACTTGGAATTTAGCTCCTCTCTTCTCTGGTGATAATGATCCTGAAATGGAAAAAAATTTATCAAGAATTGAAGAAAGTACATCTAAATTTATTAGTAAATGGAAGGATCGTGATGATTATTTAATTGATCCTATTATATTAAAAGAAGCTTTGGAAGAATACCAGGAATGGATGAATTCTTGTTCATATGGCGAAAGGAATTTTTATTATTGGTGGATGAAATCTAGGCAAGACGAAAATAGCACTGAATATAAAGCAAAATACAATCAGATTGATGAATTTGCAAAAAAGATCACAACGGATATTCAATTTTTTCCTTTGAAAATAGCAAAAATAAAAGATCAACAAAAAATGCTAGAGTTTGAAGGTTTAAATGAATTTAAACATTTTCTTGAAACAATTTTTATTGAATCGAAATATCTTCTTTCTGAACCAGAGGAAAAAATTATGCTCATGAAAAGCAGTGTTTCATATGAAAATTGGGAAAAGTTAACTGTTTCTTTTTTATCAAAATCTGAACATGAAGTTTTAACTGAAGAAAATATTAGAGAAGTTAAAACATTTGCGGATATTATAAGTCTTTGCGAAAGCTCAAAAAAGGAGGTTCGCGACGTTGCTTCTGCCGCTGCTAATGAAATATTAAATAATTTATCTGATATTGCAGAGGCTGAAATAAATTCAATTCTAGCAAACAAAAAAATTGATGATACTTTGAGAGGTTATGATAGAGCCGATAAATCTAGACATGTTTCTGATGATATGGACAGTGATGTTGTTGATAAAGCTGTTAGCACGATCACAAATAGATTTGATATAGCAAAAAGATATTATAATCTCAAAGCTAGTTTGTTTAAACAGGAAAAGATAACATATTTTGAAAGAAATGTGGCCTTTGAAGAAGTTGAAGGCGATTTTTCATATCAGGAATCTGTTGATCTAGTTTATAAAGTTTTTCAAAATTTAGATGATGAGTTTGCTCAAATATTTAAATCATTTGTAGAAGAAGGTCATATAGATGTTTTTCCCAGAAAAGGTAAGGATAATGGAGCATGGTGTCAATATATTTCTCCTTCCATGCCAACGTATTTAATGCTTAACCATGCTGATAAATTAAGAGATGTTCTTACTATTGCACATGAAGCAGGTCATGGCATTAATGGTGAATTTATGAAAAAGAAGCAAAGAGCTCTAAATTACAACACACCGACATCAACAGCTGAAGTTGCAAGTACATTTATGGAAGATTTTGTTTTGAAAGAAATACTTAAAACAGTTACAGAAGAAGAAAAATTAAACATTCTTTTACAGAAATTAAATGATGAGGTATCTACTATTTTTAGGCAAATTGCTTTTTATAATTTTGAAACGGATTTGCATAAATCTTTTCGTGAAAAAGGATATTTGTCAAAGCAAGAAATTGGTGAATTATTTATAAAAAATATTAAAGCTTATTTGGGTGATAGTGTTTCTTTTCCTGAAGGTGCTGAAAATTGGTGGATATATGTTGGTCATTTCAGATATTTCTTTTATGTATATAGTTATGCGACTGGATTGTTGATTTCGAAATCAATGCAAAATAACGTCAAAAAGGATCATGCGTTTATTGAAAAAGTTAAAGAATTTTTAATAGCCGGCAGTTCTAAATCTCCCAAAAATATTTTTTCAGATATGGGAATAGATATTACTGATGAAAAATTTTGGAATGCGGGTCTTGATGAGATAGATAATTTACTTAATGAAGTTGAAGCATTGGCAAAAAAATTGGGAAAAATTTGATCGGAGTTCCATTAGAATTAGTCTTTTGCCAGCATGTCGAATTGAATGTCACCCTGAGCCCTTCGATAAACTCAGGGCAGGCTTTGTCGAAGGGCGACTGTTGGAGTGTTCAACAGCCATGGTTCGACAGGCTCACCATGACAACGGAGAAGACCGACTAAACTTACTAAACTTACTAACAACAACTATGAACGTAAAAATTAAAAAACTACATCCTGAGGCAAAGACTCCGTTATTTGCTACATCAGGCGCGGTTGGCGCTGATTTATTTACTGTTGAGGAAACTATTATTAAACCTGGTGAATTGTCATATATTCATACTGGTGTCGCTATAGAAAATCCGGAAGGTCATTTCGTAATGATAGCTCCTCGTTCTTCTCTATGTTTAAAAAAACATCTAGACATGCCGAATTCTGTAGGAATTATGGATGAAGACTTTAGAGGTGAATATATTGTTGTACTCAGAAATTTAGGCAACGAAGATGTTGTAATAGAAATGGGAGAACGAATTGCGCAAATCTTATTTATTCCCTTCTCACGTGTCGAATTTAAAGAGGTGGCTGAATTAAGCGGAACGAATAGAGGACTATCTGGCTTCGGCACAACTGGAAAAAAATAAAAAAATTCTTTGTGCTAAAATACCAGAAATTAGTTATTAAATTTTTTTATTATTTATAATTAACTAATATTTTATGTGTGGAATTTTTGGCTATATAGGAAAAGATGATGCAAAAAAAGTTGTTCTCTCTGGATTAAAAAGACTTGAATATCGTGGTTATGATTCTTGGGGAGTGTCTGTCGAAAAAGATGGTGAAGTTTTTCTAGAAAAAGTTGTTGGCAAAATAGATGAAAAATCTCCTCTCGATTCCCTTCCCTATTCTAATATTGCAATCGGGCATACAAGATGGGCGACACATGGGGGCGTTACACAATTAAACGCACATCCTCATTTTTCGTCAGATAAATCTTTTTCTCTAGCACAGAATGGGATTGTAGAAAATTATCAGGAATTAAAATCTTCATTATTAGAAAAAGGATACTCGTTTATTAGTGAAACAGATACTGAGGTTATAGTTCGTTTAATAGAAGAAAATAATAAAACAAGTAATTCTCTTTTTGCTTCCATCATGCATACTTTTGCAGAGCTTAAAGGTAGAAATACAATTATTGTATTAAGCAATAAAAATGAAATTATCGCGGCAAGAAATGGTTCGCCGCTTGTAATTGGTACAAATCCTGAACGTAGTGAATTCTATTTATCTTCAGATACTTTATCTTTTTCTCCGTGTGCAGAATTTATGTACGTAATGAAGAATAATGAAATAGTTCATATTGTTGATGGTACTTTAAATCTATATTCTGCTGAAACAGGTTTGAAAATTGATTTCACGTTTGAAAAAATAGATATTATTAACGACAAGATAGATAAGGAAGGTTATGATCACTTCATGCTCAAAGAAATTGTTGAACAAAAACATACAATTCGAGAGGCTGTTCAATATTCAGAAGAAGAGTTGAAACCACTTGTAGATGCTATAAAAAATGCAGACAAAATCTACACAATTGGTGCAGGAACAGCATCCTTTGCTGCTGCTCAAATTGCTTATTATTTAAGAAAAATTTCTGGCAAAATTGCTATTGAATTAAAATCTTATGAATGTGGTAGTTATAAAGAAATATTTTCAGAGAAAGATTTAATATTAGCGGTTAGTCAAAGTGGTGAAACTGCAGATACTATTGAAGCTTTGGAACATGCAAAAAATAAAGGTGCAAAAATTGCTAGTATAGTAAATATGTATGGCTCTTCAATAAGTAGAATGTCAGATTATGTCTATTATTCCAGAAGTGGCCCTGAAATATGCGTTGCTTCAACCAAGGCTTTTACATCTCAAATTTCGTGGGGTTTACTACTCGCCTATTCTTTTCTAGGTCGTTATAGTGATGCAAAAAATAGCATTGAAAATTTATCGGATGAACTTGAGACTTATTTTACAGAAGATACTTTTTCTAATATAAAAAATATTGTTGATAAGCTAATAAATAAAGAACATTTCTTCGTGCTTGGTAAGGGACAAAATTTTAACATTTCTCTTGAAGGAGCTTTGAAAATTAAGGAAATTACATATAAGCATTTTGAAGGTTTTGCAGCGGGCGAGTTGAAGCACGGTGTAATAGCTTTAATTGAGTCGGGTACTCCTGTTTTTGTAATAGTCTCCGATGATGAAGACAAAGCTGATATGATTAGTTCTGCGGCACAGATCAAGGCAAGAGGTGGATATGTGATTGGTGTAGGCAAAAATAATACATTGTTTGATGATTTTATAAATACAATTCAAGATGGTATTACAGATCCTATTGCAAATGTTATTCCGTTCCAGTTGATTTCATATTATTTAGGAATAAAATTAGGATACGATCCTGATAGACCGAGAAATTTGGCGAAGAGTGTCACGGTGAAATGATTAGATTAGTTAAGAATTAAAAATTATAAGTTGGAAATTGTCATGGTGAGCCTGTCGAACCATGACCGTAGGATAATCCGTCAGTCATTCGAGTCTTATCTAATATATAAGGTTGGCTGTACGATATTTAATATTAGCATGCTTCGACAGGCTCAGCATGACAACAGTGAAATATGAAACCAAAAATAATAGTGATGGGTGGAGGTACTGGTACATTTACGATACTTACGGGATTAAAAAAATATGATGTAGATCTTACGGCTGTCGTTTCGTCAGCTGACAATGGTGGAAGTAATAAAAAATTTAGAGATGAATTTGGTCTTTTACCTCCAAGTGATTTTCGTCAGTGTTTAGTTGCTCTTTCGTCAGATGAGCCTAGTCATCAAACATTGAGAAATTTAATGATGTATCGTTTTACAAAAGGTGTCGGGCTGGAAGGACAAACCTTTGGAAATATATTAATTGCTGCATTAACAGATATTGAAGGTAATCAAATGAAAGCTATGGAAGTAGCTGGACATATTTTAAATATCATAGGCGAAATACTCCCTATTACACTTGATGATGTTAATTTAATGGCTGAATATGAGAACGGTGATATTATTTTTGGTGAGCATTTAATAGATGAGCCAGAAGAATTTCACGATAGTAAGCAAAGGATTAAAAAACTTTTTTTGAATAGAACATCAAATATATACGAAAAAACTAGAGATAGAATTGCTGAGTCGGATTATATAATTTTAGGTCCTGGAGACTTATATACTAGTACATTAGCGAATGCTGTTGTTGGCGGAGCTTTTGAAGCAATAAAAAATACGAAAGCAAAGATTATTTTTGTCGTAAATTTGATGACAAAGTATGGTCAGACATATGGTTTTACAGTTAAAGATCATGTTGAAGAAATAACGAAATATATTGGACGAAAGCCAGATTTTATAATAATTAATAATACCCCCCTTCCCCAAGACATGCTGGATCGTTATATAGTTTTGAATGATTCTCCTGTTATAGATGATGTTTCAGAAATGGATAAAAATATTATTCGAGCAGATCTGTTGGCCGAAGAAGTTGTAGAAAAACAACAAGGTGATACTTTGAAGCGAAGTTTAATTAGGCATGATAGTGATAAAGTCGCGAGGGAAATAATGAAGATTGTGAATAAGTAATAATTAAGAGTGTTTGTCATTCCTGCGAAAGCAGGAATCCATGTAACCTCTCACAATGGTGAATGTCAATGGTCAACCAGTGCTTGTCATTCCTGCGAAAGCAGGAATCTATGTCACCCTGTACTAAGTTTCTGGCTTGCAAGCCTGATCGTATGAAGTTCCGACAGTCGCTCTATATCTTCGCTATTACTTCGGTATACAAGTTCGACAAAGCCTACCCTGAATTTATCGAAGGGCTCAGGGTGACAATATTACAAACATACCAAACAATGAACCTCTTAAACCTCTTAAACTTATTAAACTTATTAAACCAACTAAACCAATTAAACTTATTAAACTTACCCTACCCACTTCGCATTTGACTTACAAGTCCTTTACTCTGTAAGCTATAAAATATTTTTTGAAGATTGATATGAAAGCAATTATTCTTGCAGCGGGAAAAGGTACACGAATGTGGCCTTTGGGTGAAACAACCCATAAACTTCTAATGCCTATTTTTAATAAACCTTTGATTCATAACTTTATTAACATACTTAATGGAATTGTTGATGAAATAATTTTCGTTCTCGATACTGGAGATTTTGGGAAACAAATACAAGAATATGTCTCGCAAAATAATTTTCCAATGAAAATTTCTTACGTCTTTGAAGATGAACCAAAAGGAACTGCTCATGCCTTTCAATGTGCTGCAGGTTTGATTCCGATAGGGGAAAAAATAATATGTATGTATGGTGATGATATTTATTTTAGAAAGGACATTGAAAATATTTTAAAGCATGAATATGCTGCGGTTGGAAAGAAAGTTCTTGATCCCGAAAAATGGGGAATATTTCTGTTAGATGAAAATGGATATTTAAAAACATTGGTAGAAAAGCCACAAGAATATATTGGTGATTTAGCTAATATTGGCTTATATCTATTAGACACGGATATTTTTGAATTGAATAAAAAAATTGAACTTTCTGTAAGGGGAGAATATGAATTTACTGATACTGTCACTTTATTTGCTCAGAATAAAAAAGTTTCAGTCATTAATGGAGATTGGACTCCAATTGGTTATCCTTGGCATATATTGGATGCTCATGAAAGTCTTTCAAATGCATATGAATATAAAATTGAAGGAATTGTTGAAGAAGGTGTCGTGGTGAATGGTCGCCTAAGTTTGGGCAAAAGAAGCATTATTAAATCTGGAACATATTTAGAAGGTGACATTATTATAGGTGAAGACTGCATAATTGGTCCTAATTGTTATTTGCGAGGTGTTGCTGTTATTGGTGATAATTGTAAAGTTGGTAATGGATGTGAAATAAAGAATTCTACTTTGTTTTCTGGTACGAAGGTCCCTCATATTTCATATATAGGCGATTCGGTTCTAGGCTACAATGTAAATGTTGGTGCTGGTAGTATTGTTTCGAACTATAGGCATGATGGAGAAAATATAAGTACGATGGTTAAATTCAAATTGATGGATACTAGAAGAAAAAAAATTGGAACAATAATTGGAGATAATTCAAAACTTGGTGTAGGAACTAGGATTTATCCAGGACGAAAGCTAGGTACAAACAGTACTACTCTACCGGGAGAAATTGTGAAACAGGATAAGTGAATTATTTATTCAAGCCCCAATTCGTATCGGAATAAATATTTTGGTTTAAAATCTCTTTAATTCTCAAAGAAATTTCTTTTGTATCTTCTTCGTTTAAGGGCTTTAGATCTTCATAAAAATCTGGCTGTTCTTCTATGTGGTTTGTCTACTGATTCAACCGTAAAGTTTATACTTTCGTAAATTACTGATAGAAAACATTTAATATATAGCTATTTTAGAAAAAAAACGATAGTGGTGAAATGAAATTTGTTAAAAAACTGGCGGAGGGGGCGGGATTCGAACTCGCGATGCTATTAACATATCTGTTTTCAAGACAGACGCACTAGACCACTATGCGACCCCTCCAGAGTCTTAACAGTCGCAATTATACACTAATGGGCGGGTAAATGACCAGACTATTTTTATATAATTTTATAAAAAGTCCTTTTCTGTCATTCTGCGAAAGATTCATGATTTTTAAGTATTATTCAAAATAACCACTTCCGGCACTATGTGTCACCCTAGGGAGGAATTTTTGTTGGGCTTTCCATTAATCTGAGTTAAAGAATTTGGTGAATTCTCTCCTCCCCTAACACAGTACTTTTTTCATCTTCTACAAATATTGCTTCACCGTTTTTTACTAATTACATTTTTTTACCTTTGAACTTGCTTTTTATTTCATCATATAATGATTCTTCGTAATGAGGATAAAAATTAAAGTTTACTAAATCTAATCCTGGAATTAATCCTGCTCCGGGTTCTTCTCCTCCAATTATCCATTCTGCAAAATCCTGATCTTTTGATGTGATTATACTTCCTGCGCTAGAACCAACATATAGTGTCCCTTCGTTCAAAATATCTTTCAAAACTGTATCTAGTTTCGTTCTTCTAATCCAATAAAGTAAATATGCACTATAGCCACCAGCAAACCAGACTATATCTTTTCCTCTTATATCATCTTCAGGGCTTCTTTCTAAATAATCTTCTAGTTGTACTACATTTACCACAGCATCAAGTGAATTTACTGTTTTCCAGCACCACCCTCTTTCTATGATTCGCAGCCATCTGCATTTGCGGCAGTGGGAATATATGCAGTAGTTTTATTATTAAAACCGTTCGCTATATCACTAAGTAGTTGTAAAGATATAGGATTTTTAGCTTCTGATGCAAGAAATAATTTCATAATATTTTATTAATGTGACATGATTAGATAGTAATGATAGTATATTACATAATTTTGTTAATTAAATATGCCAGTTAAAAATAATGTTCAAAATACAGGTGTTGTTCCGACAAATATTGAGAATATTTTGCCTGCAAATCTTTCTCTGGCTAAACCTAAGACTTTTCCTTTGAAAATAGTTTTAGTTTTTTCATCTGGAATTATTGTAACGCTTGCTATTGTCGGTGGTATTTTTCTTTTTGTTAATAATAAAGAGAAAGGCAATGAATCTAACACTATAACCCCTACTCTTTCTGTCACAACTAACCCAACTTCATCTCTTTCTCAAACGCCTATTACTACCACAACAGTGACTACTAATGTTGCAAAAAAAACAGGATCTGAAATAATTTTTACTGATTCTACGAATGCTCAGTATATAAACTATGATTATGGATTCGTAATTAATTATACGAAAGCTATTAGTGGATTCGGTACTTGCGCAGATGAAAATGATTTTTCTCCAATGCCTATGAAAATTACAGAAGATATTCCAAACAAAGTTGTATATTTGTCATATTCTACTCAAGCCATGCATATTGGTGACGCTGGTTGTGTTACAAAAAATGTAGATTTAAATCTAATAAAAACTGGACTTCCATATGTATCCAAAACATATAAAACTACAATTTATCCAGCTATTTATGCATTTCATTTCAAAACAGTAAATAATGATACTGAAATCGCTGCATTTGGTAATGAAATTTATGATCAAACTTATCAAGATGGCAAGTTATGCACTATTGGCTTAAAACAATTAACAGATAGTGTAAATGGTGAATATAAAATTAAATTAAATAGTAATGCTGGGCCAAATAGTTATGATGATGGAACTAAATGTCCTTTGAATTTCGCGTATAGTTTCATTTATTCAAATAGTAAAAACTTAGCTATTACATGGGCAATGGGGCAGGCTCAAATCTTTAACGGAGATTATAAAATTGATGCAGCATTTGTACATTAATAATGGATCTTGTTTATAAAATTCGAGAAGAATTAAAAAATAGCATTGATGAAAAAGTGCGTATAGGTTACAAACGGTTTTTCAAAGAAAACGTTGAATTTTACGGAATTAAGACGCCAATAGTAATTAAAACTGCGAGGCGTTTTTATCCTGAAATAAAGGCAAAAAGCAAACACGACATTTTTTCACTTTGTGATGAATTATTTAAATCAGGATATTGTGAAGAAGCCTTTGTCGCTTGTGATTGGAGTTTTACAAGAAAAAATGAATTTGAAAAAAGTGACTTTCAAATATTTGAATCGTGGATTAAACAATATGTGACTAATTGGGCAGTGTGCGATACTTTTTGCACGCATACGATGGGCTACTTCATAGAAAAATATCCTGAATTTATTAATGAATTAAAAAAGTGGGCTATATCCGAGAATATGTGGGCTCGACGTGCTTCTGTCGTTTCGATGATTGTTTCCGCCAGAAAAGGTAAATTTATTGAAGACGTCTTTAATATTTCCGATATTTTGATGAAAGATAGTGAAGATTTGGTTCAGAAAGGTTATGGATGGATACTCAAAGAAGCCAGTAAAGCCCGTCAGAAGGATGTTTATGATTATGTCCTTTTTCATAAAAAAGAAATGACCCGCACAGCACTTCGCTACGCCATAGAAAAAATGCCCAAAGAAATGAAAAAAGTGGCTATGGAAAAGTGAAATTATTTCCTTCCTGAGGCTTGGATATCTTTTGCGTTATTGTTTTCACCGACTATATAACCAGCTGTAAATGATGCCATAATAATGGTTAAAAAAATTATTATAGCTATTAATTTCTTGGGAAATAATGGATCTTTGAAGTACTCTTTCAAACTCATATGTATTTTTTTATAAAATTATTCTAACAGACAATTAAAATATATAAAATGTCTTAATTTATGCGGGTGACATTTTGTCGTTATTTATCTAACTCCCTTTTGTAATAAACAAATTGACTTTGTAAAAATATTAATGATAATATTGTTTACTT
>Ga0194047_10000772_pt1 | contig 20488 bp, 26 predicted proteins | sample JunL225m_MetaG_2_FD_160070 | JGI IMG/M metagenome (GOLD analysis project Ga0194047, IMG submission 160070) | Anoxic zone freshwater microbial communities from boreal shield lake in IISD Experimental Lakes Area, Ontario, Canada - Jun2016-L221-5m | ecosystem: Environmental > Aquatic > Freshwater... | reverse complement strand
CAGAAAGGCAATAGAAATCATTAATGAGAGGGGAATAATGGCTTGGTTAAGAATCAAATTAAGTGAGAATGAATTAAAAGGACTTGAGGAAGTACGTAGGAAGACAGAAGATGCCAGGAATTTTAGGGCGTACATGGTTGTATTGAACGCACAGGGCTTAAGAGTTCCAGAAATAGCTGAGAAATTGAGGAAGAATGAACATACAGTAAGGAGATGGATAAAGAGATATAAAAATAAGGGAATAGCTGGATTAAGCAGAGAATTATCCCCTGGCAGACCAAGAGAACATCGAAATAAAGCCATTTCTCTGCTTGGAGAATTTATTTCAAAATCACCGAAAGTTTATGGCTATGTTTATGATACGTGGGATAAAAGGCTGATAATGGAAGAATATGAAAAGGAGACAGGAACTAAACTAAGTTCGTCTACAGCAGAAAGAGCCTTAAGAGAGGCTGGATACTCTTATAAGAGACCTAAAAAAGGAGTCCCTCCTAATGCTCCTACAAAAGAAGAAAAAATAAAGAAAGTAAATGAAATAATTACTGACATACAAAGAAAGGCATCTCAGGAAGATCTGGAAGTTTATTTTATTGACGAATCGCATTTTTCTACAGAAGCTTACATCGTTAGAGGATGGTTTAAAAAAGGAGAACATTTTTCCCCTGAGGCCTTCAGCGAAAAGAGAGAGCTGTACGGTGTTTGGAGCATTAAATCTGAAAACGCAATCTTTCTATTGGAAAAGCGCGCATGAAGGCAATACAGAATCATTCATAAGTTTCTTGCGCCAAGTAATCAGTAATTCAAAAGGCAGAAAAAGTATTATTATTGCCGATAATGTTTCTTATCATAAATCAGGAAAAACCAGAACCTTCTTATCTAGAAATAACTTGGACATTATATATTTACCGCCTTATTCTCCCGAATTCAACCCGATCGAGCAGGTCTGGAAATGGATTAAGCCTCTTGTTAATGGAATTTCTACTCTGAAAAAAGGCGTTCCTGAGCTGTTAGGCCGATTTAGAAAAATATGCTGGCATTGGAGGTATGGCAGACTCCATAATCCTTTAAAAGTTGGCTTGGGGATTTGGCATACTTGTTATAATTACTTATGATGTGTTGCTTAGATACAGACAGATTAAATATTAGCGAAATAATTACGCTTATGATTAATTTTCATATAGTTAAGGATACAGAGATTTCAAAACTTATTACAAACGGCATGTTTGTAATGTATTAAAATGGGCATTTCCCAAGCTGGTCAGCTACAACAGATTCGTTGTCGCAATTGTTCCACTGGTATCATTTTTGTACTCAATGAAAGGAAGGGAAACAGGTATTTATTTCGTGGATTCAACGGATTTGGAAGTTTGTCATATTAAAAGAGTTAAGTGGAACAAAGCATTCAAAAACTTGGCCGTAAAAAGCAAGAGCACAATGGGATGGCTATGAGTTCAAATTGCATCTTATTTGTAATGATAAGGGGGGAGATTATGAGCTTCAGCATAAGCAAGGGAAATGTCGATGACAGAATTCCTGTTCATGATATTAGTAAAGGCTTACATGGTTCTCTTGTCGGAATAGAGGCTATATTGACTTTAAATTATTTGAAGGCCTTATGGAAAAGGGACTAAAATTGATAACAAGAATCAAAACCAACATGAAGAACAAGTTAATGCCTTTAATAGACAAAATACTTCTAAGAAAGAGATCTATCTATAGAAACAATTAATGATCAACTGAAAAATATTTACCAGATTGAACATACAAGACACAGAAGCCCTGTTAACCTTTTAGTTAATCTTTTTTCCCCGGCTTGCCGCTTACTCTTTATCTCCTAAAAAACATCTTTAAACTTCATATATAAACATTTACTTATAAATTAATAACTTATGCATCGAACTGACGTTATCTAGGATAAAATAAAGCAAGTCTTGAAATGTTAACTGTCTGTGAATGAAGTGATTAGTAAGACAGATTATGACCTTCCATAGGTAAATCAAGCAGCAGATTTCAATGTTACTCTTTTCTTTTAAAGAAAAAATGCTAGATTCGAATTTGAAATGCGGCCTTAAAATAAATAAAGTCAATAATTTCGAACGAGTTGGAAGGGGAATAGTTGTTGAAAGTCTGACAATTTTAGCAACTTATATTATTAAAGTTTTTATTTTACGGTTGGTAGCATCTAACTCTTTAAAATGCCATTTATGGATACTCAATACGATTATATCGCTAACACTTATCACTCTAATAAGAGTCGTATTTTTTACAAAATTGTAGACCATTCTCTAAAAAAAATGTTAGGGAACTTAAGCAATTTGAATGTATTAGATTTAGCTTGTGGAGAAGGCCACATTACAAGGCAATTAAAATCTTACGGAGCAAAAAATGTTATAGGTGTTGATATTTCGAAAGAAATGATAAAACTTGCGGAAAAACAAGAAAAAGCAAAGCCACTTGGAATAAAATATATCTGCTCTTCTGTTCAGGAGTTAGGGCGATTAGATACGTTCGATATAATAACAGGGGTATATCTCTTACACTATGCAAGAAAAAAAGAAGAACTTAAAAAAATTTGCACCACAATATCAGAAAATCTTAAACTTGGGGGATGTTTTATAGGGGTTAATACTAATGGAATAAAAAGTAGATTGTATGATAAACTTACAAATTACGATTTTGAATACGTATTGCCAAAGAATATACGCACAGGGCAAATGTTTAAAACTGTTATACGCTACTGTCAAAAACCTATTGAACTTCAAATGTATTATTATTCGCAGAAAACTTACAACAGTATATTGAGAGAGTCAGGATTTAGAAAAGTTGACTGGATAGACTTCGACATCCCTCCTGAATTAGATGATAATAAAGAGGTGTCTCATTGGAAAAGATTTATAAAGCTTTCTGCAGAAGGATTACTCCACTGCAGAAAATAAATGAGTAGTGATAAAAGCACAGGATGATTAATTGTTCTTTTATGTCCCAATTTAAAAATTACGAATACAAGGAATTTTTAAGAGATTTAAGGATTATAGGTACTGAATGAATTTTTCAATGAGTATAGCGTTCGGCTTATAGTACTAATAGGCGATGAATGATATTAGAAGGATATACTTTCCCCATGTTAGTTTTTTCCACTTGGAATACCTGTGACTTAATCATAAATTGAGGGTAATACTGAATCAGTAGAGACGGCTCTTTCAACTTTTTTGTGTAAACGGTCTTTCCTGTTTTTTTTAATGAGCGAGGGGAAGTCAGATCTTTGAAGGAGATCCCAAAACTCATTAAATTTGTATTCACAATTGCACCCTTCCTTCAAACGAATTACAAAACGGCTAAGTGCCAGTTTCCAGCCACGGGGTATTTTAAGTTCAATCTCCTCGTCTTTAGTCAGAACAGTTTTTGAGCTGTGTCCATTACGACTGTTGTCGTCTTTTCCTTTAGTGGATATTTGATTCTTTTCGTAGCCTAGATGTGTTCTAAGTTCTGCATTAAGCATCCGTTCAAGAAGCCGTTTGGTTAACTCTTTTATAACTCCACTGTCTCCTGAACGTCATCTGCAGTCTTACAGTTCTTTACCAGTCGCCGATAAGCGAATCATTTATTTTCGTTGTCATAGTCTGTTCTCCTTATTTTAGATTATTTTTACGACTATGACCATTTATACACAAAAAATTAAACCTTCAGAAAACCAGACATTTCTCTTGAATTATTTTTTAAAATCTTCTATTTTTTTCATTTTTTTGTAAATAGTGTGTATGGTGTGTATTGTTTATATGCAAAAAAATGATTTTTTGAAAATTGGAGAAAGCTAAGGTGATGTATGGATAGTAAGGAAATTATTAAACAACTAAAAAAAGATGGATGGCAAATAGTGAGGATAAAAGGCAGCCATAACCATTTTAATCATCCGACTATAATAAGGAATAGTCACGGTGCAACATCCTAGAAAGGATATCCCGAAAGGGACATTGAATAGTATTAAGAAACAAGCTGGCTGGGCATAATCCCACACTCTTAAGGAATAGAAGGAGGTAAATGACTATGGAAAAGAAATATTGTGCTTTTATTTATATTGAGAAAGGTAAAAATATTGGAGTAACATTTCCGGACTTTCCCGGATGTACTGCGGTAGGGTTAACATTTGAAGAGGCGTTAAATACTGCAAAAGAAGCCTTGGAATCTCATATCGAAGTTATGATAACAGAGAATCTTGACATCCCATATCCAAAGAATATCGATGATATTATTGACGAAGCAAACGAAGATAAAAATAAACCACAAGTAGTTTGGTTATTAGTAGAAGTTCCTGAACATAAAGTGAAAAGACTGAATATAACCTTACTGGAATATGAGGCTAATAAGTTTGATAATTATATAAGCACTCATAAAAAATTAAAAAATCGTTCAAACTTCCTCGCTGAGGCTGGTCTTTATTACATTAACCACCATCCATAAAAGCAAGCTCCGAGTAATTCCGGAGCCTTGTTTTACCATGGCCAAAAGCCTAATCATACTATGAGACTGTTATAAATCAAATTTTGATTTGTGTTGCAACGAGCAGAATTATATTGCATTATTTCTGCAGAATTATTTTACCTATTAGTGTAAGGGAAATTTTATAAAAAATAAATCTCAACAAAGGGTCCTTTGATAAGATAGTAAAAAAGTTTTAAAAAGTAATCAAATTCATATATCATTATACCGTCTCATGAATTATAATCTTATTAAACCGTAAAATGCACTTATAAATGAGATTTTACAATCTATGGGTAAATTAATCGGATATGTTCGTGTAAGTACTACCGAACAAGATATCACAATGCAATTAGATGCTCTGAAGAAAGCTGGCTGTCGTGAGAAATCTATTTTTATGGATAAAGCTTCTGGGGCACGCGCTAATCGTCCTGGCCTGGAAGAGTGTTTAAAGGCTCTTGCACCTGGAGATACTTTATTGGTATGGCGACTTGATCGGTTAGGTCGGTCGATGCCTCACCTTGTCGAACTAATAGAGAATTTATTTAAAAGGGGTATTAAGTTTAGATCTCTTTGCGATGGAGTTATTGATACAACAACAGCATCGGGAGAATTAATTTTTAACATCTTTTCTTCGTTGGCTCAATTTGAAAGACGATTAATACAAGAAAGAACGAGGGCTGGGTTAAAAGCTGCTAGAGCACGAGGTAGAAAAGGAGGGCGGCATCCTATTATCAGTACTGATCCGAAAGTTCAAATGGCAAAGCGTATGCATAAAGATCATGGCATGAGTATAGAAAAGATATGCAAAACCCTCAATATTTCCCGTGCTACCTTTTATAGGTATGTTGCTATTCCTGAAAAAATTATTCCTTAGTGTGTATTTACGGACAAATTTACTTACCACCCTTAGACATTATGAGGGAACAAGTAGGATAGCAAAAATACGGTTTTATCATTTTACAATCTCGATTAAATTCTTATTTTTCCCATGATATATCGAAACATTCTTCTTCCCAGTACAAGTTAACTTTATTATCAATAATTTTAATACATATTCCATCAAGATATTTAAACCAGTTTGTTTCATCAATAACTTGTTGAATCATTGTTCCTACAAAAAGAGCTAATATAGAATCATGAGTAATATAAAAACTTGGAACAGTAAAGCTTTTTAAATCTTGCATGATCTTAGTTAATAATAGTTTTGTTCCTGTTTTTACATCGCGCATACCAGCAAAAATATCACCAGCTTGCATTCTAATAAAAATATCTTTCCGTGATGGATCTTTTAAAAAATATTGCGCAGCTAATATGTTGTCTGACACATAAATCCCATCACCGCCCAAATCTGAGTCATGTGCTACAACAATATTTTTCGGATATTCTAAAAATATATTTTTTGCAGTTCCTAAACATCTTGCTATTGGGCTTGATCTAACGACACCAACCTTAGGATACAAACTATGCAACACACATCCTAATTCTCTGGAACTTTTTATCCCATTCACTGTAAGAGTGCTATCTAAATCAGCATGCATATTAGGCCCAGTGTTACGGAACGTGCGACCAGCCGCCACTTCGATGAAATAATTTAGTCATAACAGCGAATAAATCTTATATTTTATATTTTACCTACCATTTTCTTTATTTTTTGGTCGATTTGCCCAAAATTTTTATTTCTCAAAGCAAAAAACTATTTTCCCAAAGTTCCGAATATTACTTCTCAATATTGGGCGCTGAACGTTCAGTTTCTCTGAAAACCGGAGATTCTCATGCTTTCCACAGGCCATGTTTATTACAGTATTCTCTTAATATAAGCCCTGGCTGTTTATGCACATAAAATTCAGCTTCAGGCTTGTCGCCAGGTTTAAGATATTTTCTATTGACATGTTCCTTATTAATAACCTCTATCCATTCAATATAATGGTCTTTTCCCATAGGATGAGGAATCGTACCCACTTTGACTTTGATATTAATCCCATTGTCTTCAAGTACTGGAACATGTTTTTCCCTTGAAGCATCAACCGTGTTTTCCTTTTGAGAGTTCATTGGCTTGCTACAACAAACCAATGAACCAACTATCGCCCCGTGCATAATTTCTATGATGTTTCCACAGACTTCGCATTTGTAAATTTGCAATCTTTCAGTTGTCATAAGGCCTCCTTATTGTTAATACTTTTACTTTAATTCTTCCCTGAAACTCCCCACCTTTTTAGGAGAGTAATAATTGTCTATTATTTACCGAGAGCTTGCTCCAAATCCATAGCATGTTCCTGCTCTACTGCAAGAATAGTTCTCAGCTGCTGTGCAAGATGATAAAGATTCAATGCTTCTGCCTGTTTTACCCGAGCAATGTATCTTGCAATAGCATCATTCTCACCTGCTAAGTCCTGTTTGAGCATTTCCTCATTGTTTTTTGATACCTTAGGAACTGGCATATCTACGATAGGGAATCCGCCAAGATAAGCAATCTGGCTAGCTAATATCGTTGCATGTGCTAATTCCTCTTGTGCATGAATTATAAGTTCTTTTTAAATTGTCTGGCACATGGCGCCCTTCAATACTCCTTGATGCTGAGTATACTGCACGCAAGCCGTATACTCCAATCCTAGATCCTTGTTGAGCAACTCGATCAATTGTTTTTTTGTAATTGCGGCCATTTCATTCCCTACTTTATTCTCTATTTGTTTTTGAGTTATTTTATACTACGCCTATCGCCGTAATATATCATTTATTAATGCACATCTTTTAATTGCCTTAATTATATTCATAGTAGCAAAAAATGAAAAAAATAAAGACCCGGAGTATCTCTTCCTTTAAAATTCTTTATATAACCATGTGTGGTAAGAGTACGTACAGTTTAAGAAAACAGCAATTGATAGTAAAAGAACTCACGCCGCGGGGCTTTGGTGCTCTGAAATAGGGCGGGACAAGAATTGGCGGCATATACTGCTAATAAATAAGATGGAAGGAATTGTATACAGATTAATCTATTGCTTTTTTCGAATTTTGGGTACGTTACTGTAGATAGAAGAAAGAAAACAACCCAATAATGAAATAAAGCCAATCCTGGTTTAGAAAATGAGATGTTCTCATTGCAACCAAAATAGACAGAATCGCAAGAAGTGCCAAAGAATTACTTACTATTGTCGACAACCTCGCAGAAAAGAATATTGATCTTGTTTTCTTGGAGCAGAATATAGACACCTCAAAAGCTGGGTTAATATCTGCAAGGGCTCGAGGACGCAAAGGCGGAAGGCCCAAAATACTTAGTGATTCTAAAGTTGATACCGCCTTTAAAATGTATGATAGCAATAGTTACTCAATAAGCGAAATATGTCAGAATTTAAACATTAAGTAGAGAACTTTTTATGAATATCTAAAAAGAAGAAAACAAATATGACGCCAATTACCCGTGGCGGGTTCCCCCCCTTTGTTTAAATTGACCCTTATACTTCTGATACATAATGACAAATATCTTCTGATTTTAAATAAATTTTGTTACTCAGATGGAGCTTTAATTCATTGAGTTGTTCTTTGCCCAAATTTGCATGTTTACCTTTATCCCTGAAAATCTTTAATCAGGTATCCCGTCATTGTTAAAACTCTCAATGTAGCTTCGTATTGTTTCTTCATCCAAATAAAACAATTTGGCTATTTTTGTGACAGGCAGGCCATCATCGTACAATATTATTGCATGCAGACGTTTGTATATCCGACTGTCTTGCTTTTTATGCATACAGTCTAAAATTATCCTGCGTTCAGTTCCTTCTAAGAATTTCATGCGTTTACTATCATAGACATTTTTTCTTCTGCTATTGTACTTTCTCAAAAAAATATTCCTTTCACTTATTTTCTACTCTCCGTTGTTTTGACTCCTGTTCGGTTTTATCCAATACTATTTCAATAACGTGAGTTGATGACTAAAAATCTTATTTAGCTGATTCCATGGGATATAATAAATATTTTTTATTTTAATTTCTTCACTTCCGCCATATATAACATAAGCAAGTTCTGTATTTTGATTGGTAATATTTTGCCATTTTATTAAGACATTAGCATAATCAGACTTAAAGGTACTAGACATTTTTATTTCAATGGGTACATTTTCTCCACCTTTTTCTATGATTAGATCTATCTCATGCTTGTTGCTATCTCTCCAAAAATATAGATTTAAGTTCTTATTCAAATTACTTATCTCTTTCTTTATTTCTGAAACAATCAGGTTTTCGAAAAGATGCCCCGTAAAATTAAGATTAATTCCCGATGACAAATCATTTTCTCCTAAATTAATCAAATTACACAATACCCCTGTATCATAAAAATAGAGCTTGGGAGTTTTTATGATTCTTTTTGAGTAGTTATTGTGGTAAGGTCTCAAAAAATATATGATATAGGTCTGTTCAAGTATGCTTAACCATGAATACACAGTTGATCTGGACACTCCACTTGCTGTAGCTATAGCTTCTAAATTAAATAATTGTCCAACATTTAAAGCACATAATTCTAATACTTTTTTGAAGCTATTAATATCCCTAATTTTTAGTAAATTTCGTATATCTTTTTGTATATAAGTTTCAATATAGTTTTTATACCAGCTTTCAGGGGGAATGCTCCTATCATATACTGGAGGATAAGCCCCAGTGAAAATTGCTGAATATTTTGATATTGGAAGCGAGCCAGCCAGCCTTAGTTCATTAAAGCTAAAGGGGTACAGCTCAATTATGCTTACTCTTCCCGCAAGACTCTGGGATATTTTTTCGCTAATTAGGAGGTTTTGAGACCCTGAAATTATAAACTGCCCATTTTTTTTATTCTCATCAACCAATATTTGCAGGTAAGAAAAAAGAGAAGGAACAAGTTGAACCTCATCAAAAATTGCTCCTGCTTTGTATTTATCAATAAATGAAACAGGATCCGTATTAAAAAAATCTCTGACAGCAGGATCTTCAAAGTTAATATATTGCTTATGAGAAAAACAATTTCTTATAAGTGTAGTTTTCCCAACCTGCCTTGCTCCTATCACTGCTATTATTGGATAAAAATCTGCCTCTTTTTTAAAATGATTCTCTATATCTCGTTTTATATATTTCATAACTTAGATTGCCAGAAAAATAATAGTGATTAAGGTTAATATGCAACCTGTATAATACGTTTTATGTAATATGTCAATTGAGAATTATGTATAATGCATAATATTAATAAGTATTTAAGGTAGCTGATACAGCTGTGCCATGTTCAGAATTTATTCTAGTACTAAATGCGATACCTTGTCCAATCAGTACGATATTCCTCTGTTTTTACTGTTCATTTTTGTTTGAAATTCAGACATGTTTGTTTTGATTTCTTCAGCAGTTTTAATTGAGCGATTGATCTGCGCTGCCAAAGCCTGATATTGCTCCATGGATAATTTGTTATTCTTTACAGAGTCTATAATTGGTTCCAATCGTTCAGTTAATGGCTGCGGGTGAATGTAATCAGATTTGTATCTATCTTGCTTTTCTTCCTGTATCGGATAAATCAATCTAATCATTATCTCAAATTTCTCTTAACTCGTTTGACCAAAACATGAAATCATACTATTTTGCAGATAAATTTATTGGAAAACTAAAGTTAAAAAGGAATGCTATGAAAAAAATGGTACGACTTTCAATTGCTCTATGTACGGGATTAGCAATATTTGTTTCGATAAGGGAAGCTAATGCGATGCTTGTAAAAGCAGAAGATCCTTGCCTGGCCCGATTAGAAAAATTGAAAAGAGCTGATTATATAACTATAGAGAATTGGCTAAATGAACCAAAAAGTTTAGTCAGTAACGCTACGTTCAGACAAGTTGTAACCGCGACGGAATCTATTACAGGACTAAAAGAGAAACGAATAGAGGGCGTCGTTAAATGTCTGAACAAAGCAATAACTAAAAAGAAACCGGCTTATTTTGGATGGTGTGCGTGCTAAGATCTTTTTCCAGTGTATAGATATCTCATTATTCTTTTGCAGGTGAATACCATATACGAAAGATTTCCACCTAAAACAAATCCTGAAATAGTGCATATCGCTTTTTGTGAGGGATGGCTTTTACAAACATACTGTCTTATTTATATATTAGCGCATTGCGGCTATCAAGAAATTCATGTAAACGTGATTGAGGATTGTATTATTAATATGGTATACGACGGAATATATGGGATGGAAAGAGCAGAACAGAGAGGGAAACGGCTTTTCCCTTGGAATAGTATTTCAACACGACATGGCTACAACAAAAGAGGCTATCGAAAAAGCTTTCCAGGAGATCGGTCTCAAACATAAGATTACTATAACAGTAGATGTTTACAAATCAGCCTATGATTATATGAAATCTGTCAAAAGAAATGAAGCAAAGCGCAGTCACAGTTTTGATAATATTGACTCAGGCGGCGGACTAGATTCAAAAATATACTCTGCTACCAGAACAAAGGCAAAATTAAAAAAAATCTGTATGTAAAGGATTAGCAATCACTAATTACAATGACTTGAGTCAGATAGGGAAAATAGCAGATTGTAGCTACATTGAAGTATATACTATGCGCTACTCCGAGCATAAGAAAGAATGGGTAGAAAAAAATTCATTAAAAAATTTAGAATAGTACAAGGAGTGCAGGAATATAACGGGGCATTAAAATTGTTAAAAAGTCGTGAAAACAGAATTACGATGCAAAATGCTCTGATGTTAATGCACGATTCTATAAACTTACTCCCCTCTACATATTTCTTATTAGTAGGTAGGGATGATCCTTCGAATATTTTTGGGGAACTTGTCAATAGAACTAGAGTAGAGGAAGTTTGCCCTGTTGTTTTTGAATCGCGTTCAAACCAAATGGAACGTTAAGACCCACTATTAGATTGTCATTCTAATTGATAGCATGAATGAAAGGATATACCCAGAGGAAAGGTATAGCATAAAAGTATTAAAAGAAGAGGGATTTAGCAATAAAGAGATAGGAAGGTCTTTAGATCGAGACAAAAGTACGATAGGCAGAGAAATAAAAAGGAACAGTGTTGATACTTGCAAGTACAATAACAATGAAGCTCAAGATAAAGCATTGCAGAGGAGAAAAAATAATTCAAAAATTATTAAGGAAATGTAGTCCAGAACAAATTTTTAGATACTTGAAGAGCAAAGGCATCAAGGTAAGCCATGAGCTTATATATCAGTGATATCTACGCGGACAGAAAAGCTGGCGGCAAGTTATACAAGAAATCTCAGGCGAAGCAGTAGGAAATATAGAATAAAGGAACTGTAACAGAAGCAGGTAAAGAACAGGGTATTATATAGAAGCCAGACCTTTAATATAGTAACAGAGAAGAGTAGAATAGGAGATTGGGAAGGCAATACTATGTTGTTGAAAAGACATAAGAGTGCAGTTCTGCACTGTAGTTGATCATAAGCAAATATCTCTTGATAAGAAAATTAGGAAATCGTGGTTCTTTAGAAATGAATAGAGTTATGGTTGAAACTTTTAAAAACGGGAAAGAGCTTTTCAATACGTTGACAGTCGATAATTGATTAGAGTTTGCCGGACATAAGAAAATATCAAAACAACTGAAAGGCTCAGTATATTTTCCCATCCCAAGAAAATCTTTAGCGTATAGAACGCCTACTGATATTTTTATTGAATATTTAAAATCTATTGATAAATTTAAGGTTGCACTTGTAACTTGAATTTAAGTTTTGATATGTTATTTTCATAAATTTTACGCAAAACCGCAAAATAAAAGCATTATAACTTATAGAAAAAGAATAATAGGCATCTAAAATATATAAAAAAGGATGAAAGATGCTTAAAGTGCAGTTGCCAGAAAAGGAGCAGGAAGGGCTTAGAACTATAGCCAAAAAAGAAAGAGCAGAAGGATTAAGTCGTAGTTATTCATCAGGAAGAACAAATATAAGAAATACAAAGCTTAAGCCCCCTCTTGAAGATTTGGCTTAAAGAATATTCTTGCAAATATGGGTTTAAACAATCAGGGGGCATCGATCTGATAATTGCAGCGTTTAAAAAAGAAACGTGCCACGCTATAAGTAGGGACAGCATAGAAAACGCGCTGAAAGAAAATGATTATAGCTATTAAAAACCGAAAAAATAGTTCCATTGCATGCACCATCAAAAGAAGAAAACAGGTATGAATTTATAAAGGGAGGGAGAACATTCATTTATTTCCTGTGATGATTCCCCCTCTTTTATTTAGATTGACCCTTTAATTAAGAAAATGTCGTCCTTAACTAGTCATGAACCATTTTCTAAATTGCATTTTTATCGGATTGAGTGTATTATAATAGCAATAATTAAATCACAAGCCTCAATCTCAAACAAAAAATAGTATACAGCATACAATAAAAAATGGGAAAAAAACAAGAGAAGATCAAATTAGGCTACCAAAAACCAAGGCTAGAAAAAACCCAACAACAACTTAATCTATGTGCCGGCGGAAGCAATCCAATGGTCGCCACGGGAGTCAACATATATCACTGTAATGTGGGCCCCACCAGAGCAGCTAATGCATGCTACAACGGTCCTGTGGATAACCAGGGCCAAGTTGGCGGGAACTTCTGGGAATGCAACATGGGCGATATCGTCAATGCCGCGAAATGCAACAACGGAAACGGCTTTGGAAACATGGGCACGATGGTTCCTTGTATGGCGGGAGGCAATAATTAATCCATAGAACCCATCACACACAATTTAATTAGGCAATTACCTCGGATCCGAAAAAATAGCGCTATGGAGAAATTATATTATCTCAGAACGCCTTAAAAGAAACAATAATATTAACCATTTCTGTAATTCATTTTTTTGGAGAACAACACAGCAACAGGAAATTGATTATATTGAAGAATGCGATGGGAAGCTTTTTGCTTTTAAAATTAAATATTCTCCACTGCAAAAAGTAAGATTTCCAACTACGTTTATCGAAAACTATAACAATAATTGAAAAACTGACATAATTACTTCAAAAAATTATCTGAATTTTGTGTCAGAATAGCCTATATGTATGAGGAGAGTTCAACTTGGGATTTCAGGTTTTTACTCCAGTTTTCATAGGATTTGCATCACTTAACACTTTTAACGGAAGTTCTTTGAAATATAACGTTTTCTCGCATTTAATGGGGCACATTCCATGAATAAATACCAACTGTTTGTCAAAAAGCAGTTTCTGATATCATTGAACTTGATAAGACCCGTTCGTATTATACAGTAAGTTGTTTAATACGTGCAAGGTCAGATTGTTTAGCGTGCTTAACCATTCTTATTTCATAGCTGCTCTGAAGATTTAAAAAGAATTCGGGTGACATCCCAAAGAACTTTGCAAGCCTTAAAGCGGTATCAGCAGTAATTCCCCTTTTCCCATGAACTATTTCATTTATCCTTCTTGCCGGAACTTTTATTTCCAATGCAAGTTTATTTTGACTTATATGGAAAGGTTCCAGGAATTCACTTAAAAGAATTTCTCCCGGATGAACAGATTTAATAAATTTTTCAGTATTCATAGCATCTCCTTAAACTTAATGATAATCGACTATTTCAACATCGTACGCATCATCATCTATCCAATTAAAACATATTCTGTATTGATTATTAATTCTTATAGACCATTGTCCTTTGCGATCACCCGAAAGCTTTTCCAATCTATTTGCAGGAGGAATCCGTAAATCTTCAGCTCTTCTTGCAGCATTAAGCATTTCAAGCTTTTTTAATACCTGCCTCTGAATATCATAAGGAAGTTTCTTTGAAAAAATCTCGTTATAAATTTTCTCGGCTTCTTTATCTTTAAAGTTTTTTATCACTAAAACCTCTTCTTTGCTACATACAGTATAACGTTATTAGTTAAACGCAATACGTTAAATGGTTTTTCTTTTCTAGGTAACGTTTTTATATTCCCTTTCCAGTTTCCATAGGATTTAAGTCGCTTAATACCATTAGAGATTTTTCTTTAAAATAAAATGTTTTATCGCATTTAATCGGGCGCATTCCCTGAATAAACACCAACTGTTTTTCAAACAGCATTTCTCTTATATCGTTGAATTTAATAAGGTCTGTACCAATTTCGTGAGTACTTTTTCCTCTGCTGGTAGTAGCGCCTGTATTATGACTGGTTTCACCTTTTGAATATGCATTCATCATTACAGATGTAGTTCCACCGAGTTTTTGTATTAATAACATAATTTCCGGATCGGCGCATGAAAAAAGCTGAAGCATTTTTGAGTTGATAAACAAGTCAGGTTTCTGGTATTGTTGAATTTGGGAATATGCCTGGAATACAGACCAAAATATACAGTTTCTGCCTCGTAGGATTTCAAGGTAGTTTTCTATTTCTTCGCTATATCCAAGTTGCCCCAGTTCATCTAAAAGAAATAGATATTGTTTCTTGGAAAGTTCCGCCCTGTTAGTTTGAATCAAAAGAGAAGCTGTTAATGTCAATATCAGCCTGACAACCCTCCCCTGCTCTCTTATTTGATCTTCAGGAAGAACTATAAAAATATCAGATTCTCCCTTTATAAAATCTCTCAAGTCGCAAGTATCGCTTTGGAAAAGATGTCGAATGTTACTGTCAGACAACCAACGTATTTGTCTTAGAGTTGTTGAAAATATGCTCCCCATTTCCTCTTTCCCTATTGTCTCAAGCATTGCTAATGCTTCCTTTAAATGCGGTGACAGGAACTCAGGGATTATTTTTTCTCTATTGATATAATCAGTTATATTTTGCTTTACCTTTATTGGCCCATCCGATATGATATTATATAGATCTAAAAAGTTTACATTCCTATGAGATGATAACAATAAGTCTATCACTCCCCCAATCAGGATTTTAGCTGTATCTTCAAAGTGAGTTCCAACTCGGGACTCGCCTTCCTTTTTAACGATAGATGAAGTCAGAGAAGTGATAAATCTGTCTTTGTAATGGATATTATCTTTCGGGAAGTAGCTGAGGGGATTTATCGAATCTCTCTTTAAGAGCTTTTCTCCTTTTCCTTTTTTGAAAGATTCTTGTTCGGTAATCCCAAAAGGATCAAAAAGAATTATTCTTCTGCCGAATTTTTCCACCCTATGCCTTGCGGTAACGGCCCAGAGCTCACCTTTAGGATCGTGAACAAATACAGGCCTGTTTTCAGTTAGTAGCGCAGGAATGGTTATCCCTGCTGTTTTGCCGCCGCCTGACATTGAAATGATTGTCCGATTGCAGAGAGGATAATATAAATATTGCTCCCTGTCATCTTTTCCGAATAATGAATAATAGTCATTGTAAAAATCATTAATCCTTAAATATGTTCTGGTTGCAAACTCCGCAGTGCCAAAGACTCCTGAAGCTCTGGCAAATGCCTTCTGATAGAAAATGTAGAAAATAGTGCTTGCAACAATCAATATTACTAAAAATGGTAAAAAGAGAATATAGTAAACTGCCATATATCTCCAAAAAACTGGAGCTAGGTCGAATATAGAATAAGACGCAGATGAACTCAAAATAACTGCTAAATCCGAATAAAGCAGAACACCTATAAAAGCCCCCGTCCCTGCCATTGCGGCAAAAGTAAAGCTGTGTGATGAAAACTCTAGGATATCTTTTCTAAATATTCTATAAAACAGATAGACAAATACATACATGCCAAACGTTATAACAACAATCGCTATCCTATTGCCATTTATATGAACAGTCAGAGGAGTTTTTCCGGCAAGTATAGCAAAAACAATACTAAATCCTATTAAACAAAAAGCTACTATCCATATTTCTATCCTGCCTTGAAAATATCCTAATCTTGTATTTTTTTTAGATTTGTTCTGCATAGTCATAACTTACAGTCAGATTCTTCAATAGGGGGAAAATCTTCTTTTTTTTCATCTTCTATTGAATAATGCACATCAGAAACTTTAAGGATTATCTGCCCTTCACGATCTTGCACTTCTGATCCACTATAAAGTTCTTCAAGCTCCCGTTTTCTGATTGCATTATACAAGGGCTTCAGGTTTGTTCCGTAAATCCATATTTCAGCATATGAATGTTTGATATTTATTATAGTGTGCCCTGAGTCTAGGAAACTGTGAAGAACATAACTATAGGGGAAATCATAGCATTTCCCATCTTTGTGCTCAATATTGAAAGATTGTACGTCTCGATTGGTAGTAAATACTTTATTGTAATGGATAGATTCCCAATGATCATAACTCATATTGTTATTCCCCTAGATTTTTGTCGTGACACTTCCAATCGTTTACTTATTTGTTTCTGTGCTTCCTGAATTTGCCACCTTTTCATTTCGTTTATCTTGTTTTCTAAATCACCTAATTGCTTTCTTTGCAGAACTCCGGAAATTACAGTCCTAAACTCTTTTTTTAACTGCCTGATACCATTATCGATTTCATTATAATCTAGTTTTTTGTTTTTTGAATTTAATTTTGATGTTTTTTGTAGAGATTTTATATTGGTTTGTTCTTGTTTCTCAAGATTCTTTATTCTGTCAGTAGCCAACTCTCTGTTTCCTGTGCGTTCAGTTGAATCTTTTAACTTTTGCCTATTACTGGTATAAATATGCAGCTCATACCTTTCTCTTGTCCCTAACACATAGGCTGCTTTTGAATCCATGGTCTTGCTTGCAACATGATGAATGTCATAAGTCTGACCCTGCCGTTTGTAGCTGGTTAATACATACCCTTGTTCGTAGCGTTTAAAACGATCTGCATTAAATTTTATTCTCCCTATTTCTTCAAATTTATTGTCTAAGCGCTTTGCTGTTATCTCAAACCCACTTTCGGCTTGTTCTATTTTTGCAATCTTTAGAAAATGCCCGTTCCTTATCCCTAAAACCTTATCGTTAGCCCCTATTCTTATAATATCATTTGCTGCAAGGTTAATGCGGCTCTCTTTACCTAAATCTGCTAAATGTCCGGATTTTTGAGGAAAGAATTTAGAACCGTCTGAAAGAACACAATAGTTTTCTTTTACTTCAACAACCCTAAATGTTTCATTTTGTCGGTGTTTCCTTGCTGAATTTAGATTAAATACCACTAGATCACCCTCCCGATATGTTCGAATATGCTTTTTCTGAACCTCTGTATAATCATAACTTTTATAATTTTTAACTTCTGTATCCTTGCCTTCTAAATAGCCAGTAGCCTTTAACTCTTTTCTTATTTCAATAGCAAGCTGGGCAACTTCAGCCCTTGTTGGAGCTGAACAAATTGCTTTTTGAAGATTTTTCCCTCCTTCGATATCCTTTACATAATTTCTGGCTGTAATTTTAATATATGAATTGCTTTCATGCACTAACCCAAGTTCATCAAGGCGATCCATAGCTTCTTTAGCTTTGCCTTGTGATAGCATTTCTGCAACCTTTAATAATTCAGGGTTCTCTTTCTGCCTGAATATCTTTGTTACTTCGGCTTTAGTCGTATCACTATTTTCTTCAATAAGGCGTAAAAAATCACCTCGCCCTACAGAACTATGCTGCTTAGAATCTCCTGTAAAAACTATTTTACAGTCATACCTTTCAGCTATTCTAATTAACTTATTGCCATCCTTACTTGATATTTGCCCTGCTTCATCTATAAAAATAACCGAGTTCCTTATATTGTGATCTGGCCTATTCAGTAATCCTTTTTCTTCCATAACAAAAAGAGTAGCTAAATTTCTAGCATTTTCAAAACCTTCTTTAAAAAGATTCTCTGTTGCTGTACTTGTAGGAGAAAAATACAACCCCTTTACATTTACTTGCTTTAATCCTCTTTCTATTTCCTTCAAAGTGCTTGACTTCCCTGCACCTGCAACCCCGCGAAATACCATATACTTGTCTTTAGATGACAATATCTTTTGTACCGCTTCCCTCTGCTCTTTAAAATCCTTTCTCCCTTCAGATTCTTCCTGTAAATCTTTCAGATTGCTAAAGGCTTTGTATTTTTCATTGACAGGGCTGTCTTTGCCTATTCCTTTTCCAATAGCCTCAATTATTTCTTTTTCCTCTTTGATTATCTCCTGCGAGGTATAAGTGTCTTTATCTAGTAGAATAAGTTTATTACTGGACCTTATGACATCATTAAGGAGCTCCATATCAATAGCTCCACTCCCTGCCCTTAATATTTCTCTTTTTAATTCTTGAACTGAAAAGATGCTTTTTCTCTCTGTGATATGCTCTATTTGCTGATTTAAAAACTGTTCGTGCTCAATGCGCCGTTTATTAAATCCAGATAACCCAAGCGTGATATGTTGATGTTTCTCAGCTCTTTCTCTTATAAGATCCAAAGCGCTTAATTCTTTATCTGAAAGTTGACTTTTTTGTCTCGCTGAAAGTTCCTTAGCTGATATCTCATATAATTTGGCTTTTCTGCTATCTTTGGCTATTATGTTTCTTTCTTCAAGAGTAGGAGGTCTGCCTGTTAACTTTTTAAACCTTTCTGCCTCGTATTCTATAGCTATCGAACGTTTTGAGTAGAGCTTTATAATCTCTTCTGGGACTTCCTTGATCTGAAAACCTTTAACCTGGCCTTTCTTGTTATATTCAAGGCGCGTTTCGTAGCCTAATTCTTTGACTTTTTTATGTAGAGAGTTCTGATATATTCTGCCTAAATACCCAATATTCTTTTGTATATCAGCATTTTCAATAGCCAAAAATCTTCCTGTCTTCTTATCATAGGTCACACTTGGTATAAAAACATGAGAATGCAATTGCGGGTCCAGGTCCCTGCTTGATTCATGAGTAAAAATGCCAGCTACCATATTGCCTGTAGTATGATAATCTTTTGTATTAACTTTCTCCCCTGCCCTATCCCTGACTCCTACATGTTTTTCAAGTTCACTCAACGCTTCTCTTAAAGCTTCCTCATGTGCAGTAATAAGCCTTTTATCTCCCCCTATAATTGCCATTATGCTTATTGATTTATCACAACTGCATTGATAGTCGTATCCTTTAACAAGGGTCTTATTCTGTGTTAGTTTTCCATCTGTAACAGGATTAATCCCCTCTACAAGCTTTTTAAATTCCTGCGAATCAACTGTGATCTCTTTGTTTTTAAGTTTAAAAACTTCTGACAATTCACCATACCATTGACCTTTTATCCGTTCTTTCTCATCGTAATAATCCTGTGAATTGCAATTTTCGGTTAGATAATTTGCATGGTTTTTCCCATGTGAATAAAATTTTTTAAGTATAAACATGGTATTTTTTATTCTTTTAAACTGGATTTTATTTTGCAAAGAAAAAACCCTATCCCTACACCCACGGCTATCAGTGTTGCAAAATCAACCCACAAATAAGTAGAATAATAACAAGTTCTCAGAAATGCATATGGTGAATTTAGACATATCCCGAATATTACCCCCATTAATATTTGCATCCTTCCACAACAATGAGCACTATGCTTTATATGTTCTGAGGTTTTATATATTTCCTTTGATGTGTTTTTAAAAACTTCTTCTTCATATTTTATATTTCCCTCTATAATTTTTGTCTGGTTTTGTAAAATATTGTTATACTCGCCAATAATCTTAAGACCATTTGCAATGCTCTTTATTTCCTTTCGTACATCTTCATATTGCTTTATAAGTTCATCTTTTGATTTAATGAACCCTGTTAATTCCAATAACTTTACAATCTCTTGTTTTTGTTCATCTGTAAATCGCGTAAAGCCTGATCTTAATTTGTTTAATCCTTCAATTTCCATTTCATTCCCTTTTTAGTTATTGATTATTTTAAATATCTCTTCTATTGAAGTAGCCTTTTCCTTTTTTAATTCTGGAACTGGTGTGGATATTTCTTGAACTATAGGCTTATTAAATTCAGATGGCACAATACTTCTTCTATGCCTGACTCTAAGAAAATTTGCAAGAGCATTAATGCTGGCTTTAAATCCATGTCTTTTGTTTAAATATTCAATTATTTCACTATAGGTATAATGTTGTTTATACCGCAAATAAAATATTTCCAAATGATACGGTTCTAATTTACTTTTTAATCTTTTATCAGGCATAATTGTAAATTATTTTACTC
>Ga0194047_10000770_pt1 | contig 20569 bp, 17 predicted proteins | sample JunL225m_MetaG_2_FD_160070 | JGI IMG/M metagenome (GOLD analysis project Ga0194047, IMG submission 160070) | Anoxic zone freshwater microbial communities from boreal shield lake in IISD Experimental Lakes Area, Ontario, Canada - Jun2016-L221-5m | ecosystem: Environmental > Aquatic > Freshwater... | reverse complement strand
GGCAAACGATCAGATTGAAGCAGGTCATCTTTACGCTGAACCAGATGAAACGATTGTTAGCTTTTTAGATCGTAATCACTTTAGCCAAAGCTTTAGAGAAAATTATTTCTTACCCATGATTGGTGCCATCTGGTCTTGCTCTGTGGAGCAGATGCTTGAATTTCCCATTCAAACGATGGTGCGCTTTTGTCACAATCATGGCCTTCTGCAAATCCAAAATCGTCCTCAATGGCTCACTGTTCAGGGTGGATCGCGCGAATACGTAAAACGTCTTGTAGCAGCGCTAGAAAAAAATCACGTCACTTTTAAACGTGAAGCCGTTCTAAGAGTCAATGCAAGTAATGAAAGCATGTCGCAATCTGAAGTCATCACAGAGTCCGGATCAGCTTGGTTTGATGAGGTAGTAATGGCTTGCCATAGCGATCAATCACTTAAATTAGTTCATGGCATCGATCAGAACGCTAGAAATATTCTTGCTGCCATTCCCTATCAACAAAATCGGGCGATTCTCCATACCGATACTCGTTTTTTGCCTACGGTTAAGCGCTGTTGGGCGGCCTGGAATTACACTGCAAAATCAGGCGCTATGCCATCGGCTAAACAACATGTCAGTGTGAACTACCTCATTAATCGTTTACAGCCCTTACCACCAGAATTTAATGATCTGCAAATTATTGTGAGTCTCAATCCATCAACGGACCCTGATCCAAAGCTAGTTCACCAAGAAATTCATTATGCTCACCCTGTATTTGATATGGGTGCTATTCAGGCGCAAAAAGAGCTTCCACTAATACAAGGCAACTCGTCCATCTGGTATTGTGGCGCTTGGACCGGATTTGGATTTCATGAAGATGGATTACGTTCCGGTGAGCTAGTGGCTGAGGCTTTATTAGAAAGCCTGCGCTCACCACTGAAAAATAGTCCTAAACAAGATGCTCGATAAATGAATCAACCCAAGATTAATTTTGGAGTAGTAAAGCATTCCCGCTTTCGACCAGCGAAAAATGCCTTTGGGTATGGCGTATTTACCGTCTCAATTCCCATGCGCTCTAGAAATACCAATCCCAATCTGCTCAGAGATTGTGGCTTGAAGGACAATAGTGCTGGCCTTATTTCTTTCTTTGATAAGGATCATGGTCAAGGAGAAGCGAATAGTCTGGCATGGATTGAAAAACTGCTACATGAAAACCACGTTTCCAATCTTGATGGGGAAATCTGGTTGCAAACATTCCCAAGAGTATTGGGTTATGTCTTTAACCCCGTTAGCTTTTGGATTTGTACTCGTGCTAATGGGCAAGTACAGGCGGTATTAGCAGAAGTGAACAATACTTTTGGCGAGCGGCATTGTTATCTACTCCACAAAGACTCTGGTGATATCTTGCGCTCTGGAGAGACGCTAACTAGTCAAAAAGTATTCCATGTCTCTCCTTTCTGCGAGATTCGAGGGGAATACCATTTCCGCTTCTTATTTCCCAACGAGAGCCATTCTGGTCGCCACTCTGTTTATCGTATTGAGCTCCATGAAGATGGACGTCCTTTGATTAATACTAGTATTAGTGGTCAAAGTCGCCCCCTCAGTCGCGCCAATCTTTATTTGGCATTTATTAGCCATCCCTTAATGAGCTTGGGCGTTATTTTCAGAATCCATTGGCAGGCATTGAAATTATGGATAAAAGGTGTACCCTTTAACTCAAAACCAAAACCACCTGAGTTCGAAGTTAGCAGATGAATCGTCCCGGACAATCCTTACTTTCTCGCCTAAATTTTGCAAGACCGCAAGCGCGGCCATCTAAGCAATATCGTTTTAGTGTCGATGCCCTGATGAAGCTACTACCGCAGCTAGGTAGCGGCTACCTAAAAATAATCCTGCCTAATAACGAAAGAAAAGAATTTGGCAGTGCTTCAGATGCCCTTCATGCAGAAATTCATATTTTAGATTGGTCGGTATTTAAACAAGTGATGTCTCATGGGGACATTGGCTTTGCAGAGAGTTATATTCGCGGACAGTGGAACACACCCGACCTGAAAGCCTTACTAGAGTTAGTGATTCGCAATCGAAACATTCTTGATAAAGCCATTTATGGAAGCTGGTATGGCTCAATTTTCTATCGCTTTAGACATTGGTTGCGGGATAACACTAAATCTGGCAGCCGCAAAAATATTCATGCTCACTATGACTTAGGAAACGCCTTTTATAACTTATGGCTTGATCCAACGATGAGTTATTCGAGCGCCTGGTTTTCAGAGGGCGACAAGCAGTCACTTGCAGAGGCGCAACGTGCAAAAATTGGGCGCATTCTTGACTCTATTGGCTCCAAAGCATCTGATCATATTCTGGAAATAGGCTGTGGTTGGGGTGGGGTGATGGAAGAGGCCCTCCACAGCAATATTGCCATCACAGGCCTAACGCTTTCCACTGAACAAAAAGTGTTTGCTGATAAGCGCTTAAATAATATTCAAATGTCTCAAGAGAAAGCCCCAACATTTGAAGTGCGTCTGCAAGACTATCGTGATTGTCCAGAGCAATTTGATGGCATTGTCTCAGTAGAAATGTTTGAGGCTGTTGGAGAAAAGTATTGGCCAGAATATTTTCACGCTATTGCTAAACGCCTAAAGGTAGGTCGCAAAGCATGCATTCAAACCATTGTGATTGCTGAAGATCTTTTTGAGCGCTATCGACGTAACACTGACTTTATTCAGCAGTATGTATTTCCTGGTGGGATGTTGCCTTCACGCACCACCTTTAGGGCAAGCGCTGCCCAAGCTGGCTTAAAGGTTGAGGCTGAATTTGCCTTTGGATCCGATTATGCAAAAACCCTGTGTATTTGGAGAGATAACTTCAACCATAAACTTCAAGAAGTTCGGCAACTGGGTTTTGATGAGGCATTCATTCGCCTCTGGAATTTCTACCTGATGTATTGCTATGCAGGATTCTCAGAGCGTAATATCGATGTAGTGCAATTTACCTTGAGCCATGAAACTTCCACGCCTTCTACTAACCTTTTAAGCACATGAAGCAACTAGGTATCGTTAACTTCTCTGGCAAACGTGTTTGGATCATTGGCGCCTCAAGTGGTATCGGCGCAGCATGCGCTCAGGCATTACTCAGTAAGGGCGCTAAAGTCGTACTCTCCAGCCGGCGGATAGAGCGTCTAGAGCAAATTGCGCGAGCTGCCAAACCAGAACAAACGCTCATTTTGCCCGTGGATGTAACTCAGCAGCAGCAAATTCAAACTGCCTATCAAAGCATTATGCAAGCATGGGGTGGCATTGATTTACTGCTTTTTGTATCGGGCATGTATGTGCCTTTGCGTGCAGACAATTTTGATATCAATACTGCGGAGCAGACTATTGATGCCAATCTATTAGGGCCAATGAGAGCTGTAGCAGCTGTTCTACCCAATATGCTGAGCGAGCATGCTGGCCATATTGCTATTGTGGGCAGTGTTGCTGGCTATAGCGGATTGCCAAAAGCATTGGCCTATGGCCCTAGTAAAGCCGGAGTTATTAATTTCTGCGAAACCTTGTATTACGACTTGCTACCCCAGGGCGTCAGCGTTCATATGATTTCTCCGGGCTTTGTTGCTACCGAAGCGACAGCCCAGAATGATTTTGAAATGCCTGCATTAATTACTGCAGACCAAGCTGCTACTGAAATTTTGTCTGGCATTCAAAAGGGAGAATTTGATATTCACTTCCCAAAACGGTTTTCAGGATTCTTAAAATTTCTCAGAATCCTGCCTTATCCCCTCTATTTTTGGATAGTCCGGCGCTTTGTAAAAATCTAAGCTCTACTTGTATTTATCCTTACGGATTTTTTCTTCGAGATAATCCATCACAGCAATAGCTTTAGCCTTGGTACCAGCAATAGAAGGTGAAGTTACATACTTACCTTGCATCACAATCGTTGGTACCCCATCTATGCGATAAGCCTCTGCCAGTTGCTTTGCCACTCGGGCTTTTGAAGTCACTGCAAATGAACGATAGGTAGCTAAGAAAGTATTGCGATCAATTCCTTGAGAAGCAGCCCAATCAGCAATTTCTGGTTCTGTTAAGAGGCGCTTATTTTCTTTATGCATTGCGTACATCACTTTTTCATTGAGCGCATCCCCTTTACCCAAGGATTCGAGCGTATAGAAAAGCTGACTATGCGGCATAAAGTCATCTCGAAAAGCAACTGGTACGCGCTTGAATACAACATCCTTAGGCTGACGTTTCACCCAACTGCTGAGCTCTGGCTCAAAGTCATAACAATGGGGGCAACCGTACCAAAAGAACTCAATGACTTCAACTTTACCCTTGATTTCTACAGACTGCGGAATTGGTAATACTCTGTAATCAAAGCCCTCTTCAAACTTTTGATTTTGAGCAAGGGCGACCCCACTTAAACAAAGGAAGGTCAATACAGTAAAGAGTTTTTTGCTAAATGAAATCATGATTTAGTAGTTTTAATAAGGGTTGGTTTAATGCCCATGCCGTTTAACTTATCACGCACAGGATTGCTTTCTTCCGAGCTAGCATAAGGACCAATGCGAACTCGCCACAACGAATTGCCATCGCTAGTCACCTCGCTTAACGAAGCCTGAATACCTTGAATGGCCAAGCTTGCTTTCTGAGCATCTGCATCTGCGCGCTTGGAAAATGCTCCGACTTGCAAATAGTACTGAGCATCTGATTTTGCGGCTGAAGAGGAGTTATCTGCCGACTTTTTACTATTCAGTAGATCCCCAATGGGGTCAGCAACAGGGCTTGCACTAGATTTACTCTGCAGGGGTTTATTCAAATCCACTGGTTCGGCAGGACTGACAGCCCCACCCTCGGCAGGTGGAGCTGCCGGCTTAAGAATGCTGAGAGGTAAATTGGGTGCACGAACGCCAGGCCGCTCTTGAGGAGTATTTTTAGAAAGATAAAAAGCAACCGCAAAGGCGATCCCCAAGCCAGCACCTAGGCCCAAAATAAAGCCAAGAATCGTGCCTCCGTATTGGGCATTAGTTCTTGGAGCTTTGATGAGGCCAGTTTGTTGATTCGGTTTTTTCATAATTCCCTCATCTTACATTTTCACTTCATTTGCCGCTACATCTTTGCTGGAGCGGATACCCCTAATACCTTCAAACCATTTTGTAAGACCTGGCGGGTGGCTGATAAAAGCGCTAGACGGGCTAATTTCAAATTCGGATCATCTACCAACACCCTGTCCGCGTTATAGAAGGTATGAAAATCACCTGCTAGGTCGCGCAAATAGAATGCCAAGGCATGGGGTGCCAAATCCGCAGCAGCATCTGTCAATGCCTCTGGATATTCAGCTAAACGTCTTAATAAGTGATCAGAAGCTTTACTATTGAGAAGCGATAAGTCTGCATTTACCAAATCGGCAGTTTGCCCACCCCAATGCTGCAAGATTGAACTAATCCGTGCATGCGCATATTGCACATAGAACACAGGATTCTCATCATTTTGCGCAAGTGCTAAATCAATATCAAATACAAACTCGGTATCTGCTTTGCGTGAAATTAAAAAGAATCGTACTGCGTCGCGTCCACGCACAAGTGCTAAGTCTCTTTCTTCGGGAGTCATTTCAGCAGTAAGGCCGCCTGACCACTCAACCAAGTCACGAACGGTGACATAAGAGCCCGCACGCTTAGAAATTTTGACTTCTTCACCGCCGCGCATCACTGTTACCATCTTGTGTAAAACGTAATCTGGAAAGGTCTTCGGAATTTCCCAGCCACGCTTCTGTGCCACGCCCTGTATGCCTGAGCGGACACGGGCAATCGTGCCATGATGATCGCTACCCTGCACATTAATCACTTTTTCGAAGCCACGCTTCCATTTACTGGCGTGATATGCCACATCAGGAACGAAGTAGGTAAAGCTACCATCTGATTTACGCATGACACGATCTTTGTCATCACCGTCATCAGTCGTTTTTAACCAAAGAGCCCCTTCGCCTTCATAAGTTTTACCAATACTTTGTAAATCCTCTACGATTTGAGCAACACTACCATCGGTATATAAAGAAGACTCAAGGTAATAGCAGTCAAATTTCACACCAAAAATTTTCAAATCAATATCTTGTTCATTACGTAAATACGCAACTGCAAATTGCCGTATTGCCTCAAGATCATCTTGATATTTTTCAAAGGCTTTAAAGGCAGCAGCAATCTCTGCAATATATTCACCGTTATAGGCTTGTTCTGGCCAAGCTACATCACCGGGCTTCAAACCCTTTAAGCGTGCCTGAACAGATAAAGCAAGATTGGCAATTTGTACGCCAGCATCGTTGTAATAAAACTCTCGATGCACTTTAATACCTTGAGTCGCTAAGAGATTAGCCAAGGCATCACCCAAAGCAGCTTGCCTACCATGACCAACGTGCAATGGGCCTGTGGGGTTTGCTGAAACAAATTCAATCATGGCACTAGCGACTGGCCCCTGATCAATAGGTAGCTCTCCAAACCGAGGACCGGCCGACAGAATTTCTTTAACTACTGCGATTTTCGCTGCATTACTAAGGCGAAAGTTGATAAAGCCAGGGCCAGCAATTTCGCAAGAAGTAATCAGCTCATCAAAGCCTGGCTGCTTTTGCAAACGCTCTACAAGCGTCTGCGCTAAATCCCTTGGGTTCAGTTTCCAGGCTTTAGAAAGCTGCAGGGCAATATTGCAGGCTACGTCACCGTGATCAACAGCCTTTGGACGCTCTAATCGGGCCTGTGGAACGTCGCCCAGGCCACGCTCTTGCGCCAGTTCTTGCAGTGCTCCGCCGAGCATCTCAATTAATCGATTTTTATTGGTCAACAACATAGAACAGTGAGTTTATCAGGTGGTAAGCTATCGAAATGATCTATCAATTTCGCTCAAAAGTCGCTCCAGATGTCATCATGCTGGCTGATCTAACCCAGCAAATTTTTGATATCTTGGGGCACCCTGTTGAGCCCAGAGGCATTTTGACAATAGAGAAGCTACCCGCTTACATTACCGCCCTAGAAACCGCCATTCTGAAAGACCTTGAAGAGCGCTCACAAACCAAGAATGGGGCTAATGAACATCAGGGCCACTCCAAATCAGCCGACCGTCTTGGTCAAAGAGCCTATCCATTCCTTGAGTTGATAAAGCAAAGTAATGCCAAAGGCGAGCCAGTAATGTGGGGTGTTTAATCTAAAGAACTGGAAAGTTGACGACGTACATCCTCAATAGATTCACCGCGGCGTATAGCCAAGTCTTCAATCTGATCAATAGATAGCTTGCCGACATTAAAGTAACGAGCATCAGGATGCGCCAAATAAAATCCACTCACACTAGATGCTGGATTCATAGCCATCGATTCGGTCAATGTCATACCAATATCCTCAGAGCCAATCACTCGCAGTAAATCTTTTTTGACCTCGTGCGCTGGACACGCAGGATATCCGGGTGCTGGACGAATGCCCCGATACTCTTCATTGATCATTTGATCATTTGTCAGAATCTCATCGGTGGCATAGCCCCACAAATCGGTTCTAACGCGATGGTGCATCAACTCAGCAAAAGCCTCGGCTAAACGATCTGCTAAAGCTTTTAACATGATTGCACTGTAGTCATCATGCTTCGCCTGAAATTCTGCGACCTTTTTCTCAACCCCATGGCCTGTTGTTACAGCAAAGCATCCTAGGTAATCAGCCACTCCCGAATCCCTGGGGGCAACGTAATCTGCAAGACAGCGATTTGGGCGGCGAATGCCGTCAATGACTGGACGCTCGGCTTGTTGACGCAAGTTATGCCAAACAAACAATGGGTGCTCTCGCGCTTCATCGCTATATAAAACAATGTCATCCCCAACGGTATTGGCCGGATAAAAAGCGACTACCGCATCGGCTTGTAACCATTGGCCTTTAATCAATTTTTCCAATAAGGCCTTGGCATCTTCAAACACTTTACATGCCTCTACGCCCACAACTTCATCATCCAAAATCGCTGGGAACTTGCCTGCTAAATCCCAAGTCTGAAAGAATGGTGTCCAGTCAATATATTTAGCTATATCACTTAAGGCAAAGTTTTTAAAGACACGACGCCCAATAAACTTAGGCTTTTCTGGAACATAAGTAGCCCAATCAATAAGCTCACGATTTTTACGGGCAGCCTCTAATGAAATAGTAGGCGCAGCTTTTTTATTGGCATGCTGCTCACGAATGCGGACATAGTCATCACGCAAATCTTGAATGAATTTGGCAGCGCTCTCATCAGAAAGTAAGCTAGAGGCAACCGATACTGAGCGTGATGCATCTGGCACATATACTACTGGACCGTCATAGTGTGGCGCAATCTTGACTGCTGTATGAACACGTGAAGTGGTAGCACCACCAATCATCAGGGGGATTTGTCGCTCCCGAAAATAATCGTCGCGCTGCATTTCTTGTGCAACATAAGTCATCTCTTCAAGCGAAGGCGTAATTAATCCGGAAAGTCCCACAATATCGGCTTTCTCTTCCTTGGCGCGCTTCAAAATTTCAGCACAAGGCACCATCACGCCCATATTGGCCACTTCAAAGTTATTACATTGCAGCACTACTGTCACGATGTTCTTACCAATATCGTGCACATCACCTTTCACGGTGGCCATCACAATCTTGCCTTTGGCTTTAGCCTCGCCACCGCCAGCAATATGCAGTCGCTTCTCTTCCTCAATATAAGGTATCAGTACCGCAACAGCTTGCTTCATAACTCGAGCACTTTTTACCACTTGCGGCAAGAACATCTTGCCCTCGCCAAATAAATCACCCACGACATTCATGCCATCCATAAGCGGGCCTTCAATGACCTCAATGGGGCGACCACCATCGCCCATGATTTGCGCCCGCAATTCTTCGGTGTCTGCTTCAATAAAGGTGGTGATGCCATGTACCAGGGCATGTGTTAAACGCTCACGGACGGGATCTTCGCGCCAGACTAAGTTTTCAACTTGCTTAGCGCCACCACCCTTAAATTGGTCGGCAATATCGAGCAAACGCTCTGTTGGCGTCTTTCCGTCTTTTTCTTTAAAGCGATTAAGAACGACATCCTCGACGCGCTCCCTGAGTTCTGAATCTAAATCAGCATAAACACCCAATTGGCCGGCATTCACGATGCCCATATCCATACCCGCCTTAATAGCGTGGTACAGAAATACAGTATGAATTGCCTCGCGTACACGATCATTGCCGCGGAATGAGAAGCTCACATTAGAAACGCCACCACTCACCTTAGCGCCTGGAAGATTTTCTTTAATCCAGCGTGTGGCATTAATAAAATCTACTGCATAGTTATCGTGCTCTTCAATACCAGTGGCAATTGCAAAAATATTGGGATCAAAAATAATATCTTCTGCAGGAAAGCCAATCTCATTTACAAGAATGTCATAGCATCGTTGGCAGATTTCAGTTTTGCGCTTGAAAGTATCGGCTTGACCTACTTCATCAAAAGCCATGATGACGGAAGCTGCACCATAGCGACGAATTAGGCGCGCTTGCTTGCGGAAAGGCTCTTCACCTTCTTTTAAGGAAATTGAATTAACAATCGGCTTGCCTTGAATGCATTTCAAACCCGCCTCAATCACGCTCCATTTAGAAGAGTCGATCATGATGGGTACTCTAGCGATATCTGGCTCTGATGCAATCAAGTTTAGGAAGCGCGTCATCGCTGCTTCAGAATCTAGCATTGCCTCATCCATATTGATATCGATGACCTGCGCACCGTTTTCAACTTGTTGACGAGCTACTATCAGCGCCTCATCAAATTGATTGTTCAAAATCATGCGGGAGAATGCTTTAGAGCCCGTGACGTTGGTGCGCTCACCAATATTGACAAAGCGAACATTGGTAGTCACATTGAATGGCTCTAGACCAGAAAGCTTCATGGCTGGTAAGACTTTTGGATTCTCCAATTTACTCATGCTGATGCCTCTGCTCCCTCTCGATAGAAAGGGCGAGGCTTACGTTTGGCAACAGCATTCGCAATTGCCCGGATATGGTCAGGCGTGGTCCCGCAGCAACCTCCCACCAAATTCACTAGACCATCCTTGGCAAAGCCATCTACCAAGCTTGAGGTAATTTCTGGGGTTTCATCAAACCCTGTGTCACTCATTGGATTAGGGAGGCCAGCATTAGGATAGCAAGATACTGCAGCATCACAAATACGCGCAAGTTCTGCAACATAAGGACGCATTAAGGCAGCACCTAAAGCACAATTTAAACCAAATGTAAGTGGCTTGATGTGACGCAAACTATTCCAAAATGCTTCAACCGTTTGACCCGAAAGAATTCGACCCGAAGCATCAGTTACCGTTCCAGAAATCATTACAGGTAAACGTTCACCTGTTTCTTCAAAAAATTCATCTAAAGCAAACAGTGCTGCTTTTGCATTCAGAGTGTCGAAAATAGTTTCTACTAAAAATAAATCCACTCCACCGGCAAAGAGACCTTCAATCTGCTCACGATAAGAGGCGCGCAAAGTATCAAAGGTGACATTGCGTGCTCCCGGATCATTCACGTCTGGAGAAATACTTGCAGTCTTTGGAGTCGGTCCAATGGCGCCAGCGGCAAAGCGAGGCTTATCGGGGGTGCTGTATTTATCGCAAGCTGCGCGAGCCAATCTAGCTGAAACCTCATTCATTTCACGTGCTAGGCCAGGCATTTTGTAATCTTCTTGGGCAACCGAAGTGGCACCAAAGGTATTGGTTTCAATAATGTCAGCGCCTGCATCCAAATACTGCTCATGAATTTTGCTAATGATTTGAGGCTGGGTTAACACCAATAATTCATTATTGCCCTTGAGATCACCTGGGTGATCAGCAAAGCGTGTGTTAGCTGGCAAACCACGATAATCATCTTCAGACAGTTTGTACTGCTGAATCATGGTGCCCATAGCACCATCCAAAATGAGAATGCGCTGCTTTAGCAACTCAGGGAGTGGCTGACCACGTGTATAAGGCTGGGATAAACCATTAAATTGCATTACTTAACCGGGAATAATCTCTAGAATCCCTTATTCTATTGGAAAAGCCACTTTTCATTTAACCCGGAGCCCATCTATGTTTGGAACCATTCCAGAATTCAATCAAAGTCTTGATATGTTTAAAACCATGTGGGGTCAAGGCGCAGCGGGACAGACCGGACAGTTTCCCTTTACTACCGATGCCTCAAAGGCTGCAGGGGGCTTTGGCGCAGCGTTTCCAGGGCTTGATGTTGATGAACTTGAAAAGCGGATCAAAGACCTCAAGAGTGTTGAAACCTGGCTAAACCTCAACCTCAATATCCTGAAATCTACAATTCAAGGTCTTGAAGTTCAGCATGCCACCATGATGGCGCTCAAGTCATTTGGTGATGCAGTCTCAGCAGCTGGGGCAGCTGCTAGTAACCCTACAGAAAGCGCTGCAACTAAAGCAAGTGCTAAACCACGGAAAACCGCAACACGCCGTCGTCGCAAAGCTGGCGATGCAACTTTCCTCGACGAAGTAGGTAATTCAAATGAGCAATAGCCTCGCCCATGGCAAAGGTGAGTTGGTGAATATCTAATTCTCTTCTAAATAAAACCGGCACAATCTCTCGAGCAGTTGCCGGTTTTTTACATGCATCAAGAGTTTCGGCTAAGCGCTCATCATGATGTGCTTTTAACTGCCCTATACGGGGCTTCATACCTGTAAATGGCTTGCCATGCGAAGGTAGCACCAAAGCATCATCTGGTAAGGGCAAGTATTCGTCTAAAGAAGCAAGATAGAGACCCAGAGGATCCGCATCCGGATCGGCATCAAACACACTCACATTGGTAGAAATTCTGGGTAGCAACATATCACCAGAAATAAGAACTCTCAGATCTTTACAAAAGAGTGAAGCATGCTCAGGTGCATGCCCATACCCCATAATGACTTGCCATTCTCGACCACCGATCAAAATCTTTTCACCATTGATGATGCGGCGATATTGTCTTGGAACACCAGGCACCATATTGCTGTAGTAATTTGAGCGGCCCCGAATTTTTTCTAAGTCCTCAGCAGCCAATAAGCCATGCTTTTGAAAATGGTCAGCAGAGCCTCCACCGCCCGCGCGCGTGCCAATTGCAGCGCCACCTTCCTTATGACTTAACCACTGCGCTGTCAGGTAGTCGGTCATGGAAATCCAGAGTGGCACTTGCCACTTTTCACACAACCATTGCGATAAACCAACATGATCAGGGTGCATATGGGTCACAATCACCCTCAACACTGGCAAGCCTTCTAGCTGGGTAGTAAAAATTTGCTCCCATGAGGACTTAGTCTCATCATTAGCGATACCGCAATCCACAATGGTCCATCCGGCAATACCATTGATCTCATCGCGCAAGAGCCATAAATTAATGTGGTCTAAAGCAAAGGGTAATTTCATCCTGAGCCAACGAACTCCCGGTGCCACCTCAATGCTGCTGCCTAACTCTGGAAGCTGATCCCCCAGAGGGTAATGGAGAGCGCTTTCAGAAGCTAGTGGTGGTTTTATATTCATATTTTTAATAAGCGCTTAGCTTTATGCGTTGACATTCACAATCAGACGTCCACGAACATTGCCCGCCATTAATTCTTTTGCATACTTCAAAGAATCTTCAAGGCTAATTTCATGAGAAATCTCATCTAGTGTTTTTAAATCTAATAACTTGCTCAATTGCTCATAAGCAGCAATACGTTTTGCTCTTGGTACCGTAACACTATTAATGCCATACAAAGTCACTCCGCGCAAAATAAAAGGTGCAACCGAAGATGGAAAGTCCATGCCCTGGGCAAGACCACAAGCAGCCACCGCACCCTCACTCTTGGTTTGTGCACAAGCATTGGCCAGAGTATGACTTCCAACGCTATCGACTACAGCAGCCCAACGTTCTTTTGCTAAGGGCTTACCTGGGGCAGATAAAGTGGCCCGATCAATTACTTGGGCAGCACCTAACTGCTTTAAGTAATCGGTTTCTGCCATCCGCCCAGTACTCGCCACTACCGTAAATCCCAATTTACTCAGCAAGGCAATCGCAAAACTGCCGACTCCACCAGCAGCTCCCGTCACCAACACTTCGCCATCACTTGGCTTGACGCCGTGAGACTGCAAAGCCATGACACACAGCATTGCGGTATAGCCAGCGGTACCAATAGCAAGGGCTTGCTTGGCAGTTAGACCCTTTGGCAAAGGAATGAGCCAATCAGCTTTAACGCGGGCTAACTGCCCTAATCCACCCCAATGCCCTTCTCCAACCCCCCATCCATTAAGAAGCACCATATCGCCAGCCTTAAAGTCAGGGCTAGTGCTTTCCAATACCTCTCCAGCAAAGTCAATTCCTGGGATCATTGGGAAACTGCGAACCACTGGGCCTTTACCAGTAATCGCCAGACCATCCTTGTAATTCAGGGTGGAATACAGGACTTTCACCTTTACCTCGCCCTCCGGCAGGCTAGCCTCATCGACCTGGGCCAATTCGGCACGATAGCCTTGATCATCCTTATTTACCAAAATAGCCTTAAACATGTCTCTTCCTTTTAAAGCAGGGTATTTCCCCGCAACAAATTCGTAATAGGTTTATCCTAACGAGCATTAATGATTATGGAGGTTTCCATGAAAAAAATTCTACTATTAACAGCGATTTCTGGCTCACTACTGGCTGGCTGTGCCGCAACCCAGCTCAATATGTCGATGGGAAATATGCGCCTTATTAACTCTAGCGCAGATCCACAGGATGTCATGGACTTTGCAACCACCACCTGTAGGGGTGATTTTTATCAAGGCGCTAGTTTTCTATCGAAAGCCGGTAAAGAATATCGCTTCAAGTGCGTAAAAGCGGAAGAAAACGAAGTGCTGATTCCGATCCCCGGAACTACTATCCCCCCTGCGAGTAAGTAAAAAACTGATGGCCTCATTTACTTTACAGGAGTTGCGTAAAGGCTTCGGCTCTTTTGCAACTGGGGTCACAGTCATAACCTGTCTTGATGAAGCGCAAAATCATCATGGCATTACCATCAGTTCATTTAATACGGTTTCTTTAGAGCCCCCACTCATTTTATGGAGCCTTAAAAAACACTCGCGCTTCATGCCCTGGGTTGAACTTGGGAAAAAGCATCTCATTCATGTACTGGAACGGACCCAAGAAGACTTAGCAATGCACTTTGCGACTGTAAAACTAGATCAGTTTGACAGTGTTTCTCACCAAGTTGCCAATAGTGGCCTTAGCCAAATTGATGACTGTGTAGCCTATTACGAATGTGAAACTGTTTCAGTTCATACGGGCGGAGATCACAATATCATTGTTGCAAAAGTTCTTCATGTAAAAAATGATCCCGAAAAAGAGCCACTCATTTATGCACGCAGTAAATTTGTTGGCCTGGATGTTGCCGAAATCAAAATCAATTAATTACAGCTCATAAAAAGAAGGAAAAGTGATGTTACGTTTATGGGGTCGTAAAAGTTCGATTAATGTACAAAAAGTACTCTGGTGCCTTGCTGAGCTGGGACTTGAAGAAGGTAAAGACTTTGAACGTATTGATGCTGGTCTGCACTTTGGTATCAATCGCACACCTGAGTTTTTAAAACTCAATCCGAATGGACTAGTGCCGACCTTAGAGGATGGGGATATTGTGCTTTGGGAATCGAATACCATCATGCGCTATCTCATCCGTCAATACGATAAGCAAGGGCGCTTTCCGAGTGATGTTGCTAGTCAGTACGGTTCAGAAAAATGGTTGGACTGGCAAGTGGGAAGCTTGTGGCCTGCGCTGCGTACCCCATTTTTAGGATTAACTCGTGTTCCTGAAAATGAACGTAACTATCCCGCAATTAAAAAGGGTTATGAAGATTCCAGCAATTTATTAGGCTTGCTTGATGTCGCTCTTGCAAATCAAGCTTATTGCTCTGGTCAGCAATTTAACATTGGAGATATTGCTCTCGGTCTTTGCGTTGGCCGCTGGATTTTATTAAATGAAACTTTTCCTGAAAAAACTGGGCCACGTCCTAGCTTGAAAAATATAGATGCTTGGCTAAAACGTCTGGAGACAGAAACGGACTTTAATCATATTGCCGAGAAACAACTCAATATTGTTAAGTAGTCTTTTTTACTGTTGCTTAAATTTATTTTGGTGGTGATCAGCGCCCATAAAAAGATACATTGCCGGCACTACAAATAAAGTAAACAGAGTGCCGATAGATAATCCAGTGAAGATCACGATGCCCATAGATTGACGTCCAGCTGCACCAGCACCTGAGGCAATCACCAAAGGCAAAACACCCAGAACCATCGCTGCGGTAGTCATCAAAATAGGTCTTAAACGAACACTACTGGCTTCAATGATGGCATCAAGCTTGCTGCGACCTGCCTCTTGTAGTTCATTGGCAAATTGCACAATCAAGATGCCATGCTTACTAATCAAGCCCATCAGCGTGACTAAGCCCACTTGGGTATATACATTCAGAGTTGTAAAGCCCAGATTAATAAATATGAGGGCTCCAAACAAGGCTAGCGGGACTGAAACCAGAATCACAATTGGATCTCGGAAGCTATTAAATTGAGCAGCGAGCACCAGGAACACAATCAAAATGGCAAAGAACATCGTCACTAAGAAGCCGCCAGATTCTGCCATGAACTGACGTGAAGGACCCGCGTAGTCCATGCTATAGCCATTCGGGGCGACCTCTTTCAAAGTCTGGCGCATGAACTCCAACAAATCTGCCTGGGAAATAAATGGAGTGCTCACGCCAGAAATCGTTGCTGAATTTAATTGCTGAAAGTGGTTAATAGACTGGGGAACTACTTTTTGCTTAATGCTAGCAATAGTGCGCGCTTGAATCATTGCACCACTTGGGGTGCGGATGTAGTAATCCAAAATCTGATCTGGATTTAAGCGATCGACTTGCTTTACCTGAGGAATCACCTTATAAGAACGGCCAGAGACAGAAAAATAATTAACATAACCTCCACCCAAGGCAGCTGATAATGCGGAGCCTACCTGCTGTTGCGTCATTCCTAAGGCAGCGACCTTTTCACGATCGATCACTAGTACATCTTGTGGTTTATCAATCTTTAGATCTGAATCAACAAAGAAAAAATTACCGCTGCGACGTGCTTTGTCTAAAACGGCCTGAGAAACTTCATTTAACTGATCGTACGACTCGGTAGTATTAATGACTACCTGAACAGGTAGGCCCTGAGCTCCAGGTAATGCCGGGAATTGAAATGCGGCAACCCGTGCGCCTGCAATCGAGTTCCACTTCTGCTGCATATCCTGTTGAAACTTAGTAGCATTACGACTACGCTGGCCCCAGTCCTTTAATAAGACCCCACCAAAGCTACTAGTAGGACTGGTGATTTGGAACATTTGCTCATACTCAGGCTCTGCACTCGATATCTGATAAATCTGATCTGCATAAGTCTGCATCTGATTCACAGTGCTGTTTGGCGGACCAGAAGCTTGCATTAATACAATGCCCTGGTCTTCGGTTGGAGCCAATTCGGTTCGTGCTGTTGCATAGAGATAGGCAACTCCACCCAACAAAATCACGCCCATCACAATGATCACTTGCCAGGTGCTCAATAAATCCCGTAAGGTACTTTGATAACTATGGTGAACCCTATCAAAGATCCGATCAATCTTTTGAACAAATGGCGAGGCCTCTTGCTCTTCAGTAAAGATACGTGAGCACATCATTGGAGAAAGCGTCAAAGCAATCACCCCTGAGACGGCCACCGCACTGGCTAAAGTAAAGGCGAATTCTGTAAACAGCGCGCCCGTTAAGCCACCCTGAAAGCCAATGGGAATATAGACCGCAATCAAGACCACGGTCATTGCCAAAATCGGACTTCCCAACTCTCGTGCTGCAATTAAGGAAGCCTCCAAAGGAGACTTGCCCTCTTTCATGTGACGGTCGACGTTTTCAACAACAATGATGGCATCGTCTACCACCAAACCAATTGCCAGTACTAAAGCAAGTAGGGTTAATAAATTAATCGAGTAGCCTAATACTTGCATCAGGAAGAAGGTGCCAATTAATGAGAGTGGCATCGCAATCACAGGTACAACTACCGCACGATAACTACCTAAGAAAAGGTAGATAACCACAGTCACAATTAAAAGGGCTTCTAATAGGGTAGAGACGACTTCATCGATTGAGCTAGTAATAAACATCGTTGAGTCATATACAACCTTACCAGTCATGCCAATCGGCAACTGTCGCTGTATCTCTGGGACAATATCCCGAACTCGCTGTGCAACATCCAAAAGATTTGCTTGAGGTGCCACCTTGATTGCGATAAAGACTGATTTCTTGCCGCTAAAAGCGACGTTGGTGTTGTAATCCTCAGAACCAAGGGTGACATTAGCCACCTGATCGAGATACACGATATTGATACCATCTTTTTTAACCACCAACTTACGAAACTCATCCAGAGTATGCAAGTCGGTACCCGCAACCAAGTCAACCGCAACCATATCTCCTTTAGTGCTGCCTACTGCAGATAAATAGTTATTTGCTGACATAGCGCTATAGACATCATCAGCGCCTACGCCAAGCCCAGCCATCTTTTCCCGATCTAACCATGCGCGCAAAGCAAACTTTCTACCGCCAGTGATTTCTGCATTTTGAACACCTTGAATGGAATCTAGCTTTGGCTTGACTACACGAAGTAAATAATCCGTAATCGCATTATTTGGAAGCTCATCGCTGTAGAACCCCATATACATAGCAGCGGTTGATTGCCCTACCTGGACCGTCAATACTGGTTGCTGAGCTTGTGGCGGTAATTGATTTTTAACGGCGCCAATTTGGGTTTGAATTTGCGTTAATGCTGCATTCGAGTCGTAATTCAATTTCAAGGTAGCAGTGATTGTTGAGACACCGCTTACACTTGCAGAAGACAAATAATCAATCCCTTGAGCCTGAGCAATCGAAGCTTCAAGCGGCTGCGTAATAAATCCTGCAATAGTTTCTGGATCAGCGCCGTAGTATGCAGTGCTGATAGTAACAACCGCATTTTGGGTTTGCGGATATTGATTAACAGGCAGCGAACCAATGGCCTTCAAACCAAAGACCAAGATGACGGCGCTCACAACCAGCGAGAGTACTGGCCTGCGAATGAATATATCAGTCCAATTCATTAGCTACTTATTCCTGAGGCTTTGGATTAGGTGAATTTGCCGGCTGCACCTTGTTGTTAATTATCAAAGGAGTACCGTTCTTCAGCTTCAGTTGTCCACTGGTGACAACTGTTGCGCCCTCATCGATACCTTTTAGAATTGCCACTTGATCGCCACGTGTATATCCAGTGGTTACAAATACTTGTTGTGCTTCCAGAACATCTTTACCTTGTTTATCTTTCTTGCCAGTAGATTTAGCTAAAAAGACAGTTGAGCCATAAGGATTATAGGTAACTGCTGTTTGCGGCAAAGTGAGCAACTTGACTTGGTCGCCCAACTTGATATTTACATTGGCAAACATTCCAGGAAGAATTTTCTTATCGGGATTAGCAAGTTGAGCCTCCACTAGAATATTGCGAGTGTTCGTGTCAACCTTAGGGCTCACTGCAGTGATCTTGCCCGTAAAACTGGCGTCTTTAAAGGCATCCGTAGTTACTTCAACTACTTGACCAACCTGAATTTGCTCAGCATTATTTTGCGGTAAATTAAAGTCGACAAATATTGGATCCAGGGTTTGTAAAGTCAGCAGCTTATCCCCTGAATTAACGTATTGACCAGGATTTATAGAAACAATACCTACGCGTCCAGAAAATGGTGCTTTGAGATTTTTCTTCGCAACTAAAGCTGTTTGTTGCTCTACTTGTGCTTGCTTTGACTTTGCATCTGCTGCGCTGGTATCAAAAACATTTTTACTAATCGCCTGAATTGCTAACTGTTGTCTATCTCGCTCGTTAATTACCTTCGCTAAATCAGCTAAGGCTTTTAAAGAATTCAGTTGAGCAACATCAGAAGCATCATTTAATTTAATGAGCAACTCACCTTCTTTGACATCTTGTCCAGACTTAATAGGCACAGTTGCTACTAGTCCAGCTACTTCAGTACTCAGCTCAACCCCTCTAAATGCACGAACATTGCCAACGCTGCTTAACTTAGGCTGCCATTCTGAGCTTGTTATCACCATAGTGGATACGGTTGCTGGAGGTAGACCCATACCAGAAATGAAATACTTAATCATGAAGGTCTTGAGCTGATTGAAGCCAAAGATTAGGCCAAGTAGGAGCAATACTCCGCACAACATCACCGTCATACGACGTGGTAGCGGCTCCATAGCCATTAGCTTTTGGTGGGCTTTTGTATTACGCCATTTAGCACCCATACGAGCCCAAAAGGCTTTTACTTTAGCCCAAGCAGCCAGCGCTCTATCGCGCAACTTCCAATCTGTAGCTTTGAGCTTCATCCATGCCCATATTGCGAGAATGAGAGTGAGAATCTTGGTTTTAATTTTTGCCAGAAATTTCATTTTGATCTTTGCTCGCTATATCTCTTGGTTGAAAGGCGGGGCCATTACGATTCCACCAGCCACCGCCCAATGCTGCAAATAGTGCTGCGGTATCTGAAAAACGTGTTGCTTGCGCAGACACAGACTTTACCTTGGCTAATTGATATTGATTTTGATAGTACAAAACCGCTAAGTAACTTGCGGTGCCTAATTTGTATTGCTGCTGAACAAGGTCTAAAGTTTCGTAGGCATAACGCTCTGCATCAGAGGCAGCCTTTAAGGCTTGTGAGCCCGTTTCTAGAGCGCGAAGTGCATCAGCAACCTCTTGAAAAGCTTTGAGTACAGTAGCTTGATATTGATAAACAGCTTGTTCGTAATTGGCAATTGCACCACGACGTTGTGCTAATAATTTACCGCCCTGAAAGAGTGGTTGAAAGATGCCACCTGCAATAGACCACAAGGCAGCATTCGGACCAAATAAAGCTGTACTGGTTAAGGCTGCAGAACCGATTGCACCAGTGATAGTAAATTGTGGCAACAAGTTGGCAGTAGCAACGCCCACTAAGGCATTCGTTGATTTTAATTGCGCCTCTGCTGCCCGAACATCTGGCCTTTGCCGAACCAAGTTTGATGGAATGGACAGGGGTAATTTTTCTGGTAAGTGAAGGGCGCTTAAATCAAATTTTGCGATATTCGCATTGCTTGGTAGCTCGCCCACAAGGACTGCCAATTGATTACGAGCAAAAGACAAATTTCTTTCGTAATTAAATAAATCAACTTGAGAGCTCGATACCAAAGTTCTTTGTGATGTGACATCTACCTTAGATACTGTGCCGATCCCTAATTGCTTTTCAGTCAACTCTGCCAGATTTGTCTGTGCCTTCAAAATCTCTTCTGTCGCCTGCATTTGAGCACGTAAGGCAGCCTCACGCACAGCCCCAGTAACAATATTGGATGTTAGGGAAAGGTAGGCTCCCTCTAACTGAAATTGGGCAACCTCAGCCTGCGCTTCAGCGCTTTCCACTGCACGTCGTGCGCTACCAAATACATCTAACTTATATGAGACGTTTGCTGTAGTGTTAAATAAGTTGTAGGTATCAGAGCCGTAAGGTAAGCCATAGATTCCTGCAGGCTGTAGTTGCCTAATT
>Ga0194047_10000769_pt1 | contig 20601 bp, 21 predicted proteins | sample JunL225m_MetaG_2_FD_160070 | JGI IMG/M metagenome (GOLD analysis project Ga0194047, IMG submission 160070) | Anoxic zone freshwater microbial communities from boreal shield lake in IISD Experimental Lakes Area, Ontario, Canada - Jun2016-L221-5m | ecosystem: Environmental > Aquatic > Freshwater... | reverse complement strand
GGTTAATTGAAACCATTAGTCTATCAATTAACCAATTTGGTTTTGAGAGATTATATAATAGACTAGAAACAATTGAATGAACAGTATCTTTCAAAAATCCTTCTTTACCTCCATAATATAAAGCATCATGTGTTTTTAAAAGGAGAGCAATTGGGATAACTGTATATAATAGGATTCCAAAAATTAAAATAGGTGCCAATAATTTAAGCAATACTTGTTTCAGATTAATTACTAAACCTAATTTATTAGAATAATTAGATCCAACGATTGTAAAGAAGACAATTCCAAATAGAACGAGTGCATAGTTCAAAAGTACAAGGTTTGATAAAACAGCAAGGAATGCAAAGACGAGAGAGAATGAAGCGTATTTGATTTTGTATTCGTATTTGATAAAAATAAATAGATAATATATACTCCCCATCATAAATCCTAATGAAAGACCATATCCACGAGCCAATGAAAAGAAATCAAGTAAATATGGATTTACGTTAATTATAAGGAATGAAAAAACGACTATCCAATACTTTTCGAAATGACTTACAAGCCTTGCAGAAAAATGAATAAATATAATATGAGCAAGAATGTTTGGAAGTCTTATAATAAAGGTACTAAACCCCAATAATTTTGTGAACAAAATAATTAGAAAGGTATTTAACGGATGATTGTTAGCGGAAACAATCTCAGAATTTGTAGGTAATACTATTCCCTTTCTTACAAACTCTAAATAGGTATATGATTCATCCCAAGTAATAGATAATATACATGCACGAATAATTGAATAGCAAAGAAGCAAACAACCAATTGCGAGCAATGTGATGGTTAGTGTTTTATTTTGATTCTTCATTGTTAACGCCATTCTCTTAATCGATTATCTTTCCCAATCAATATCAAGTAATCTGTCTAAATGTTTGAATTCAATAAATTCAATTTTCAAATCATCTACATAGCAGCTCTTATCCGAATCATTAAATAAATAGAACTCAATTTGATTTCCTTTTTCTCTTTCTTGTTCTTCCGAAAACTTTGGCATGTATATTTCAAAAACTTTATTTTCCCATTTCCCGAAACTATCCATGTATCCATCCATCTTAAAGGTACAGTAATCAATAAGCTTTCCTTTATTTGTGAAACTAATAGCGAAGAATGAATTACTTCCTTTTTGACTAATGTAAAACCAACCAGAAACTCGTATCATTACATTTCTACCGTAAAGGAATTCACCAAACTTCTTTTTCATTCCAATACTAAAGCTCGCATCTTTATTTACTTTACTTGAAAATTTGCCTGAATGAGCAAGTTCGTCACTGCCGGTTGAGGTATTTATCCATGTGGTATCTATTCTTTCTAAGTCATTAAAATACTCTTGTCGTGAGATGATGTTCTCCTTATTTTCATCAACTGGAAATCTGAAATATTTTCCACTATTATCTCTTTTATTATTCAAAAATACATTCCAATATCCTTTAGCATCAGTTCTGTAATCTTTATCTAGTATTCCATGTTCCGATTGAAAAGTTTGAAAAACGCTAACGTAACCAAAGAACATTATCAATAGAATTGTAAAAATTCGTCCAAAAGTATTTTTCGTTGAAAGCAAAAATGCAAGTGACAAAAAGAAGATAGGCAAATGTTCCACAAAAGCTCTGTTTCCGAAGCTATAGCCGTAGTTCCAGCACCACCATGATGATATGATATAAATATTAATTAGTAAATAAATTAAAATACCACCAAACAAAAACTTGCTTTGTTTATACAAGTATCGCATTCCAAATAAAGCTAGAAGGCACACGGGTGCATAAACAAAAAAACCTTTTGAATAACTAAATAATACATTTACGATTTCTGGTTTTAGGAAATTAAATCCTTCCTTTGTGTAGGACCAAACAAAGAAATGGCCAGTATGTGCTTTGTATATTCCTAATTGGCATACTGCGGGAATTGCTGCAAAAAGCAGAGCAACGAAAATTGTTTTCTTCTCTTTTAAACTCCTTCTTAAAATGTCTAGTAGATTCGTTTTGTCCTTTGCCAGAAATGGAGCTATTAATAGAACAATTGCATCAGTAGGCCGTACGAAAAACAAAAAGGAGCTTGCGACAATAATATATATCAAGCTTCTTTTATTGAACTCAATAAATATTATTTTAAGATGATAGAGTAAGAAGCAAACTAGTCCAAATGCTATGATATGGCACCAACCGGGAGCAAATACGGCATAATAAAAAATATTGGTACAGAAAACCATGCTCAAACTTACATTGCAGATGATCCATTCTTTCACTGCAAATTGCCGTAAGAATTTACCGAAAAAGTAAAGACCCCAAAGTAAATAAAATAAGGTGGCGAACGAAATGAAGATGGGGAACCATTTGGAATATCCATCTAATGGCTCGTTGGCGCAGTAGCTTGTAAAATAAGCCATGCCAAAAAAGGGCAACTCCATCAATGGAGTACCTATAAAATACTTTATAACTCTTGGATTTTCCTTTTCGCTATCTAAATGATGATTAATGAAAATAGATGGTAGATAGCGGTAATAATAATAGGCATCTGTGTTTACAGCATATTTCCATTGCTCACCTTTCAGTCTGTAAGTATAATCAGAATACAGAAGTGAAAAACATATTAATAGTAAAGTGACGTTAAAGGACGATGTTAATCTTCTAAATTTTGTAATCATCCTTTTTTGTTTTCCCTACTCAATTATCATTTCAGGAATATCTCCTTCAATCACTAATCTTCCTTTGGTGGCATTTTTTATTTCTTCTACACTTATTCCTGGGGCTCGCTCCAATAATCGGAAACCTGCGGGAGTAATGTCGAGTACTGCAAGTTCGGTCACTATCTTTTTAACGCATCTTATTCCTGTCAAAGGCAATTCGCAGGCAGGTAATAGTTTTGATTCTCCTGCTTTGTTCACATGCTGCATGGCCACGATAATGTTTTTTGCAGAAGCTACTAAATCCATTGCTCCTCCCATGCCTTTAACCATTTTTCCTGGTATTTTCCAGTTGGCGATGTCTCCTGAGTCTGAAACTTCCATAGCACCTAATATTGTCAAATCTACTTTTCTTGAACGGATCATACCAAAACTCATGGCAGAGTCAAAAAACGCGGAGCCAGGTACAGTGGTTATCGTTTGCTTTCCTGCATTAATCAAGTCAGCATCCTCTTCTCCCTCTATCGGAAAAGGCCCCATGCCTAGTAACCCATTTTCACTTTGCAGAACTACATTCATTCCTTTGGGAATATAGTTAGCGACTAGAGTAGGAATCCCGATACCAAGATTCACATAATAACCTTCTCTTATTTCTTTTGCTATCCTTTTTGCAATACCTACTTTATCTAACATAATCTTTTGTGGCTTCTTTCGCCTTCAATTGAGTGAGCGTATTTGAAGCACTTTGTTTATTTTTTCTGTTGTTGTTTACTTTCAATTTGTTTTAATACATCGCTACCGAATTAAGCAACTGGTTTCCTCACCGTTCTTTGTTCAATTCTTTTCTCGTAATTCACACCTTCGAAAATTCTATGTACATAAATTCCTGGAGTATGTATCATATCAGGGTCAAGTTCTCCCGCTTCTACTAAAAATTCAACTTCAGCAATTGTTACTCTTCCTGCCATTGCCATTAATGGATTAAAATTTCGAGCTGTTTCTCTGTAAATCAAATTTCCTTGTGTATCCCCTTTCCAAGCCTTCACTATTGCAAAGTCAGCATCAAACGCCATCTCCATCAAGAATTCCTTCTCCTCACCATCAACCACAAATTTCCTAACCTCCTTACCAATTGCTATTTCAGTTCCTACACCAGCTGGTGTAAAAATAGCTGGCATCCCATATCCTGCAGCCATGCATCGTGTGGCTAAAGTGCCTTGAGGAATTAATTCCACTTCAAGCTCTCCGCTCAGTAATTGTCTTTCAAATTCTGCATTCTCGCCTACATAACTCGAAATCATTTTTTTCACTTGTCGTGTTTGCAACATTAATCCGATTCCAAAATCATCCACTCCCGCATTATTCGATATACATGTCAATCCTTTAACACCTTTTTTTACTAATGCGGTAATACTGTTTTCGGGTATACCACACAAACCAAAACCACCCAACATGATGGTTGCATTATCGCCAATATCTCTTATGGCTTCTTCTGCATTTTTTACACTTTTATTCATACAACTATTAATTAAATCAAAAACTAATCACTACTAACTAATACACATCCTCGGCATTAAAATTTTCTGTTCCACTTTCAATTTCCTTATTGTATTTGGAGCAATCCATTTCAATGTCTATTCGTTTGGATGGTTTTGTGAAATCACCTTGGGTGATTTTAATTGTTTTATCGGCATACACTTTTTGCATAAACTTGGCAAAGATTGGTAACGCCATATTTGCACCTTGACCTTGGTCGGTACTATTGAAGTGGACACTTCTATCTTCTGCACCTACCCAACAACCCGAAACCAAATCAGGAGTGATGCCCATGAACCAGCCATCACTATTGTTTTGAGTTGTTCCTGTTTTACCCGCCATAGGATTGGTTAATTTATAAGTGCCTCTCAATCGAGCGCCTGTACCCATTAATACAACTCCTTTCATTAATTGAAGCATCACGTATGCTTTTTCTTCACTCATTACCTCTTCTGTTTTCGGAGCAAAATCTGCCAACACTTTTCCATTCTTATCTTCGATGCGAGTTACAAATGTGGGTTGTATCCATGTGCCTTTGTTTGCAAAAGTTGCATTAGCGCCTACCATTTCAAATACCGATATTTCGGGGGTACCCAAACAGATGGAAGGTACCGCGTCAATAGGGCTCACAATACCCATTCGTCTTGCTAAGTTCACCACTGCTTGTGGCCCAAACTGTTTGATTAAGTAAGCAGAAATATAATTGATAGAGTTAGCAAGTGCAAATTGAAGCGTGACTTGTCTTCCCTCGTATTTTTCTTCACCTGCTGAGTTGTCAGGGCAATATTGAGGTTGACCAGCTGGCATATCGATGCAAGTTCTAACGTTAGGCAATCGGTAACAAGGAGAATATCCTTCTTGTACAGCGAGTGCATAGATAAAGGGTTTGAACGTAGAACCAACTTGACGTGAATGACCTATCTGCACGTGGTCGTATTGAAAAAATTTATGACTGTTGCCACCAACCCAAGCTTTGATATAGCCTGTTTGTGGTTCGATAGACATAAATCCTGTTTGAAGAAAACCTTTGTAATAACGAATCGAATCGAAAGGACTCATGACGGTGTCTATTTCTCTCTTCCATGAAAACACGGTCATTGCTGTCGGGGTGCTGAAGTTCTTTTCAATCTCTGCATCACTCAACCCTGCTTTCTTTAGTACACGGTAACGTTCCGAACGTTTCATACCTTGATGCAGTATGTCTTTTATTTCAGCTTTCGTTACGTTGTAGGCAAATGGAGCATTTCGTTTTTGTTTACAATCTTTGATGAAAGATTCTTGGAGTTTTGTTAGGTGTTCGGCTACGGCTTCCTCGGCATGGCGCTGCATTCGCGAATCGATGGTGGTATAAATTTTTAGTCCATCACGATACACATCGTATTTTTTTCCATCGGGCTTTAAGTTTTCTTCGCACCATTTTTTCAAAAACACATCTCTTATATATTCTCTAAAGTAAGGAGCTAAACCATCGTTATGGTCGGCAGGATGGAAACTTAAGGTAAGTGGAATTTTTTGTAACGAATCCAATTGACCGTTGGTGATGAATCCGTATTTATTCATTTGCTGCAATACAGTATTCCTTCTGCCTTCCGATTTAATCTTGAATCGGTTTGGGTTGAACATGGCAGGATTTTTAGCCATACCTACCAGTACTGCAGCCTGCTCCAATCGCAACGAGTCAGGAGTGGTGCCGAAGTAAATTTCTGCAGCTGATTTAATACCCACTGCATTATTTACAAAGTCAAATTTGTTGAGATACATTGCAATGATTTCTTGCTTGGTATACTCTCGTTCTAGTTTCACAGCAATGATCCATTCTTTTAATTTTCGAATGACTAAATGAAAACCATGCAGCTCTTCGCGAGGGAAAAGCATCTTCGCTAATTGCTGTGTGATGGTACTTCCTCCTCCACTGCTTTCGCTATGACGCACTGCGCCAAATATTGCTCTGCCCAATGCACGAATATCAACACCGGAATGACTATAAAAACGTGCATCTTCAGTGGCGATGAGTGCATTCACCACATTAGGTGAGATGTCTTTAAACTTTACATTGGTGCGGTTTTCGGCAAAGTATTTCCCGAGCACTTTCATATCGCTCGAAAATACTTCGGTGGCTAAATTTGTTTTCGGGTTTTGTAATGCTTCGGTGTCGGGCAAATCGGCAAACAAGCGAACACCGAGTACAAAGGATAAAAGGGAAATAACAGGTAGACTGAATAATATCCAGAACCAGAGTATATATTTTTTATTTTTATTCTCTTTTTGTGCACTCATTTATTATTCTGCTTTTGCAATTCTTAACCCAACATCCATAATCAACGGAACAATATCAGCTCGCATTCCATGTTGTATTTCGAACGAATAGGTTCCAGCCATAGGGAATCGAACATTGCGCTTGAACAATATTTGATTGTCGTAGATGTCGCCCAATCCGCTACCGAGCCATTTTCCTTTTTCATCGGAAAGGATGCAGTCTAAGGTGTCGTTCGACATCTTTCCATTTGGAAATTTAGTCTTGATGAAGAGGTACAAGTTTTGGTAAGGATATCCATCCGCATTGCGAACGTTTACAAAAAAATTGGTTGGCGATGAAGGGTCTTTTATATCCACATCAAATTTTAGGATATTGTCCGTTTTCCAACCTGTTTCAGGTATCTCTAGGTTTTTCTCAAAGATTCGTTTTCCATCGCAGGAAGTAAAAAGCAATGACGAAACCATGAATAGGAAAGTAAATTGTTTGATAGTTATTTTGTTCATTTGTTTATTGAATCGTTTTTTCAAATTAATTGGATGTTGCACAATAAACATTATTCCTTGGTTTCCTGAGGAGGTTTTGGTTGCCCCGAATTGTTCGGCCTTGGACGATTTCTGTTCGGTCTATTACGATTCGGATTAGGATTCGCAGTTGTATTCGGCTTGCTTCCGTCCGCATTCGGTTTAGCCTGGTTCGGTTTATTTTGAGCAGGTCTGTTCGTATTCGGTTTGTTTTGAGCAGGCCGACTTTGATTCGGATTCGGGTTCGGCTTGTTAGGTGTTGCAGTTGGCGCAGCCTCTTGTCTGTTAGCATTTGCCGGACCGTTGCGTTTCTTCTTTTTCTTTTTCTTGCTCCTGTCAAATCTAGTAAGACTATCTTGCCCCACCACATTTTCGTAATCGTGTTTTTTCTCAACCAACTTCAACGGAACAACTTTTAGTGTAAGGTCTTCTGGTTTGATGCCTTCCGCGTTCATTGCCATGATTTCATTAACACGCGCAACCGAAAGCGAAATGAAAGTATCAGGTTCGTCAGTGTAAGAAAAGAACATGATTTGGCGGAAGATGTCCGTTTTTTGATGAAAGGCTCTTCCTTTTTGTGTTTCAAGTTTTACATGGTTAACATCTGGAATGTCTTTCAATGCATCCATATAACTATCCAATTCGTAATTGAGGCAACATTTCAGTTTGCCACATTGTCCGGCAAGTTTTAATGGGTTGAGCGAAAGTTGCTGATACCTTGCAGCGCTGGTTGATACCGATCGGAAATCGGTAAGCCAAGTAGAACAACAAAGTTCGCGACCACATGAACCAATGGAACCTAAGCGTCCTGCTTCTTGTCGGGCACCTATTTGTTTCATTTCCACTCGCACTTTAAACTCGTTGGCCAATACTTTTATCAGTTCTCGAAAGTCCACTCGGTCATCGGCTGTATAGTAAAAGATGGCTTTGGTTCTGTCGCCTTGATACTCTACATCCGAAATTTTCATTTGCAAGTTGAGCTTTACAGCCATGGTTCGTGCGCTGTACATGGTGGCTTGTTCGAGCTTTTGCGCTTCTTGCCACTTGTCGATATCGCTTGGTTTAGCTTTGCGATAGATTTTTTTTACTTCTTCAGAATTCTCTTTTACGTTGCGTTTTTTCATTTGCAATCGCACCAATTCACCTGACAAGGATACCACTCCAATATCATGTCCCGAATCCGCTTCTACTGCTAATACATCACCAACGTTGATTTGATCGTTGGTTGTATTTCTATAAAATTCTTTTCTGCTATTCTTGAAACGTACTTCTACAATGTTGAATGGTGCTTGTCCGCTAGGCAATTCCATATTGGATAACCAATCGAACACCCCCATTTTATTACATCCTCCTGTTCCGCATGAGCCATTGTTTTTGCAACCTCCCGGCAGTGATCCATTCACCGTGCTGCATCCTCTGGCACTCGTACATCCACTACATCCCATATTTTTTTTTACTTCTTAATGCTGGTTAATAATTTTTTGTTCTCGCTCTCCTCGTCCGCTCTCCGTCAGTGCAATTACACTGGTTTTGGTAAATTTAATAATTCATTGAACTTTAATGCCAAATCCATGAACAGGATTTTTGTATTGGCATTTCGTTCCATATGAAAATACGCTTTGTTCAGTTCTTCAATAAATCGTTCTACATTGTTGGCATGAATAAATGGCGAGAATTTTTTTACAAACTCTTGTTCATCCACACCGAGTTTAATCAAACTTACATCGGCATAACTCATCATCAAACTTTCGCGCATGATGTGAAGCGCATATTTCAAAAAGTTTTTTTGTCGCTCTCTGCCAGTAGCTGCCACTTCGTCAATCCAAACCATTACCGCTTTTGGGTCGAACTTTAAACTAGCACGCATGAGTTTCTGAAAGCTTGCTAAGTTTTGTGCTGCGTTCTCGTTATCGCTAATCATCAAGATAGCTTCAGCATAATTACCATCGGCCAAGTTGGCTGTGTTTGCTGCTAGTTCAGGATTTATTCCGTGCCTTTCTATCAGGGCTTGTTGCAAATCTTCTTCAGTAAGCTTTGGTATTTTGATGAGTTGGGTACGCGATAAAATGGTGCGCAACAATTGGTCTTCGCTTTCGCATACCAATAGGAACAAGGTTTTATCAGGTGGCTCTTCTAAGATTTTCAAAAGTTTATTTGCCGACTGATGATTCATCTTGTCTGCTTGCCAGATAATCATGATTTTGTATTCGCTCTCGTAAGTAGTGAGGCTTAGCTTTCGCAATATCTCTCCGCTTTCGTCAACACCTATCACCGCTTGTTTGTTTTCGGCCGACAATTGTTCAAACCAATTGAACAGCGTGATGTAGGGGTTATCGATAAATGCTTCGCGCCACTCTTTAGCCACATCGGTGCTCACGCGCACCTCTTTCGAAAGTGCTACTGGATACACAAAATGCAGATCGGGATGGATGAGTTTGTTGTACTTAATGCAACTCGAACATTTGCCACACGAGTCGAATTCTTGCTTATCGATACAGCTGATGTACTGGGCGTATGCAACAGCCAAAGCAAGGCTTCCGCTACCTTGCGGGCCAAGAAGTAATTGGGCATGGCTAATGCGACCGTCTTTAACGGAACGCAACAACCGCTCTTTGATAGCGCTTTGACCTATTATTTCTTTAAAAAGCATACCCTAATGGTGTTCAAAAATAAGTTTCAAAGATAGGAAATGTAATTGATATGAAGAGGGGTTTTCTTTCATCAAAAAATTAGGAATTAAGTATGCCTCAAAAGGGCAATAACAGACCTAGTTATTTACCCTTCACGTTTCTCTTTCTTAGGTCGCTTCACCCTCTATGGCGTGGTGTACACATAAGAGTCGGAAAGGGAAGTGGTGCCCGAATCGTAAGTCAATGCAACTTGATAGGTATACGTCTTTCCGTTTTCTGGCGATGTGTCGCTGAAGCTTTCGGTGAATGTAGAACCACTGGAATAATTCATTCGCGAGAAAGTTCCTTTAACCACTCCATCGCGGTAAAGCACCACCTTTTCGTATAAATTATAATTAATGGTTACCGTGAGGTCGTTGCGCGGAACACCCGATACAAGGGTGGTGGAAACGCTCGAAATGCTTACCACTTTGGAGCCTTCGTAGTTTTTGTCGTAGGGGTTGTTGTTCAGTTTTGTATCTTTCAGTTTGTTGCAGCCCGATAGCACAACGATTGAAAACAGGGCAAAGGATAGAAGTCGTGTCATGTTTTTCATTTTAAAATTTCAGTGTTAATCCTCCGTAAACGCCTTTGCTGGTGGGGTCGGGGAGTAGGTTGAACTGAATGCTCGACAATAAAGTTTCTTGTTTGTAAACAGGAGGCAGTGTTTTGCGCTGTTTCAATATCAAGCGCACGTAATTAAGCGCTAGCAAGCCCGACACGGTGTAACAGGTGTATTCGAGTTTTTTATCGTTGTTGTATTTTTTCTGATAGGTCTCAAAGTCGCTCCGCTGTTGGTCGATGGCAGCCTGGCTGCCAAGCCGTAGATAGGTGTCGCGGGCTTTGATGGCATTGATGTATTGCTTTTCGGCCACCACCTTATTCACAATCAAACCTGCACCAATGGCGGCACCCATGAGCACAGGCGAAATGTACAAGCGTTTGTTTCGCACTTGTTGATACGTATTTTTCTCGTTGATGTACTTGGTATACAGAGGGTCGGTTTTCACGCGATAGGTATAACGGGCAGTATCTTTGGGACGAATGTTGATGGTCGAATCGATAAGTGCAATGGTTGGAGTCCAAATGCGGATGCGGTGTTTGCCGGGTTCCATCTTCATCACTGTGTCGTTTACTTTAAACGAGGTTTCGTTGTCGAGCTTGCAGAGTGGGCGTTTGCAACCGTATATTTTCAAACGCAAATAGGAAGCCTGCTCGGTGGATTGAGCAAATGCCCCACCCAGAAAGGCTATCAATAGTAATACTAGTATGTTGATTTTTTTACCCATCCTTTTTACTTCGTTAGTTGGAGGATGCAAATGTATTGTTTTTTAATTGACAGAGGGAAGGGGGAATAGCGATTAGCGAATAGAAAATAGGCAATCGGTATTGAATTGGTGAGTTGTTCATTTAGGTACTTCATTTAATTTAACAACGCTATAGGTAATATTAAATCTTTTAGCATATTCTTCAACCGTTTCTTTGTATCCTGCTTCCTTCCTTCTTTTGTTGACATTCTCTGGGTCTTGAATTGGATACACAAACCCTTTTGATTCTCCTTTCGGAATATAAATTTGGGTTCCATAGATTTGTTCTTTTCCTTGATTCATCAAATAACGGTCTTCCATCATCGGGACACATTTAGTGGGCAATTGCTTTTCTGCTTCTGCTTTTTTCATCAAGTCGAGGTAGATGCCAATTTTATCAATGTTGTGCTGAATAACAAAGAAAGCCACCATACAAGTTTTGTCGCCAACTAAATTCCGTCCAGGATAACCTCTTGTACTAAAAACATTTTCAACAAAAATCAGATTTGTTGAATCATATCTTTTTTGCATTCTCATAAGGTCTTTATCAAAGTTGGTAATAGAAACATTGTATTTTCTGGCTATACGTTTCTTTCTTCCTTTCGCTTTAGCTTCTGCAAGGTATCTATATTTCTGGTCAATATTCATAATACTGTCAAGCGACTTTTTCAACTTCTTATCTATGTTGCTTTGCCCGAAAAGTTCCATTGAAGTTAAAGTAAGAGCAATGATTAGTAAATGTAGTTTCATTAGCTCGTATTTATTTAGCAATAATTGACGCAGTTGAATATGCATGAATTGAAATTCACCATTTACTTAGCCAAATTTACTTTAATTATTTCTTCCAATGTTGCTTCGGTGTCCTTTCCGTATCCAACTTGCAAAAACACTATTTTGCCTGACTTATCGACAAGGTATAAGGTTGGGTACCCAGAAACACGATAGGCTTTTGCTGTTTCTTTTCCACTTAAAACAATCGAATAATTAATTCCTCTTTTTTTTAGAAATGTGTTCAACTCATTTTCGTTTTTATCAAAAGGGTCGATGCCAATTATTCTTAATCCCTTGTTTTTATATTTATCATTTAATGATTGCAGCACGGGCATTGCTTGCAAGCAATTAAAGCAATTTTTGTAAAAGAAATCAATTAGCACGAGTTGTCCTTTTAATTGTTGTAAACTAATTTTTTCATGAGATAGCGATACTAAATCCCAATTCGGTGCAATAGTGTCGTTGGGTAGTGGCTTTGACCTTTTATCAGGTGAATAATCTTTTAGTTTGTAAAATGAAGGAATGGAATTCATGGTTAGCACAGTTGTATCTTTCAGAGTATTGAATTCGTATTTATTCAAAATGTATTTTTCGTACTGAATCATGGTGTCATTGTTCATCACATTATCGAATTGAAGCGAATACTGGATGGGTAAATAATCTGCTTTTGTTATCCATAAATTCAATTCTTCTTTCATTACCATTAATGTTTCTTTCGTGTCATTTTCGTGAAGTTTGTTTACTTGTAGATGATAACAGGGATGGGTATTTATTTTTTCTTCACCTATCAACTTATACACATATTCGCTATCGTTCAACATTGAGTCATGTTGTATTGGTGAGCTTTTCTTTGAAGTTACTGGAGCAAAGAATTCACTTCTGTGTTTTCTCGATTTAATTTCTTTCGCCCAGATTGTTGTCGACATTGTTTCGGCAATACTATCTTTGGGTGTTAGCATCACATATTCTTCTCCTGTGTAAATCAATTCACTTTTCGATCCATTCGAAAAAATTTGAGTAGCATGGAATGACATTGGCAATAGTGAATCGTTTTTTATTTTTTTAAAATAACAATTGTAATCAGTTTTGGCAGTATCTTTCTTATGCATACGTTTATCAAGGAAAGTTGTTTCAAAATATCCATTCTGTATGGCTTGACAAGTATGATATGACTTTTGCAAAATCTCTTTAGCGTTTTGAGCATTCGAAATGATGGAAGTTAAAGTAAGAGCTACGATTAGTGAAAGTAGTTTCATTAGCTCGTATTTATTTAGCACAATCGCAGCTAAACCCATTGTTTTCATAACCTGATGTTTCTTTGCATTTCAGTTTATCATACCTTTCGTTTTTGTAAACGGAATCTCTAACGAACACCGTTGTGCTATCGGTTTGATATTTTGCCGTGAATTTGCTCACCGAATCTTGTATTGCTTTGTCGGCTGCAAAGTTGGTTATTGTTTGCGAGCAATACATTTTGGTGATGATGACACTACTATTCGAATTCCTTTTTACAGTAAGGATTTTGCAACCTAAGTTTCGAGTACAGGCACAATCGCAGCTACAAGAATCAATTGCAAGTAGTACAACACAAGAAAGTAATAATTTCGAAAAGTAGTTCCACCACATTTATAATGCATTTAAAATTCTCTCTTCAAAAGTAATGATTATTTATTTGTCAGAAAGGCAATTTCACAATTTTGCAGTAGGTAAAATTTCACTTATTCATTATAACACCGAATTGTTTTTTATGAGTTGATAAGCTTTCCTAGACAATCCCGACATAATCCTACCTCTACTAAAATCAGGACAACATCAGGATAGTAGTTGCAGTTTCCGACTTTACTTTTACATCAAAAATGGACGAGGGGAAATATTTAAAAGGAAAATTTGATGAACTAAAGAAAAAGAAATTGTTTTCGGAACATGAGTTTATTCGACAAATAGGCACTTCTCGTTCGGTACTTTACAAACTTTTTCATCAGGAAACATTAAAAGAACCTTATCGAAGTAATGTAGAAAAATATTTCAATATCGTTTTCCCCGAACCAACGATAACTGACGACAAAGAGTTTGAAGCAGAAATGCAAGGTATAACAATAAGAAAACAGGCGCTAGAGATCTATAGGTTGCAAGAAGAGCTTAAGATAGCAAATGACAAATTGATGATTTACGAAAAAAAGGAACAAAAAAATAGGTCGAACGAATAAAAGAAATCTTTAAAAAAGCAGTCTAAAACTATAACAAGTGAATGGATTTAGCTGGAAATTAGAGAGGGAAATTTGAAAGTTCAAACGGAAACCATAAAAGTTCAAACGGAGAATATAAAAGTTCAAGCGGAAACGAAAAAAGCTCAAACGGAGAACATAAAAGTTCAAGCGGAAACGAAAAAAGTTCAAACGGAGAATATAAAAGTTCAAACGGAAATGAAAAAAGTTCAAGCGGAAACGAAAAAAGTTCAAGCGGAGAACATAAAAGTTCAAACGGAAACGAAAAAAGTTCAAACGGAAACGAGAAACTTCATAACCCTCGAATTTTGACTTAAAACTTTAAATACAGAACAAACAAAAATAGATAGATTAACAATTAAAAACAAAAAAAAATGGCAAAAAATCCTAAACTTAACACAGACCTAAGTGACCTGAGCGACAGTAATTTTTATGATGCTGTAATGCTTATTTTCAATTTATTAACGTTAAACACAGCGCTCTTTCCTGGCATCCCGATAGCAATGGGTACCCTAGGACCAGTACCAGCAGGCAGCCTTGGCTCCATGATTGCAATTTTCAATACCGTTCGCAATTCGGCACCCTATGCGGGCAAAACTGGCGACACCGCCACCGCTCGACTAAAAACTCAGAAAATGATTACTAAAAATGGAAATTGGCTCAACGATTTTTGTGGCTCCGACCTTGGGTTACTTCAAAAAACAGGTTATCCATTGCAAAAAGAAAACGAAGCACAGGGCAAGCTCGAACAAACCGTTCTTACTCTTGATGCAGGAATACAAGAAGTTGATTTTTCTATAACCAACGTAAAAGCCATTGGTGTAAGATACGGACTAATGTACACCAAAGCCGACAACTTGGAACCCAACCCTGCACTTTGGACGTTTTTCTATGCAGCACACCGCCATGGAACCATCAAAAATTTAGAGAGTAAGGTAGATTACAAATTCGTTTCGTTTGCCATGGGCACCGTTGCCGACCTTACTTATAGCGACCCTGTGGTAGCTAGACCATTATAATAAGAATAAGAAAGCTAGTTCGAAACCCACTTTGCCGAATCGCAAAGTGGGTTTTTTTGTGGTTGGTGTCGCAATAAAATAACTAGAAAACCTGCACTATGGGCAGGATTTTTTATAGTATATTTGGGAGGTGAAAAAAGTGGTGTATATAATGAGTCGTTCGTTTGTTGGTGAAAAAACACCAACAAGGGCATCAAAGAAACCGTATATTTGTTATCGCTTATTGGGTCATTAAATAATTGTATTTACAAATTACAAATAAAAGCAAAATGAAGAAAGGTAATTTAATCGTTTGCACTCTTGTACTAATACTCGTTTCTATTTTCCAAACATTTTCCATCGCACAAATTATTGCAGCGGGAGGACTACATTCCCTTGCTGTATGTGGCGATAATACGGTAATGGCTTGGGGAACCAATCTTAATGGACAACTCGGTAATGGAACTAACATAGCCAGCAATATTCCAATGCAGGTAAGTTCGCTTACCAATATTAAAGCAATCTCAGCAGGAGATGTACACTCACTCGCCCTAAAAAATGATAGCACGGTTTGGGGCTGGGGAGAAAACTTCTATGGTCAACTTGGAAATGGAACAAATAGTAATACCAATATTCCTGTACAAGTAAGTTCTATTAATAACATAATCGCAATTTCGGCAGGCGACTATCACTCTCTTGCCTTAAGGAATGACAGCACCGTTTGGGCTTGGGGGCTGAATTCATATGGAGAACTTGGAAATGGAACATATAATGCAAGTAATGTTCCTATTCATATAATAGCTCTTACTAGTATCACTGCTATAGCAGCAGGAGAAGCTCATTGTCTTGCTCTTAAAAATGATGGTACAGTTTGGGCTTGGGGATGGAATTCACTTGGACAACTTGGTAATGGAACAAACACATTCAGTAATATTCCCTTGCAGGTAAGTTCCCTATCTGGTATTATCGCTATTGCAGCAGGAAAGCAGCATAACTTTGCTCTTCGAAATGACGGAACAGTGTGGGCTTGGGGGCTGAATTTGGATGGTCAACTTGGAATAGGAACCAACACAAGCAGCAATATTCCAGTACAAGTTACTTCTCTCTCTGGCGTCACAGCTATCGCAGCAGGATTGTATCATACCGTTGCTTTGAAAAATGATGGCACTGTACAGGCTTGGGGAACTAATGGTGCTGGTCAGCTTGGAAACGGAAATAACAATGCAAGTAATCTGCCAGTGCAGGTTACATCTCTAACGGGCATTCTGGCCATTGCTGTTGGCGATCATCATTCTCTTGCCTTGAAAAATGATGGAACAATTCAGGCTTGGGGATGGAATAGCACAGGTGAACTTGGACAAGGAGACACTATCAACAGCAATATTCCTTTACAAGTAATTAACTTATGCCCAATGCAAACTGGAGTTAAAGAAACAACAGAACATCTTTTTATTTCAATTTCCCCCAATCCTTTTAGCAACTTCACCACCATCACACTTCCCACAACCCAACAACCCGCAACTATCATCCTCACCGATATACTAGGCAAAGAAATAAGAACCATCCCTCATGTGCGCGACCGACAAGTGGTAATAGAAAAAGGCGATATGAAACCCGGTATTTATTTCTTAACCCTAACTACTCAAGCTGGAGTAGAGAATAGGAAAATAGTGGTGGAATAACGGCTTACCACAATGAAACAAAGCACTTGGTGTCTTAATGTCTTAGTGGCGAATGAAACGAGTAATTCATAAAAACTTTATCTTTGTAAAAAATAATAAGCCATGTCAACAGCAGAACTAAATGGAATAAAACTTAATTTGATAAGCTGGATAAATCAACTCTCAGACAAAGAGTTAATCTCTTTTCTCGATGGAATTCGACTTTCAAGAGCAAACGAAGATTGGTGGAACGAATTATCAACTGTTCAAAAAAAGCAAATTTTATCAGGCATAAAAGATGCAGATGAAGGAAAGGTAATTGACTCTAAAGATTTTTGGAAGAAGATAAAAAATGTCTGAAATAAAGATTAAACAAATTGTTTATACTAGCACTTCCTTAAGCAATGCAACTGCTATAAAAAAGTATTTATCAAATAAGTTTTCACAAAAAGAAGTCGATCATTTTTTTTCTTTGTTGCAATCCTTCGAATCGGTTGTGATATCCTATCCAAAACTCTACCCCAAAACAACTAAAAAGAAAAATGTGAGGCGTGCTGTTTTGAGTAAACCGCTCTCTGTATTTTATAGAATCGAAAAATCAACAATAGAGGTATTGGCTATATTGGACAATCGCTGCGATTTTGAAGTGTGGATTTGATAATAACAAAGTGTCAAAGCTTCAGTAACTAAAACAGATTAGCCCCCCTCTCCCTTGTTTGTATCGAGGGCAGTTGAGGTTAATTCCTAAATATGTTTTCCATCATCTACAGAATAAACAAATAAAATTATCTTTGCCACACAATTAGAAAAATTCAACTAACAATAAAATAAAGTATGTACGGAGATTTCAAGAATCATTTACAGGCCGAATTAAAAACCATCGAAGAGTCGGGGTTGTTTAAAAAAGAACGAATCATTACCACCGAACAAGGAGCTGTTGTAAAAGTAAGCACAGGTGAAGAGGTGATTATCTTTTGTGCCAACAATTATTTAGGCCTATCCTCTCATCCCAAAGTAATAGAGGCCGCTCACAAAACCCTCGACAAACACGGATATGGCATGAGCAGTGTCCGTTTTATATGTGGTACTCAAGATATACATAAAGAGTTGGAAAATAAAATTGCAAAGTTCCTAGGTCAAGAAGACACCATCTTGTATGCTGCATGTTTCGATGCCAATGGCGGTGTTTTCGAACCATTGCTTGGCGAAGAAGATGCTTTGATATCTGACGAACTAAACCATGCTTCCATCATTGACGGAGTGAGGCTATGTAAAGCACAACGTTATAAATATCGCAACTCCGACATGAACGATTTGGAAGAACAACTGAAGAAGGCTCAAGCACAGCGTTTCCGATTGATAGTAACCGATGGTGTATTTTCGATGGATGGTTTTGTAGCACCTCTTGACAAAATATGCGACCTTGCCGAAAAATATAATGCAATGGTAATGGTTGACGAAAGTCACGCTACAGGCTTCATTGGCAAAACAGGAAGAGGCACTGTTGAATTAAAAAATGTAATGCACCGTGTCGACATCATCACCGGAACATTGGGCAAAGCCCTTGGTGGTGCCATGGGTGGCTTCACTACCGGAAAAAGAGAAATCATCGACATGCTTCGTCAGCGTTCGCGCCCTTATTTGTTTAGCAATTCACTCGCACCTCACATCGTGGGCGCTTCCATCGCTGTGCTCGATATGCTTAGCGAAGCCACCACTTTGCGCGACACATTAGAGTGGAACGTTAACTATTTCAAACAAGGAATTAAAAAGGTTGGATTAGAAATAAAAGATGGCGACTCAGCCATTGTTCCTGTTATGCTTTACGATGCCAAGTTGGCTCAAGACTTTGCAAACAAATTATTAGCAGAAGGTATTTACGTAATCGGTTTCTTTTATCCTGTGGTACCAAAAGGGCAAGCACGTATCCGTGTTCAGCTATCGGCAGCACATACCAAGGAGCATATTGATAAAGCACTTGCAGCTTTCGAAAAAGTAGGAAGAGAATTAAATGTAATTAAGTAGAAGGTCGAACACTTGTATCATCAGCAAAAACTGATGGTACAAGTATTAGTCCGAAGTTTTTTCTACACCAATATGTATCAACGCATCGCCTTGATTAATCACCGGATGAGTGTTGATAGCAATGATAAATCCATTTTGAGGAGCAGAAATCTTTTCCATTTGTTCTCCAAATGGGTCGGTGATTTCTCCAATTATTTCACCTTTAGTAATAGGCACACCGTTGGTTTTAGTACAATGAAACATGCCTGATGTTCGAGCTCTTATCCAAAATGATTTCATCACCAACGAATACGAATTCTCGCGTATGTCAACATCAACCATCTTCAGATGTTTCATCAAACGCAAACAACCATTTACACCTTCATTGATGTATTGATAATGAAAGCGGGATGATTCGCCACCTTCAAAAACCAAAATAGGTTTATTGTTTTTGGCAGCTTCCTTTCGGTACGATTGATCACGAAAAGGAGAATTAATAATGTAGGTTGGTGCAAATTGTTTTGCAAGCTCTAAGGAGCGAGTATCCTCGAACGTGCAACGCAATTGCGGATAATTATTAATTTGTTTTCCTCCTGTGTGGAAGTCAACCCCAAGGTCGATTTGAGGAATAATTTCGTTTGTAAGGTCGTAAGCAATGCGACTGCCTAACGAACCATTTTTACTACCCGGAAAACAACGGTTCAAATCTTTGCCATCCGGCAAATCGCGAGTGCCGTATAGAAACGCAAAGGTGTTGATAACAGGAATTGCAATCACACTACCACAAAGCGGGTTACGAACTTCTTCCTTAATGATTAATCTACGAACAATTTCAATTCCATTCGTTTCGTCACCATGCATACCAGCCTGTATTAATAAAGTTGGACCAGGATTTTTCGAGCGAAAAACATAAATAGGAATTTCAATTATCGCTTTCGTTGGCAACTGATACCAGTTCAAACTTATTTGATCGGAATAACCCGGTTCAATGTTTACTTCATTTATTCGTATCGTTTTATTTTCGTACTCCATCGTGTAGTTCAGTGTTTTTTGAGTTATTAAGGATTTATTATGGTTCGTGATTAAACTCGTTACGTTCTACATATTCAATAATCTTACCAGCAATATCCACACCTGTAGCTCCTTCTATTCCTTCTAGTCCTGGCGAAGAGTTCACCTCCATCACCAATGGGCCACGCGAAGACTGAAGCATATCAACGCCAGCAATAGCAAGTCCTAGTTTTTTTGCCGATTTAATGGCGGTTTCCCGTTCTTCTTTGGTAAGTTCAAGCACTGTAGCATTTCCTCCTCTATGCAAATTGCTTCGGAATTCGCCAGGCAATCCTTGGCGTTTCATTGCTCCCACTATTTTTCCATCCACCACAAATGCTCGTATATCTGCACCTCCTGCTTCTTTTATAAATTCCTGAACTAAAATGTTTGCTTTCAAAGCAAGAAAAGATTCCACCACCGACTTCGCTGATTTATGTGTTTCAGCCAATATCACACCAATGCCTTGAGTGCCTTCCAAAAGTTTTATGACCACAGGCGCACCACCCACAAGTTCTATCACGCTATCGATGTTCTTTGGTGCCGAAGCAAACGCAGTTTTAGGCATGCCTATTCCTGCTTTTGCAAGCAATTGAAGGCTTCTTAATTTGTCTCGCGAACGAACCAAGGCTTGCGATTCCACTGAAGAAAATACTTTCATCTGTTCGAACTGACGAACCACAGCGGCTCCGTAAAAGGTAACAGAAGTGCCAATACGCGGAATGACCGCGTCAATTCCTTTCACTTCTTTACCACCGTAAAAGATGTGAGGATTGCTTTTTTCGATCACCAACACACATTTCAAATGGTCGAGAACAATTACCTCGTGTCCTCGCAGTTCAGCAGCTTCCACCAATCTACGGGTAGAGTAAAGTTTTATTCCTCGTGATAAAATAGCTATTTTCATAATTGTTGAGTTTTAGATAAATGAAATACTGTGTTAATT
>Ga0194047_10000767_pt1 | contig 20634 bp, 25 predicted proteins | sample JunL225m_MetaG_2_FD_160070 | JGI IMG/M metagenome (GOLD analysis project Ga0194047, IMG submission 160070) | Anoxic zone freshwater microbial communities from boreal shield lake in IISD Experimental Lakes Area, Ontario, Canada - Jun2016-L221-5m | ecosystem: Environmental > Aquatic > Freshwater... | reverse complement strand
ATGTTAACGGGGCGTGCTTATCACTTTCTTTAAAAAAACTGTTTATATTACGGTCTCCATCCTTGGGTCTCTGGAAGTTGGTGGGTCTACTCAAGCACTAGAGGTGCTTAAAGACCAGGTAGTGTGCTATAAAACGGCGATCAAAGAGCCAGTAACTTTTTATGGGAATAGTGGAGACAAATTCACCTTGTATGACGGTTCCCAATGGAAGGTCACCTCTAGAGGCGCATATGAATATATTCCTTATCGCTATCGCGATATAGTGATTTGCCCGTCTTTGGAAAAGATGATTAGCGGTGATAAGGCGCTGTCTATAGTTGAGTTAGAAAAATTCCGATGACTCTATAGTGCGCTCACTATGAGTTGTAGAGACTGCAAGGGGAATTGTCAACAGGGACGAAACTGCCCAAATAATCAATCTATAGATTTGCAAAAATTATTTAAGGCTATAAAAATTAGTCTGTTAAGGTTATTGGATATTAGGAAATGACCGCTATGGGTCGATATCGCTTGAACGATAAATCAGAATCGCTGCGCTAACTCTACTAGGCCGAAGTTTTTTGGCGAATTTGGATTTAATCCCAGACCTGCACGAAAGCCTAGTTGTGTGTTGAAAGTTAGTAAATATGCGGCGCCAATATCACCACTAGCTACGATACCATTTTGATCTACCTTCGAGATTGTAGGCATTGATAATTCAACAAATACCCTAAGTTTCTCACTCAACTTTTTATTGAGAACAGCGCCAAAGATACCTGCTGTATAGCTTTGTCCTATGTCATTGGCTTGAGTAGCAACCCCGGGCATAATCCCTAAAGCAAACTCATTAGGTAAGTTCCAAGTAATTACGGAGCGAAATGATGGCAAGATTCCGCCAGTTCTAAAGTAAGGTGAAGCAATAGGAGTTTGAAATTGAGCAATCCAAGATATAGAAGGAGTACCTGTCGCCTCATTTCTATCTTGGCTGTGATACTTAAAACCAAAAGCAGTATTGCCAATCCCTTGTTGCCTGTTTTGAGTCATAAAGCCATCAGAGGCCAGTCGTAGTTCCCAATTTTCAGCTATGCCGTATTTGAGTAATAGCGGCGTATCTGATTGATGAAGTTGCGCACCACTATTAGAACTATTAGCAATACCAACATCAATCTCATATTGAAAATGATTCTTTGGAACAACTTCCGAAGACTCGACAAAGTCTGGCCCATCAGTATCAAAGGGCTCCAGGGCCCATACTGAATAGGTAGGTAGACCCAGAAAGAAGCAGGTAGAAATTTTGAGAAAAGAAGTTTTCATGTGTAATACTTAATAATAACGGCCTCAGATGTCATGATGATTGAGAATTTATAGACTTAGTATCTGTAGCGTTTAGTCAGGATCTAAAACTTCAACCCGTTAACCAAGGTGGAGAACTCTGCTTTAGAAATATCCGCTTAAAGGACAAATCCATTTTTATTTTACGACCTTCTTAAGAGTCTAGGCACTTTGGTGCGGTTCAAAACCAAGAGGCCCATAATACTCTCTTGCCTTTGGCGCGGCCAGTAAAACCAGCATACATTCTTGCCCGAGATGGGACTTGGTTTTCTCATTGACATCCTCCCCTCCCTAAAGTGAGAGGATTCCTACCACGCTTAGGCTGCAAGAGCAACGAAAGTCGTCTCGGTGGGTTCTTGCTTCACAGACCGATCTAACGGCATCGGATCTCCACAAGCTAACAAGCGCAGTCCGCGCTCTAAAATATTGATTGAGCCAACAGTATCGGCATGATTCTCATAGCCACAAGATACACACTTAAAGTGAGATTAGGGCAAGCTTGGCTGGTGTATTTAAGATGCATGTCCATTTGTCTTTATTACCCAATACCGTCGCAATGTCTTTACACAAGCGATTGTTGAAGACTTGCGACTGATCTTCTCTAGCGTTGGCAATGACTTTGAAGCAGAGTTACTTGAGTGCGATGGCGAAGATGACCCTATCCACCTGTTAGTTAACTACCCACCTAAAGTAGCCATCGCTAAGTTGGTGAATAGTTTAAAAGGGGTTTCAAGTCGCATGATACGGCGCAAGAGCTACCCCAGCATTACAAATAAGCTGTGGGGTGGAGCGCTGTGGTCACCAAGCTACTTTGCGGGGAGTTGCGGCGGAGCGCCAATAGCGATTATTCGGCAGTACATCGAACAACAACAAACACCACATTAAGTTCTAGGACGGCTGCGCCGTCCACGCTATTCTTCCCCGCCATGAATGGCGAGGTTTGTCGCGCATCCGATCAATTGTTTTCCAATGCCTTGCTTTTGGTATTGAACATCTACTGCTAAGTCTGATAGATACGCAACATATGAGAAATCTGTTAATGATCTAGAAATACCAACTAACTTGTCTGCATCCCATGCAGAAATAATTAGATTGGCATGCTTATACATATCTTCAAATGCTTAGCGATTATGAATGGGGCGTCTTTCTACAAGTGTTGACCTAATATATAGACCAATCGCTTGATCAACGGTGAATTGGGTAGAACTGGAATAGATAATATTCATATCTTGATTATTGACTGTTGATGAAACTATACGGGGGCCTCATAAAAAAACAAAACAAGGGATTTACATCTCTAGCCCTAGTGGATTTTGAGCAGACTAGCTAAATAAGCATCAATCGCAATCAACTGGATTAGAATAAAACTAGTTTAAGCTAATAGGGTAAACACTTTATTATTGCCCACTTTTATCCCATATAGTATCCGCAATGAAACTCTCCCTTGCGACCTATTAGTCATTAAGTGCGTTATGAGAGTGTTTGAATATTTCTTAATCTTTAATTTAGGTGACATATGAAAAAAATCTTATTTTCTTTTTTACTTTTATCTTTTTTGTTTTCCTGTAGTAGTGATGGTACAGATGAGGCCGCAGTTCGATCTCTTAATATTAGTTGGGGAAATGCTTTTAATGCTGGCGATGCAAAAGCGATTGCTGCATTGTATTCTGAAGATGCAGTAATACTTCCACCAGAATTAGCCAGTATCAAAGGCCGTGTTGCTATAGAAGAATTTTTTATCAATGAGATAGCCGTCTCTAAAAAAGCTAGCGTTAAGTTTCATATCGATCCAAAAAGCGAAGTAAGTCTGAGTAATAATATGGCTTGGGAGTCTGGAGTTTATACTGCAACGATTAACGATTCTGTTGTAGAGGCTGGGAAGTTTTTAGCGATATTCCAAAAGAAAAATGGAAAGTGGGAATTTATTCGCGATATTTGGAATGCTGATGAACCAGCTACTCCGCCAGATGGCAAGAAGTAGAAATGTAGTTAATTAAAGCCACTCTTCGGAGTGGCTTTTTATTTGAGCTACTATCAGATATTTAGTGACTTTGCGATGGTATGGTGGATCTCACCTGGCATCCAAGAATTGTTTGAAGGATCTAAAAGCTATATCCTAGTCGACTCCTCCAAGGTATTTTTATTCCGTTATAACATTACTTGAAAGAATTGGTAGTCTAAAAAAATCACCAAGCACATACTCTAAAGTCATCTCCAATCCAGCAAGCCTTTTCTTTTTGTGAGCGTTTAGCTTCGCCCCATCTAGAGATCGCCCCACCCATTTCGCCACTAACTTGGGCAACATCTTTGCCGCTAATAAATACTGTAACCGAATTGATATCAGTACTACCAATTGATTTGCCTAAAATTGTATTTGTTAATGTGAAAGTACCACCATTTTGAGGCTTAAAAGTACAATCCCCTTTATATTTTTGTCCGGTAGAACTTATTTCGCATTTCACACTCTTATCGGCGGCAAAAGTCATTGATGTAGCTGTTATAAATAAATAAAATAATATTTTTTTCATGAAGTGAGTCCTTTGATTAATAAAAAAGCTTTCATCCTGATATCGGGGCAGAATATTTCTCGATAGGAGCATCTGGACAGTCAGTTATTCTAAACAATAAATAATCAGTCTGATTTAAAAAAATGGCCTCAAATTGTTATGTCGTATCTTTATAATATTTTGTAGAAGAAAAAAATATTTCTAAACAAGTTCTATTTAATAGAAAGTAGCGAAATCATGAAAAAAATATGTTTTATTGTATTTGGATTGTTGATACAACAAGTAAATGCCGCATTAGAATGTGAAGTTAAACAAGGGTATGTTGCGGGACTTTATATAGATAAAGAATTAACTAAGTTGGGCAAGTTATACCAAGTGGCTGTTCCAGGAAAGCCATTTACATATTTCCAAATTGCAAAGAATGTGCCAGATAATGTTAACGGTAAGAGTGTGATGTTTGGAAATGGATTTTTTTCGTCTAACTATAAACAACAAGGTCAAGTAAGTATTGAAACTTTTGTAGCAAGTTATTTCGTTGATGCTTCTCAATGGCAATGTCAAAAAATTAAAAATGATGATATGTTAGATAAAAATCTAAAAGAGCAAGTAAGAATGTATTAATGTCGGTCCATATCGTTTAAAACGATAAACCAATCAAATCGACCGTTGGTTAATTCGCTTAGATAATTCCTCGGCATCCTCTTTTCGCTCACTGTAGCGATCAGTTAGATAACTTGAAATAGACCGAGTCAGTAAGGTGAATTTAACCAACTCTTCCATCACATCAACTACACGATCGTAATTGGCTGAAGGCTTCATTCGATTGTTGTCATCGAACTCTAAAAATGCTTTTGGTACAGAGGATTGATTCGGAATGGTGAGCATTCTCATCCATCGACCTAGGATTCTCATTTGATTAACAGCATTAAAAGATTGCGAACCACCATTGACTTGAAGTAAGGCCAGAGTTTTTCCTTGCGAAGGCCTTACAGCCCCGATACTTAAAGGTATCCAATCGATTTGAGATTTCATAAGCCCCGTCATTGCTCCATGACGCTCGGGACTACTCCAAACCATTCCTTCTGACCACTCTACAAGTTTCCTCAGTTCTTGAACTTTAGAGTGTGTCTCTGGAGCATCATCTACTTGCGGCAATCCCGCAGGATTAAAAAAACGTGTTTCACAACCCATTGCCATCAATATTCTTTCGGCTTCTTCTGCTAGAAGCCGACTAAAAGATCTTTCTCTAAGGGAGCCATATAAAAGCAATATCTTTGGTGGATGATTAATCAAAGAATTGTCTGGAAGTTCATCAAGACTTGGTTTATGAAAGAGTTCTTTATCGATATTGGGCAGGTCGGTCATGTATGAATATTAATTAAAAATAGTTATGTAACTTAATTGATCAATTAGAAACCGGATTTCATAAAAATGTAATATATTTCCACTTAAAAGACTTAGTTGATGCTGAACTACTATTGGTGGAGCGTCAAGGCCGTGATTTAATATATCGTCCTAACGCCGAACATGTTCAAAAGCTAAGCGATTTTTAATAGAGAACTGCTGTGGTGGTAAGTCCTTTATTCCTATTAAAACCTTGAAGAAAGGCAAATTAAATGCAGCAACACAACATCTTTTTCTGTATGTGAACTGGCTTTTAAAGAATTCATTGCTTGGGTCAATCCTAACAATTTTTTTGGGTGAAAATTGGATTGAAGAGAAGCCTAGATTAGTAGCTGTCGTAAAAATAATCCTATCACTAATATTATTATTGGGCGCCCTTGGATTTGTTATCGCTTTGATTAATTAGTTTTTAAATCTAGATTTTAGCGTAGCTTATCGTAAGAAATTCAATCTTAGCCAGTACCAGCATATCAGTAAGGTCAAAGGAGTTCGTAGTTGCCTCTTTCATTTTGACATCTTGAAATAAATCCATAGGCATTTAAATGTAAAAATTATTGCAATCCCCTATTAAGAATGAGATGTATGGTTTATTCCAGGCCTTTAACTATCAAAATAACTTGTTTAATTAATTTGTTAGTTATAGTATTTATAAAAACCAAATAGGGAGTTAATAATGTCATTAATAATGAATAAATATTCTAGAGTAATTGTGCTCTTGTTGATTTTTTTCGGTTTAAGTACTTCATTCGCTCAAAATAGAAATGTTCAAACCTTAAATTATTCCCACGGAATTTATGTTGGAGAGACATTCAATGGAAAGGCAAACGGCCAGGGAACTTATACGGCCGCCAAGACTGGAACTATTTACTCTGGACAATTTGTGAATGACACCTTTAGTGGTCAAGGAACAATGCTTTGGAGAAACGGGGACAAATTTGTTGGAACTTGGCAAAGTGACTCAGCAGTGAATGGAATAATGACATTTGCGAATAGTAAAACTGCTTCAGGCACAGTTCGTAATGGTATTTTTAAAGAAGCGAGTAGTTCAGGAAATAGTTTTCCTAAAGAATTAATTGGTAATTGGGGTTCCAAACAAGGATGTATTGCTGAAATCACTCAAGATACCTATGAAGAAGGTGGAGGAATTATTGGTTGTTCTTTAGTAAATGTGCAATTATTGAATGACGGCTTCTCTGGAACCTTGAATTGTTCGGCTGATGGTCATCCTAATAAACGCTCTATTAAATTTGCAAATGGAAACCTAATGGTAGATGGCATTAAATTGAGCCGTTGTAGACCGTAAATGATTTTTTAGACTCCATTGGTAGGGGGTGAGCATTTAACATCCTAGGACCTGGTAATTTTCGCTCTGGACTGCGAAGAATGTATAGAGTACTCGAGGGTGGTAAGCAGAATCTCTGGTTTTGGATGCGGTTTGGTCCCCTGCTATAAATTTTAATGTCCCTTTAAACGATATTAGAATTTCCTCATTTAATGTGCTAGATTAGTACTAAGGTAATTCAGACTTCATAAGTACTTAAAACTATAAAAATTGATTAAAGACAATTGACATGAAAAAATTTATATCACTAGTCCTAATGGCACTAATTTCAATTATTAGCTTGTCAGCAATCCCTGTAGTTACCTATGCGAAGGAACAAGAGTACTTAGGAGGAAAAGTAACCATTATCTATGATGCTTTTGGCAAGCCCTCAGATCTTGAGCGTGGTTGGGGATACTCTGCTTTGGTTGAATATGAGGGCAAGAAAATTCTGTTTGATACAGGCGGTCGATATGAGGGATTTAAAGACAACATCAATAGACTCAAAATTGATTTAACCACAATTGATTTTGTGGTGATCTCTCACCGACATGGAGACCATACGAGTGGATTAGCCTACATGCTTGAGAAGAATCCAAGAGTTGTTATTTATGCGCCGCTTGAGACGGGCTCTTTTGGAACCCCTTTTAGTGCCCCGCAAGCACTCCAAAGAAAGGTTGATTTACTACCTGATCATTTGCAATATTTCGATGGTCAAATTGGTAAAGCCTCAGTAGACTCACCATGGAAGAACGCAAATATTACGCGCATTACTGATACAACTGAAATAGCGCCAAATATTTTCCTGATTAGAACGATATCGGATGTTAAGGGAACTCTTGAGCTTGCGGAAGTCTCAATGGCAATCAAGACGCCAAAAGGATTGGCGGTAATCGTAGGCTGTTCCCATCCGGGTATTGAGAAAATATTAGCTAAGGTAACCGAAATTAGCCCAAATATCTACACCATTGCTGGCGGCCTTCACTTGGTTGATAAATCAGATGATGCAGTTAGGCAAACCGTTGCAAATTTTAAGGATAAGTGGAAGCTACAAAGGGTGGCAGCAGGCCACTGTACGGGACATTTTGCCCAAGTGGAAATTGCTAAGGTTTTTGGTGATAAGCATGATCATTCGGGCCTTGGGGAAGTTATTTCGCTTCCTTGAAGCGTTTAGTAATTAGAAACTTCATATTTAGGTTATCTTAGTTAAGAAGTAGGATCAAACTTCCTAGTCTCTTCTCAATTACACCCAGAATACCAAGAAACATCATAACCCCAGTCGGATAGTTTTTTCGTTTGTACTTAACGCGTCTTTGAATCATCGATATCGTTGAGATGTAAGCCGAGCTCAAATAAATCCGGTCAAATGAATATACATATAAAATCTATTAAGACTTGTTAATCATACTTTAAGGATAAATGGATGACTTATTTAAAAATATATTTTGCAACATGTTTTCTAATGGGTTGCATTGGAAATGTGTCGGCAGCAAGCTTTGATTGCGCTAAAGCATCTAGCAAGATAGAAAAAGCAATATGCTCTGATCCTGAAATAAGTAAGTTAGATGAAGATTTAGCTGCCTCCTATAAGGAGATGCTTAAGATTCACCCAGTTCCAGAATATATAAAGGCAAGACAAAGAGACTGGCTAACATCTAATAAATTTTGTGATCCTAAGAAACTAAATGCATGCCTAAAGAAAAATTACAAAGAGCAAATCACAAAATTGCAATTTAGTAAAAATACTCAGGTTTATGCAAGTTCAAAGAAATTTTCATATGCAGAAGGAGATATGGTGGTGGAGATAATTCCTGAAATATCTAAAATATCAGTATGGGGAGGGTTTGCTCAACATAACTTAGCATCAAAAGAGCAAGGAAGACCTGTATTAACGGGGTGCGAATTTGATGGTACTTTAAAAGGGAATACCATGACCTCTGCGGTAGGTGATGCTGGTGAAATCTCCTTTAAGATTAAAAATAATATGATCGAATTTGATGACAGGGCATCAGAAAAAATGTGTTCAGGATTTGCCCGTATTCCAGCAGATATTCAAAGGGTTAAATAATGAAAAATATACTAGGCTTATTTCTTGTAGTTGTATTAACTCAACCGATATTTGCACAAGAAATTAATTGCGATCAGTTAGCTGCATCCTCTTTAGATCCACAAAAAACAGCGCCAGGCATTTCCTACGAAAAGCTCAATGCAACTCAAGCCGTACCGGCGTGTAAGCAAGCGATCGAAATAAATCCACGGGTTGGTAGGTTGTGGTTTCAATATGGCCGAGCTTTAGAAAAGGCAAATAGATTACCAGATGCAATTGTTGCTTATCAAGAAGCGGTCAAACTAAATTCGGGGGTTGCAAATAACAATATTGGGGAACTTTATAGAGATGGAAAAGGGTTCTCAAAAGACTTAAAAAAGGCCGAAGAGTATTTTAATAGAGCAGCAGAGCTAAATTCACCAGAAGGTAAGATTAATTTAGCCAACCTAAAAAGATCCTCTCAACCAATAATACCGAGTCAATTTATTGGAAATTGGGCCGAGTCAAGGGCACAGTGTCGAGAATATTACGCCACAGTTTCTAGTGACGAAATATACAGTCCATATAATGAAACTCTTTGCAAAGTCAGATCTATAGATGATAACTTGCGTAATATTGTTTCTGGTAAATTCTCATGTAAGAATGCAGTAGTAGCTAGAACGCCATATCCAAATACAGCAGAAAGATATCTTTTGCAGTTGAGTACTGATGGAAGCTTGACCTCTGATATTTTCGATAATAAGAAGCCATTAATCCGTTGTAATTAGTGAGAAACCACCGTAGGACGATTTTCTGTGGAGAACCGTAATGAATAAAAACTTTACTTTAATTTTGATAATTTTATTATCTTCCTTGGTTTTGACGAGTAATACAAATGCTCAAAAAACTAAATCTTGTATTCCATCGACAGCGATACCAAAAGTCAAAGGTATGAATTATCACGACGCTAGAAAACTCATACTCAAAAATGAATGGATTCCTTCCCAACCCATTTATCCTAAAAATTCAAACCCAGTAAACTTTTGGGGTGTGTATGACAGCTTTAAAGCTTACCCTGAAGTTCAGGGTTGTTCAGGAACTGGAACGGGACCCTGCGTAATGTTTTTTACAAATCAAGAATATGAACTTTTGGTTGTAACAACAGATAGTATGGATGATCCAAAAAATAAAGCTTTCGCTTTTGTTGCTCAAGTGAAAACAATATGTTGGTAAATGACTCGCAGAAATTAATGAATGCCTCATCTCTAAATTCTTAGCTTATATTGTTATGGAAACGTTTTGAACGTGGTTATTTTAGATAACTGCGGTAGTGATGCGTAGATTTAAGTGGCCCTCAAAAGGGATGACAACCTAGCTAAATTTTAAATGGTGGGGAGATTAAATTGAAGAGAATCATCATAGGGGTCATTGCCCTTTATACGGGGATTATTGCTAATGCATGTTTGTTACGAATCACATTTAGCTTTGCAAGACACGGGCAAATTACGTGGGGCGATATTTTCTATCCATCAAAAATCATATTGATTTTAGTGGTGATTTATACCTATCTCTATTTGAAAAAAGCAACCATTAATGTTGATACCAATTTACTACAATTTCTTATTAAATTAAGTCGCATAAGATTGATTATTCTTGTGCTCTCATCTGCTTTTGCATTTTGGCAGTTTGGATTTATAAGAACTTTGTATTTGCCGTTGAAAGTTTTATTTGTATTATGGTGAATAAGTAAAATATTAATTTTGATTTTAATGTAGGGCGATAGATAGCTCCCCGATAATAAAATAGTCATCATTGGCCAACCTCTACCCTGTATTCTTATTTCTCCCATACCCGCTAAAAATTCAATATTTTTTTAATAATTAGCATTAAAAATGTAAGAAAGATATTGAAGAGAAAAAAATGGATGTAAAATAAAAATTATGAAAAGTCTTCAAAAATATATAATATTCTTAATCAGTTTACTGCCAATACCCGCATACGCTGCAACCAAACATGTAGAACAAATCATCGCAGATTACATGGTATGGCTGGTAATAATTGTTGTGCCTTTTGCCGTCATTTATCTATTTTGGAAGATTCATATTCTGCCAGAACTCTATGCTGAAAAAATACATCATCCGCAGACAAAATTAATTCAAGTGATCTGCTTACTCTCAATCGTATTCGGAGGATTATTGTGGCCAATAGCTTGGATCTTGGCCTACTCAAAGCCTGTGTTGCACAAAATGGCTTATGGAACAGATAAATCAGATGAATATTTTTTAGACCCTGAGGGCCATCATACGGATAAGCCAATCAACTTATCAATTGTTGACGATGAAATTTCTAACCTAAAAGAAAAACTAGAAGGCTTAGAGCAACGTCGACAGAAAGTTTTAGACTCTCAAAATGATTTTTTGGCCTCTTAAGAAGAAAAAATGTTAGAACTCATACTTGGTGGATATGCAGCGCTGATCTGGTTAGTTTTTATTAAGAAAAAATGGCTTCCTTGGAATATTAAATCTCAAATTGGATCTGCGATTGGTGCATTGCTACTGATGGCGACTATTATTTTTACGGTGAATATTATTACACCCGGAACAGAGGATGTTCGGGTGATTAATTTTGTGACAGAAGTTGTTCCAAGAGTCCAGGGAACAGTTACTAAAGTTGCTGTTGAAGGTAACACCTTAGTCAAAAAAGGCGATATTTTAATTGAAATCGATGAAAAGCCTTATCAATTGAAGGTAAACCAGTTAGAGGCTCAACTAGCCGAAACAACAGCTTCTGCAAAATCCTTGCAACAAAACTATGATGCAAGCAAAGCGAATACTTCCGCAGCAAAGGCTAATCTAGATCTTATGAATAAAAGATTAGCGGAGTCTACAGACTTAGCTAATTCAGGTGCTGGTAATAAATACGACGTGGAGTATTACTTCGCCGAAGTTCAAAAGGCCCAGGGTGGATATGAATCAGCAAAATCATCTGAAAATACCGCAAAATTGAAACTGAATGCTGTGGTTGGTGAAGATAACGCATCAGTTGCTCAAATTAAAGCCCAGCTAGAAAATGCTCGGTATGATTTAGAGTCTTGTATTGTTCGGGCTCCTGCAGATGGTTTTCCTGTTGCCGTGACGGTCCGCCCAGGAAATTATGCTGTTTCAATGCCACTTCGACCGCTGATGAGTTTTGTTTGGAATGATCAAAGGATTATTGCCTTTTTTGATCAAAATGAACTTCGCTTTGTAGAGCCTGGAAATGAAGTTGAATTGACGTTAAAAGCAGCGCCAGGAAAAATCATTTATGGTAAGGTGGACTCGATCATATGGGCATCGAGTCAAGGCCAAATTGCGCAATCTGGAATCGTACCAACAGCACCCGCTGAGATGTTACATACCCCCTTACCGCTAAAATATGCCGTTAAAATTATTCCCGAGGAAATGGACGGGGAGCCCATACCAATAATGCCAATGGGCGCCAGGGGAATGGGTGGAATTTACACTGAGCATCTTAAACCATTGCATATCGTGCGTATGTTGGTCATCCGCTTACACGCAATCCTTAATTACTTGGTGTTTAAGTTGCCATAGGAATGAAAATGCATAACCACAGGGGCTTGATCTATGCGATTGTTGTGAGTGGAATTTTGTTAGCATGTGCTAGTGATCCACCGAAGCAAAATGAAGCATTAAATTTAGCCTTAGGAAAAACAGATGTTCTTCCACAATGGAGTAGTGAATTTTCAGCTGGAAAATTTGATGAGTTGACCCTGGGATTTCCACTGGACCCACAACTCAGAAGTATGATTCAAGAAGCAATTGTGAATAATCCTGATATTCGAATAGCGCTAGCAAAAATTGATCAAGCACGAGGCATTTTGTCTGCCACCTCTGGGACGCGGTTACCTAATATAGGAATAGGTGCTCAAACAGGCACTTCAACGATACCGACTTCTACTGCGGCTATCTCAGGGGTAGGGGTAATAGCATCTTGGGAATTAGATATCTGGGGTAAGTATGCCTCTGCATCAGCGGGCAGTAAAGCTCGTGTCAATGCCTCGGCACTCGATCGCATTTATGCGCAACAAATGTTGTCTGCCAGCGTCATTAAAGCTTGGATTGCTATAACTGAATGTAAACAGCAGGTTGCTATAAGTCAACAAATGTTAGATGATGCCAAAAAACAAAATCAGTTTTTGCTTATTGGTGAGCGTGTTGGGAGAAACTCGACTCAAGATGTGATCCAAAATGCAGCTTCTGTTGATATGTATCAAAATCAATTGATTGCCTATCAATATCAACTTAATCAAGCGAAGCGTTCAATGGAAATTTTGCTAGGCCGCTATCCATCAGCACAAATTGATGTAAGTAGTACTTTCCCTTCTCCAATTACAGAAATGCCGGTAGGCATTCCTTCAGAAATGATCGCTAGGAGACCCGATATTCAAGCAGCACAACAAAGATATAACGCATCTTTTTATGATGTTGAAGAAGCTAAGCGTGCTCGATTACCTTCTATAAAGATTACCGGTGGTGTTGGCTATATTCAAGACTCTGCGATTTTACTCACGAATGGTATTAGCAATCCCATTAGTAGCTTGACTGGTTCATTGCTCATACCGCTTTTCATGGGCGGTCAGTTACTCGCTCAACAAGACATCAAGACTGCTAAGCAAAGTGAAGTATTAGCTAACTATGGCAAAGTATCACTTACGGCTTTTAATGAAGTGGAAAGCGCCTTAGATAATGATATCAAGCTAAAGACTCGTCAAACAGCTTTGGCAGCGCAAACTCGCAATATGAATAAGTCAGTAGATTATGAAAAGCAAAAATTTAGAGTTGGCAAGACTGATCAGTTCCAAGTCTTACAACAAGAGATTATGTTATCAAACACAACAAGTAATTTGATTAAAATTTCTGCAGATCGACTTAGAAATCGTGTAGATTTACATCAGTCACTTGGTGGTCATTTTATTAATTTCAATTGAGACGGTTGAAGTACTTTCTTGCATATATTTTTTGTTCACTGGGTACTTAGTAGTTAACGCATCCCCACAATTTTTTGTAGATCAAAGCTATTTCCTGTTTGTTAGAATATGACTACTTATAAAGGAAGATTATATGTCTGCGATTCGAAACATTAAAATGCTTATGCGCTATAGCAAATGGGCAAATGACATGATGTTAGTAGCTATTTCAGGGTTGCCCACAGAAGAATTTGTTAAAAGACGTCCCGCAGCATTAGGGGGGATGACTTTTACCTTAGCTCATATTGATATAGTTGATCAAATATGGCGAGGGCATCTATTAGGGAAAGAGCATGGGTTTAGTTCGCGCACCTCTGAGACTCCGGGTGATCTAGAAACACTTTCGTACAAAATCCAGGAAATGGATGAATGGTACATCCACTATGCAGACACAATGAGTGAAGCACTTTTAAACGAAAAAATAAAATTTTCTTTTGTTGATGGTGGCTCTGGAGAAATGACTAGAGGTGATATGTTGATACATATTTGTAATCACAAAACTTTTCATCGTGGGCATTTAGCAGATATGTTTTATCAGTCTGGATTTAAACCTCCCTCTATAGATCTACCTGTTTATATGAGAGATGCTTTTAGAGAGTCGGAGCTTGGATAGGTCGCATTAAACTTCTTGACTCAACTCACAGTTGGGTTTCTAAGAAAGAGAAAAAACGCATTTGGAAAATGCTTCATTTAGATATGATTTATGATTTGCACGAATTGTTCTCTTATGGATGATATAAAGAAAGAGGTGGGAAGGCATTCTCATCACAAATGACATCAATAACTGTTGTCATTTTAGAGGTTTTTGCAAGCGCTAAGGCTTGAGAAAATTCTTCAGGCTTAGTGACTGTAATACCTTGACATCCACATGCTCTAGCAATTGCAGCGTGATCAACTGGGGCAAAATGAACGGCACTTGTATGTACCCCGTATTTAATATTTTCAGCATGTTTTTGAAACCCAAGAATGCCATTATTTAAAACAATTAAAACAATTTTTAGATTCATTCGAACAGCAGTTTCTTGCTCCGACCAAACATGAGCAAATCCACCATCACCAACTACACAATAGACATCAGCCTTTGGTCTTGCCACTTTTGCACCTAGAGCCATAGGGAAGCCCCAGCCAATACCAGCTAAACCACGAGGAGCCAAAAAGCGCATTCCCGCAAATAAGGAAGTTAGATAGTTTGCAGTCCATACTGAGGCATAACTTGCATCCGAAACAACGATGCTATTGGGTGTTAATACTTGGTTTAACTCATCCATTACACGTTCAGGACGGATGGGGACCAGATTCGATTCTCTAATAGATTTTGATTGCTTTAAATAAGCGATACGTCCCTTGTTGATTGTTTCTTCTAGGTTGGGGCGCAATGCTCGGCGCTCCTTAAGATTCAGACTTAACAACTCTTCAGTTAGAGCCAATATAGTTTCACGAGCATCTCCCACTAAGCGACTTGCTTCATAGTTTCTTCCAACCTCATTTCCATTGAAATCAATATGAATATATTTCGCTGTAGGTGGATAGAGCTTCCATGAATCTGTACCATTTTGATTAGTCCGAGTTCCAATTAAGACAATGACATCAGCCTGTGAAACTAATTCTTTTTGAAAATGAGTATTCCCATTAGGGCCCATAAAGTAACCAATTACACCGATTGATAAAGGATGTCTTTCATCGACAGCTCCTTTTCCCATAACAGTGGTAGCTACAGGTAAATGAATTTTTTCTTGTAGCTGGGCTAGCGTATCTTGTGCGCCAGATAGATGAATTCCTCCGCCAACAATGACTAATGGATTTTTGGCGTTTGCTAACAGATCTGCAGCAATTCTTAACTCGCTAAGAATGGGTACTGTTCGATCTAGAGGGAAAAATCCAAGTGAAGTTAAACGTTTTGACTTTGGCGCTTGCTCTAAGAGCAAGTCTGCTGGCAACATGAGCGCAACTGGACCGGGAACGCCGGAGCATGCTGCAACAAAGGCTTGATCAATATAATCTTCAATTCGACTTGCTTCGGTGACACGACGAACCCACTTTGTGCAGGAAGAAAAAAGTGCAATGTGATCAAACTCTTGAAAAGCATTTCGATCTGTCTCTGAGCGATTGACATCTTGCACTAAAGCAATGAGTGGAATCGAAGCTTTTAGAGCTTCAGCTAAAGGCGCTACCAGCAGAGTGGCAGCAGGGCCATTTTGTGCTGTCACAATTCCAGGTAAATTCGAAATACGAGCATATCCATCTGCCATGTAACCGCCAGCATTTTCAGAGCGATAAGCAATCTGTTTCAAGCCTATCTGCTCACATGCTAAGTGCAGCATAGATGGAAGACTTTGTCCGAATAAAACTTCCACTCCGTGGCGTCTCAAACATTCCGCCACCAAATGGGCAACTGTTCCAGAGAACTTTAATCCTGGAGTAAGGAGTGCGGGGTTAACATTTTTATCATCCATTTTGATTACTTCCAATCTAAAATATTAAAGCTATTTGCAACGGGCAGAATAAGGCTTTTTCTGGGGCCAATCAATTCTCGTGCTTTATGCCCCTCGCCTTCTAAGTCCTCTGCATAAAGAATATCACCAGGCCCAAAAATTCGATACGACCCATCGCCAACTGAAATTTCTACCGCGCCAAAAAGCGTAATGACAAATTGCTTGCGTGGTGGGCAATGAAAGTCTTGATTTCCTTCTAAAGGATTTTCGCGAAACACGACTCCTTCAACAGGGACTAACTGCGACTTTAAAGAGAAAAGAGACCCAAGTCTAAATTCATTCATTTCTAATTGAATATCTTCAAAATGAGATCGATGGTCAGGTCCAGAAAATACGCGCACTATTTTAGTTGTAGTCATTTAAAGATAAGTTTTCTATTTTAGAAATGCTTGGGTTGATATTTAATCCACTTTAACGTTGGCTTTTTCAACTACTTTTGCCCATTTAGAAGATTCAGATTTGATGTGTGCAGAAAACTGATTTGGACTTCCACCGTATATTCGGATTCCTTGATCATCAAATATCTTTTTTACTTCAGGGCTAGTCAGCATTAAATTAATTTCATTATTTAAAAGGGTAATAATTGATGATGGTGTCAAAGCAGGCGCAACCACGCCATACCAACTAGTTGATTCAAAACTAGGAAGAGTTTCTGCAAAGGTTGGGACATCGGGTAGAACACTTGATCGCACTCCACCAGCAACTGCCAGACCAATTAATTTACCAGCTTTGATATGTTCCATCACGGAGGGCATACTGACAAACATGAGTGGTACCTGTCCTCCAATAACATCAGTAACTCCCCCAGCGGCCCCTTTATAAGGAATGTGCACGATATCAATTCCAGATTGAGTTTTAAATAATTCTGCGGTTAAATGGGCGGTTGAGCCTGATCCGGGTGAAGCGTAATTAAGTTTGCCTGGATTGGCCTGGGCATATTGAATTAGTTCAGATAGATTTCTAAATGGGGCATTTGGGTTTGCAACTAAGATGTTAGGAACTCCGCCCACCAGAATTATTGGTGCAAAATCTTTTTGTGTGTCATAGGGCATTTTTGGATAGATGCTTTGATTTACCGCAAGCTGTGCAGATGATCCAAAAAATAAAGCATAGCCATCAGGTAAAGCTTTGGCTACTTGGGACGCGGCCAACATACCTCCTGCGCCGGGCTTGTTTTCTATAACAACACTGTAGCCCCATTTTTTAAAAATACGCTGCCCAATAGTTCGGGCCATTAAATCAGTTGCTCCTCCAGGTGGAAATGGGACATATAGAGTAATTTGGCGATTGGGGTAATCCTTTGAGTTCGATTGTGCATAGACCATAGCAGTAGGGGCTAAAAACATAATGCACGATAGTAAGGCAACGCTCACATATTTACAGATCAAAGATTGCAGCACGTTTAGTTTTTTCCTTGGCTTAGCAGCTCATGGTAAATGCGGAATAACACGATTCTTTATTGGACAAGGTCAACAAAAATTGAGATCATCCCCCTAAACAATACCTTAAGTTGGTATTGAATTACACCTATTTCTGGGGGAATAAAAATTCCTTCTAATGCATAAGTCGAAAATATGAATAAAGTCATATACTTGCTTTACCTTAAAGCAGAAGCTATATTTTTCCAGTAGTTTGGAATTAAACTAATTTGACTAAGTTTAAAAATTAGCCAAGGTTGATAAAGATATAGGCCATGGAACTGTAGCTTTAAATTATGGCTTTATATTTCCAACTCGTACAACGTTAGACCACTTCTCACTTTCTGATTTGATATAAGCCACAAATTCTTCTGGAGTTCCACCTACAGGGATATTTCCTTGATCAAAAATTGATTTTTTCACATCAGGTTCTTTTAACATTTGGTTTACGGCATCATTTAACTTAACGATGATTTCTTTAGGGGTGCCTTTGGGAGCAATAACTCCTTGCCAATTTAAAACTACAACTTGTGGAAAGCCAAGCTCGGTAAAAGATGGAACGTCGGGAAGTTGAGGGTCTCTTTTTTTGCTGGTGATCGCTATTGCTCTAAGTTTTCCACCTTTTATATTAGGCATAGCGGAATACATCTGCTCAAACATCATGTTTACATTTCCCGAAATTAAGTCGGTAAGTCCAGCTGCGCCACTTTTATAGGGGACATGTATTAGTTCAATGCCTGCACTTTGTTGAAATAATGCGCCAGACAAATGGTGAGAACCGCCAATCCCTCCAGAGGCAAAAGTAAGTTTTCCAGGGTCAGATTTAGCTGCAGTAATAATATCTTTAACTGTTTTAAAGGGGGACTTTTCTGAAACGCTTAATACTAAAGGGCCTTGTTCAATCTGTATAACGGGAACAAGGTCATTTTGGGGATCAAATCGTAAATTACCAAACAAAGCTTTATTAACAGCAAGAGGCGCAAAGTTACCCATGCCAATGGTATATCCATCTGGGTTAGCTTTTGCAATAGCTTCAGTACCAATATTTCCTCCAGCCCCTGCTCTGTTGTCAACGATTACTGGTTGCCCCAATGCCTTAGTCAGATATAGTGCAACTTGTCTACTCCTACTATCGGCCCCGCCACCTGCACCGTAGGGGACAATAAATGTAATAGGTTTAGAAGGGTAGTTCTCACAAAGGCCATTAAGGGGAATTAATGCGAAACATGAGATGAAAAAAAGTATTCTAGGAAAAAAATGATGACGTCTGATAGAGTTTTTAAGCATGGCGAGAATCCCCCTAGTTAATCCTGATTGAAAATATAAATAAAGTCTAAATATTAAAGTCCTCGTTCTTGGAGATTAACCAAGTAGATTCTAATACGAAGTAGAACTTTGATCAATGAGATTAGGCTAATGAATATTTTAGTATATTTAGAATTTAGACCTCTAAGTCAAAGTAGTCATGACCTATAACAGCAGCACTAAAAAACGATGGTAAAGGGGGGAAGACAAAATTAAGTGAAGATGTTAACCTCAATAAGTTATGTTTAAGACAATTATTGCTCTCCCCCGAACTGTGTGGCTTATTGGCCTAATTAGTTTAATGAATGATTCTGCGAGCGAAATGTTGTATCCACTAATGCCCCTTTATCTATCATCCGTAATGATGGTTGGCCCAAGAGCTTTGGGAGTTATTGAAGGTATTGCAGAAGCAGCCTCGAGTATTTTTAAATTAGTATCAGGTGTGATTGTTGATAAAACCAACAAAACAAAGCCTTGGATTGTTTTAGGTTATGTAATTGGGGGCATTGGTAGACCTTTGTTGGCAATAGCTAATTCCTGGCTCTGGGTTGTAACCATTCGGTTTACAGATAGGCTAGCTAAAGGCCTGAGAAGTTCTCCACGAGATGCCTTGTTAGCGCAAAGTATAAGTGAAAATCAAAGGGGGATTGCATTTGGCCTACATCGCTCGATGGATAATGCGGGGGCTATTGTTGGACCATTATTGGCTGCATTATTTCTATCGCTAGGAGTCCCGATAAAAGAAATTTTCATATGGACAATCATTCCTAGTGTTATCACAGTTTGTTTGGCCTTATCCATAAGAGAACCAAAGCAGCAAATAGAGTCTAAGGAATCCAAATTTAAATGGTCTTTAGAGGGAATGCCAAGTCAATTTAAAAGATATCTTGTAGTGGCAGGAATATTTGCATTGGGAAACTCTTCCGATATGTTTCTGTTATTACGTGCAAGAGAGGCGGGCGTTCCTCTAGAACATATTCCTTTATTATGGGCGGCAATATCTTTGATTACTACAGTTTTTGGAACTCCCTTATCGGCATTGTCGGACACCTATGGACGCAAGCGATTTATATTATGCGCGTGGGTTGCGTTTGCCTTTTTTTACATTGCTATGGGAGTGCCAGGAATTTCGGTCAATCAAATATTTGGACTATTTTGTATTTATGGATTATTTAAGGCTGCGACGGAGGGCGTAGAAAAAGCATTGGTAGCAGATTTGGCACCAAAAGGGTTGCTAGGTACGGCATTTGGTTGGTTTAATTTAATCACTGGAATAATGCTATTACCCGCGTCCTTTATTTTTGGATGGATATATGAATCGATTGCCCCACTGTACGCATTTTTATTTTCTGGAGCTTGTGCAATTACAGCATTTCTTTTAATGGCAATTTGGATTAGTCCAGCAGGGTTAAGTCAACCACAAACTAAAATTGAATAAAAGTTAGGGTTATAAGAAATGAACAATACCAACAAAATATGAATTCAAAATCAAAAAAAATAATTCGCGAAGCCGTATTTATTGGAATTTATGCAGCGTATGAGTCTTTAATCGCTATTCTTGACGTATTATTTTTAGCCATATTATTTGCGATACCCGCATTCATAGGGTTTAAATTAAAACCCTATTTGGGAGATGTTGTTGGTCATGTTGGGTTAGTCATCGGAGTTGCGCTGATGGGTATTGCGTTTGTACACAGAAAAAAACATCAGGAAAAATTGCAGATTTATTTCAGAGAAAGATCTTATCGCACAATACTGCGAGTAAGCAAAAACAAGTACTTGAAAGAAGAATAAAAGAGTACTAAAATTAGGCATGGATTAGCC
>Ga0194047_10000766_pt1 | contig 20645 bp, 23 predicted proteins | sample JunL225m_MetaG_2_FD_160070 | JGI IMG/M metagenome (GOLD analysis project Ga0194047, IMG submission 160070) | Anoxic zone freshwater microbial communities from boreal shield lake in IISD Experimental Lakes Area, Ontario, Canada - Jun2016-L221-5m | ecosystem: Environmental > Aquatic > Freshwater... | reverse complement strand
GAAATAAACAACAGACCAAGAAAAACACTAAACTACAGAAAACCAATTGAAGTTTTTAACGAATTTTTATTTAACTGTTCGGTTTAGGAGTAGAATTCACCAACAATAATTTTAATTTTATTAGCTGTGAAAAGACAAATAGGTGAATTTAAACTTTAATATATATTTAATGATTTGAAACTTGGCTCAAATCCCTTTTCAGGTTATATTAAGATATATACAAACTGCCCTAATGCCCGAAATTATGATAATAGGCGATGTAACTGTAGACCATTTCATCACTATTCCTGACAATTATGCCGAAACTGAGGATACAGACAATAATGGTACCAAGGAATTATTATTGCCTTTTGGAGAGAAAGTTCCCGTAGATAATGTCGAAATGCATTGCGGAGGAAACGCTGCGAATATTGCAATTGGATTAAAAAGACTAGGTATAAATTCATATCCAATAATTCCAGTTGGAAAAGATACATCATCTATTTTTTGTCTTTCAGCCTTAGAAAAAGAGAATGTGGTTATAGATTATAATTACATAAGTGACGAGAATATATGCAATACGTCTTATATTTTGAGATTTCACGGAGAGAGAACAATACTGTCACATCATAATAAAAAGATTTATTTCATTCCAGACACAATCAATACTCCGTACATTTATTATTCATCTCACGATGGAGATAATAACCAATTATCGATAGAAGTATTAAAACAAATTTCTGATCAAAGCAGTAAATTAATTTTTGCACCAGGAAATACACAGATAAAAGGAGATAAAAATATATTAGAAACACTTATTTCGAAATCATATTTAACTATATGTAATAAGGAAGAAGCATATAAAATTTTATCAATTATCGATGGCTCAGATATTGACGCAATAAAAATGCTTTATAGATTGGCACATATGGGATCTCATCATGTCGTAATTACAGACGGAGGCAATGGAGTATATTTTCTAGACGGAGAAACAGGTGAAATAGGACATTTTCCATCCACAATAGGCAAAAACGATATAGTCGATTCTACAGGAGCTGGAGATGCTATGTGCACTTCGGTTATTTATAAATTTATAAAAGACGAATCATTGGCAGAAGGTGTTAAATTTGGATTAATGAATTCTGCCTCAGTATTAAAATATATTGGAGCTCAAGCAGGTTTATTGAGTTCCCTTTCTTAATCTTTACTGAGCTCGCCGAAGTACTTGACATAAGGGGTTTGTGTAGGAACAGGCGGGGTGTGTTCTGTATTAATTCCCTCCCTCGGGAGGGTGCCCGCTCAGCGGGCGGAAGGGGTTTGCACCACCCCTTGATCCCCTCCTCGGAAAGGAGGGAAAAAATCCTACAGTCTCCCTTCGACGAGCTCAGGGTGACAACTTTAGACCGTTGGTTTAAAATTAATCCGGCGAGATGCCACTAAGCGGAATGACATAGTAAACGAGAGTAAATGAAAAAATTATTGACAAAACTTTTTTCTTTTTTAAATCCCTTGCCTTTTGCTATAATACAGATAATTACCATTACTTGCAGGTTTATGAACATTCTGAATTTAGAAAATAATATTGAAGATATTATTGAAAAAGCTGTTGACGTTTTGAACTCTGGAGGAATATTAATATATCCTACAGAAACGACATATGGGATGGGTGTAGATGCTGAAAATCCTGAAGCCGTACAAAAATTATTATTGTATAAAGAAAAAAGAGAAGGAAAGCCATTATCAATTGCTGTTTGTAATAAAGAAATGGCAGAAAAATATGTTGAGTTAAACGATACAGCTGAAAACATATATAATCAATTTTTACCTGGGCCAGTAACTGTTATTTCCAAATCGACAGGAATTGCTGCGAAAGGAATAGAATCTATTAACCATAGCATTGGGATAAGAATACCCAACTACAACTTAATTTTACAAATCATTGAAAAATTCGGAAGAGGAATTACAGCCACATCAGCAAATGCTAGTGGAGGAAAAAGACCTTATAAAATTGAAGATATCTTAGATAATATTTCTGAACGACAAAAAGGACTTATAGATTGCATTATTAATGTTGGTGAGCTTCCATACAATAGCCCATCAACAGTCATAGACACTATTAGTGGATCAATTGAAACTGTCAGATCAGGAGATACACGATTTGACTTAAATAAGCATATTATTTCAAATAGCGAAGAAGAAACAGTCATATTGGGAGAGAAATTAGGAAAATATATATTATTGAACCAGAACGAAAGACCTATAATTATAGCAATTCAGGGAGATTTAGGCGCAGGAAAGACACATTTTGCGGCAGGCCTAGCAAGAGGATTGGGAATTATAAACTTAGTAAAATCCCCTACTTTTAACCTTTGCAATGAGTATAAATTTAGAAATAAAGATAGTAATTTTGTTTTTTTTCATATCGACACTTATAGAATGAACAATGAAAACGAACTTTTGGATATGGGTTTCAACGATATGGTAAAGTCTCAAAATGTAATACTAATAGAATGGGCTAATAGAGTACTACCTGTATTAGACCATTCTAAAGAAATATGCTATTTCATATGGCTGAGATTCGATTATATAGACGAAACCACAAGGAAGATATATTATTCCAACGATATTTTAGATTAATCAATCTTTTTTACATCGTCTTTATCTTTACTTTCTTCATCAGTATAGAAGCTTGATTGTGACATGTAATTCTGATTATTTGATCTATCATAGTTAATAAAATTTCTATTATTACTATATGTTGTGTTAGTATCAAACTTTTTTACATTATATGCATTGTCATTATACGAATTTCCATATTGATCATTATACATTCCAACATCATTCTTACCGAGAAAATTCATTTTATCATTAGATTCCGCAACTCTATTTCTATCATATGATCTTGTATTAGAAAAATTTCTATCGTTACTTTGTCTATAACTAACTCCAGTATTGTAATTACTTCCATAATATCTATTATTTCCATAATTGCCTGGATTACGTCCATTCAAAACTTGTTTTAGCTGTGCAAATCTAGCTCTTTTCTGATCAAGTCTACTTCTAGAAACAGAGACAGCAATTGTATTTCCGCCGAGTAATGTATTGTGGGTTCCCAAAATAGCTGCTTCACCAGAATCATCATCTTCAAACTCCACAAAAGCATAACCACGATTTAATCCAGACTCTTTATCTTGCAAAAGATCTACTCTTAAGACCTTACCGAATTGAGAATAAAGATCCCAAAGGTCTTTTTCAGAAACTTCTTGAGAAATGCCACCTATATATATTTTCATATGTAAAAGAAGATAATATAAATTTGGTGATTAGGGGTGAAATTTTTACCAATTATTCCATTTTGGAACTTTTTCCTTAGCACCGACCATTATATCACAATATTATTTTTTGAACAATACGGCGAGTTAGCTCATATATATTGATAAACTAGCAATACCATACACGAATAGTGTAAAATACGAAGTTTATTATCCAAAGTTTTATTACGCACCCGTAGCTCAGTTGGATAGAGCGCAACTTTGCGGAAGTTGAGGCCGGGAGTTCGAATCTCTTCGGGTGCATATACACAAACTCTTTTATAATCTACAATAGGACTATAGTTATTAACGTGTATTACATGAGTCCACTTGAAGTTTTTGAAAAATATCTTGACCAATTTGATTATTATTTTGATGTTAAAATTCCTGATTTATCCGCTATACAAGGAGTTAAAGAAGTTATAGTATGCTGCATGGGAGGGTCTGCATTTCCTATTGAAATTGTCACGGACCATCTGAAAGAAGCCTATAGAAGAGATGTAATCACAATATGTAGAGATTATAACCTTCCAAAAAGAATAGATGCTGACACATTAATATTAGTAGTATCTTTTTCTGGAAGTACAGAAGAAACAGTGTCATGTTTCAATGAAGCCATCGAACAAAATATACCAGTAATAGGCATTTCTATAGGTGGAGAAGTTTCCCGAATATGTAGTGAAAAAAATATTCCATTCATCAAACTACCTCCAGTTTTAGTCCAAAGATTTGGTACAGGCTACATGATAAGTGCTGTAATGAGGACATTAGTTGAAATAAAGTTAATCCCAAGACAGGATGAAGAAATTCGGAATATAAAAGTTATACTAGAACCTGTAAGGATAAATATGCAGAAACACGCAGAGGCTTTAGCAAAAAGAATGAAGGATAGAATTTTTACAGTATATACAGATAATACTCATAAATCAGCTGGCAATATAGCAAGAATAGCACTTAACGAAACAGCAAAAGTCGTTGGATATAATAATATTTTTTCCGAAAGTAATCATAATGAGTTAGCCTGTTTCGACAAAAGCCCCTACTCTCACATTTTTTTATTGCTTACTTATCCAGAGATAAATACTAAATTAATAAAAAGGTTTGAGTTATTAAAAGAAATATTGAAGGAAAAAGATATTGTTTACGAAAAAATAAACTGCAACTTCTCAAATATTTTATATAGAGAAATTTACTTTACATTATTTTTTACATATCTAAGTTATTTCCTTGCATTAGAAATGGAACACGATCCAGTAGGAACGCCTACACAAGATTTGATTAAAAAAATGCTAAAACAAATAGATAAGAATTAATAAAAATGACCGACATTACCAGCACAATCCGAATCGCGAACGAGCTGAATAATTCAGGAATTACAGATAAATATTTTTTTCCTCTAGATGAAAAAAACTTATTTAATATAAAAAAAACTTTTTCAAAAGAATTAAATTCATATTTAGATACAAATTTAAATAATATAAAAACAAATAAATATTTCGATCTTATTACAAATTCATTTTACTCAGAAGAAATTTTAACGATAGAAATAGGCGGATCGAAAACGACGGTACAATTATTACAAATTGTAGCTATACCAACTCCACGAATACTACCAATTAAGGATGCAATTGTTTTAAAAACAATCCAACCACCTCCAAGTAAAAATATTTCTTATAAAGATTTCATAAGCTGGATTTGTGAAATAATAAATTTAAATAAAAAAGATACAAAAAAAATAGCTATTAATTTGGCTGGTGCTGTAGATTCGAAGGGAAAAATTCTTTTGACCCCTCCGAATATTTACACAGAAGATTTAACTGGAAAAAATATAATAAAAGACTTAAATAAAGAACTTCCAGAACTAATAATTAATATTTTCAACGATAGCGAATCGCTTATTGCAGCACAATATTTTTATGATAAAAAAAACCTTTATAATATTTTTATAGACATAAATGGAACTGGCAACAATTCTTCAGTATTAAAACAAAACAATATTGTACAAAATCTAGAGTCTGGACATGCTAAATGTGTTCCCATATACAATACATTCGAAGAAATAGAAGAAGCAGTATCTGGAAGAAGAGGGATTGAAAGGATGTTTAATAAGATAGCACACAAAAATAATTTATCAACATCATTTATATTTGCTCCGGAAATATACGATTTAGCTTTTTCAAATGGAAAAGACATTATTAATAAACTAGCTTTTTTAACATATGAAAGAGCATTTTTTTATAAAGCATTATCTTTCATATCTTTAGACAATTATTTTAGGAATAAAAAAGAAATAAGTAATAAACAAACTGTATTTATTCTTTTTGGAGGCATAAATAAAGCAGAAAAAACAATACCAGAGCTAAAAAAGTACTTAGATTTTTTTCAATCAGATATTCAATTGGATTATTGCGTATTCGGAGAAGAAGCAGGAAGATATGGTGCTGCAATTTTAGCAAATTCTAGTCATACTTTTTAATTGTTCCAATTTTTGTATATACAAAAATCATAATCTAGCTTATTATGATATTGATATTATTTCACTAATTTCATGGACAATAAACCCAAATATAATATATTAATGCTTGGATGGGAATTTTATCCAGTATTCGCAGGAGGAATGGGTGTCGTAACAAGTGAAATAGTTGATGGATTAACCGATGCAAATATTGGAGTTCATTTCGTAATTCCAAGATTGCCAAAAAAAATTGAAATTGAAAAAGTCCATATAACTTCAGCAGAAGCTTTTATTCCATCTGAGTCTTCATTATTCACTGTGAACAATTATTCTAGTATATTGAAAAGAACCTATGTAGATACTGTTTATGCCCCATATGAAACAAAAAATATCTTTAATCAATCTGAAGTTACAAAATACAATGAAAGGGTAAAAGTAAATTTTGAAAATAAAGTGACGAATCCGAATAGCATATATCACAACGATTTATTTGCTGATATAAAAATGTTTGAAGATAAATCAGCATTAATAGCTTTGGAAAATAATTTTGATATAATTCACGCTCATGATTGGCTAACATTCCGAGCTGCAATTAAGGCAAAAGAATTAACAGGTAAACCTGTAGTACTTCACGTTCATGCAACTGAAATAGATAGATCTGGAGAAAATGTTAATACAGTCATTTTTGATATTGAGAAAGAGTGCTTAGAAAAAGCAGATTATGTAATAGCAGTTTCAGCAAAAACAAAAAACGATATTATCAAACACTACAACATTCCAGAAAACAAAGTATTTGTCGTACACAATAGCTCAAATTTTCATCAGCCACATACAAGATCAATTCTTTCCAAAGAAGATAAAATTGTTTTATTTCTAGGAAGAATAACTATGCAAAAAGGTGCTGAATACTTTATTCAGGCTGCTGCTAAAGTATTGAGATTTTTACCAGACACTATATTCGTTATGGTTGGTGATGGAGATAAATTACAGGAGTGTATAGATCTTGTTAATGAATTAAACATTGAAAAAAATTTTATATTTACTGGCTTTCTCACAGGACATAATAAAGAAAGAATGTATTCGTCTGCAGATTTATTCGTCATGCCATCGGTAAGCGAACCTTTTGGGGTTGTTGCATTGGAAGCTATCAGATCTGGAACACCTGTTATTGTTTCAAAGACAAGCGGTGCAGCCGAAATTATTAATAATTCATTGAAGATTGATTTTTGGGATGTGAATAAATTAGCTGATACTATGCACGCTACGCTAAAATATCAATCATTACATGATGAAATGATAGAAAACCAAGGTCGAGATCTTAATGAACAAAATTGGAATCATCAAATAGATGCAATAATCAAGGTTTATGAATTAGCAACAAAAAATTAATATTATTTCCAAAGTATTTTTTAATGAAATTCATTTTTTCTTTTGTTTTAATGTTTATTGTATTGTTGTTTACATCAGCAACCGCCTTCGTATTAACATCAAATGGAATTAATAAATCTACAGGTGAAATTTTTGGATATTTTGAAGAAATTAATTGTGATAGATTCCAAGGATGGGCTTGGGACTCAACTACTCCTGATGCTCCTGTAAAAGTAAATATATATCAAGACGGCCCCAAAGAAAAAGGAAAACTAGTAGCAACATTTACGGCTGACATACATCGTGATGATATTGCAGCACTTTATACTGATGATAATGGACTACACGGATTTCACTACATTTTTCCAAACGACCTCAAAGATTCAAAAGAACATACTTATTATGTTTACTCAGCTGAGTTTTATAAAGATGATGTTATGAAAGAATTGAAATTTTCTCCAAAAAGAATTACGTGTAAGGCGTAATAAATTATCCTCTTTAACAGAAAATATTAAATGTTTTAACTTTTAACTTTTTTTTATGCTATTATTTACTAAGCTTTAAAAATCTCATGAAGAAAGAAGTATCTAAAATAAATAAATTCAATTTCAAAAAATTATACATTTTTATTATTTTAATAATACTTATAATTAGTCTTTTGATAACAACATTATTTTTGACAAACACTAAGAATCAGATTACTTCAAAGTCGAAAGCATCAACAAGTACTGAATCATCAATTTCTTTTTTTCCAACAACTCAAACAGGGTTCATCAACGATGAATTTTCAGATGATGTAAAAATAAGCGCCAATTCAAGTGATTTAATAGTACAGGGCTTTGAAATAAAGCTTGACTTTGATAATACTAAATTACAGGTAACAGATATTGTATACAAATCCCCATTTTCATACATTTCTGGAACTGGCGATGCGAATGATATTTCTGGAGGAGTCGTAACACTTCCAGCTGTAAATAGTAATGGTTATTTAACACTTGCAGGAGAAGTAGCTAGCACAGGAACTTTAATTTCCAAAAGTGGAGAAATTTCTATAGCTTCGATAAAATTCAAAATTATAGGCTCATCATCAAATACAGTTGATGTAAATCTAGTATCAGCACCCAAAATTACTAAAAATGATCCACTATCAGGACCAACTTTCGCAACTGTTGATGTAGTAAGTCCAATATACGTAAACCAATTAGTCCCTACTCCAACGGACACAATCATTCCAAGTCCAACAAATACAATAATACCAACATCAACATTAACTCCAGTTCCAACTGCCACTTTATTACCAACGAATACATTGGCACCGACGAATACACTAGCTCCAACAAATACAATTATTCCAACGACTGCTATTATTCAGCCAACCGCGACAAACACTACGAATCCAACATCAACAACGTTGCCTACAAATACTCCAACACAAATATTAAATACAACGGTTATTTCCACAAGCGAAGCTGAATCAAACACTCCAACAAAAGCACTACCGACTCCAACACCAGTAATAAAGACTGTTATAAAAGAAGAAGCATCTACGGTGCCAAACTTTGTAATGATCATGATTTACATATTAATTGGAGCGATTATTGTAGTATTCAGTGCTGTGGGAGTAATATACTTTTTAAAGAAGAATAAGAAATAATTACTTGAAGTTTATGCTATTCAGATTATAGCTCTCAGACGATAAGAAAACAGGACTTATTTCAATACCATTAGACCTAAACTTTGTTTTATTTGAGGAAATACCTTTTCATACAGAATAGTAAATTCTTCTTTTGTAAAAGGCTGAAGCACATAATCAGCGCCAGAAATTTTTTCACCATTTTCGACAATACGACTTTCTTTGTTATAAACCCCTACTCTAATTCGTAAAAAGTCTTTAGTACCTAAATATTGTTCTACCGAATTAACTCCATTATGAACTTTTGGACCTTTTTCTTTTTGAACCTTCCAATTTCCCAATTCCAAATCTAAGTCATCGAAGACAAGCATCAAAGAAGTCTTGGAATTTATTTTATAAAAATTCATATATTTAGAAATAGATCTTCCCGATTCATTCATGAACAAGGTTGGTTTTATAACATCAAGCACAATTCTGTCTAAATGAGTCATAAAACTGAATTTTTTCACTTTTACTTCCAAATTTTTATTCTCCTCCCAATCATTCTCTCCTGTTAACCAATCAACAAAGAGGAAACCTACATTATGACGGGTTAATTTATATTGATTTGAATAATTACCGAGTGCTGCTAAGACCATATGAATATTTATAACAATGGATTATGTCATTTCTGTGAAATTTAGACAATATTTCTTTGATAATATTTATAGTATCAAAAGTCATAAATACATAACATGACAAATGATACTATAATACAATTTATTGTTTACTTTGTTTGTACATTTCATCATTGAAATTATACACATTTTTTACACAATAATTATTTTTGAAACTTAATGTACCTGCCGACTCCAATACTTTCCATAAAGTATCTATCGTGTGAAATCACCAAGACCGTCCCCTTATATTTTTTCAGAGCCTTTTCCAACCTTTCTTTGGAAGGAATGTCCAAGTGATTTGTAGGTTCATCAAGTAGGAGAAAGTTAGGATTTTTATAAATTATTTTTGCTAGAGAAAGTTTACTTTTTTCTCCTTGAGATAGGTCGCTAATTTTTTGCTTAACCATGTCACCTTCAAACAACATTTGATGAAGAAAATTTCTAGCCTCTTTTATCACAGGGATTTCATAATCTTCTATCCTTTCCAGATCAAAAAAATCTTCTAAGACTCGTTTATCTAAATTTAGATTTTCATGAGTTTGACTATAATATCCAATATTAACCGATTCAGGAATTTTAATATCTCCTTTATAATCGGTAATTTGTCCTGAAATTATTTTTGCAAAAGTGCTCTTCCCAACTCCATTTGGACCAATCAAACCAACTTTTTCTTCACGCAAAACTATGACATCATCAAATGTAAATTCTTGTTTACTTTCTGGATAAATATATTGTAAATCCTTCGTATTAATAATAATATCTGGACTATCAGCCATGTTTTCGAAGTCCAATTTTATTCCCCAATCTATTTTTGGTTTCTTATGATTATCGATTCTATTCATCCTTCTTTTCACAATTTTTGCTGTCCTCATTACAGAATCTAGCTTTTGATTGAAATAATGAGCAGACATTTTATCTTTATCTGGTGCTACTTTTAATCTTCTTCCTTGCTTGTTTGTAATTTTTTTACCCTTGACGTTAAATTGTCCGGCCGCAACAATTGTTTGGCCTTCTTCGGACTTTAAAACGATATTTTTTGCAAGAGTATCCAAACGATGTATTTCTTTTTGATTTTCTTCGTATTCTTGAAGTTCTTGAGATAACTCCAAATCTTTTTGACTTTTGAAAGATGTATAATTACCAGAATAATACTTAACTTTGGTGTGCTCAATAAAAATAATTTTTGAAACAACATTATCCAAAAATTTTTGATCATGCGAAACAATAAAATATGAACGTGGATCAGCTTTTATGAAATCTTCTAATTCAACTAATGATTCAATATCCAAATGATTTGTAGGTTCGTCAAGTAATATTAAGTCGGCATCTATAGTTTGTATCGCTGCTAAAATAACCTTACTCTTTTCACCACCAGATAATTGATTTAAATATTTGCCATGAATATTTAATTTTTTCATAATTTTATCTACATTTTCTTCCCACAAATATCCACCAGATTTTTCATAAACTTCAACTAATTCTGAATATTCAGAAAAAGCATCTTCGTCTTCTAATTTAAGACTTAACTCATCTAATCTATTTTTCAAAGGAAATAACTTCCAGTTAATAGAAAGCAAAAACGATTCAACAGAAATATCATTATTTTTGCCATTTTCTTCATTAATCATATCTACAGAGACGTAAAAAGTTTTAGTTCTTTTTGGCTCAATTTTTATCATCCCTGCATCTGGATTTTCTATACCAGCAATAATTCTTAATAAAGTTGTCTTCCCTTCTCCGTTTTTTGCGACAATACCTATTTTTTCACTCTTCTCTACTGGAAGTTTAAATCGAACACCAGCGAAGACGACTTTGGAAAAGTATTCCTTTTTTAAATTGTTAAAATATACAATCATAATTACCTATGTTACATCTGAAACCAGAATATCAGATTATACCCTTTCTATAAGTATTATTATAGGCTCTTATAACAATCACTGACAAATCTTAATTGTTAACTATTTTTGACTATCTTTCACTAGTGTATGTACAAAGTATTACAGCCTTAGAAAATATAAACTTATCCCCTAGCCCAAGTGTTAAAGATATTACTTCCTGATAATAATTGTTAATTTACAAAATCTATATAATAAATTTTTTTAACTTTTAACTTTTAACTCTTAACTCTTAATTTTTAATTTTTAATTTTTAACTGTATACCCCCCGGGGGTATTCGAAATATATATGCACGTGCCTCTCGTATTTACTCATTTCCAATTTTAAAGTATAGTTACCATATATTTTGAATTTATGAAAATAGCTTTGGTTCATGACCAGCTAACTCAATACGGTGGTGCTGAAAGAGTTCTGGATGTTTTGCATGATATGTTTCCTGAGGCTCCAATATATACAACTGTATATTTGAAGGATAAACTACCCAAATTCTACAACGATTATGATATTAGAACAACATTCATTGATAAACTTCCAATAATTAGAAATAAACATAAATTTAGAGCTCCATTTTTTCCATTTGGAATACAAAGTCTGAATTTGAAAGACTATGATCTAATCATTTCGGATACTCAAGGAATTGCGAAAGGAGTAAAATTAAAGAAGAATCAAAAGCATATTTCATATGTTCATACCATTCCATGGTTTATATGGGGGTTGAAAGAAAGTAAGGGGCGAAAATTTTCACAATTTATAGGTAAAAAATGGGATTACAAGACTGCTCAAAATCCTAATATACTTTTGGCAAATTCTCAAACAACACATGACAGAATACTTAAATATTATAATCGTGAATCTAAAGTCGTATACCCTCCTGTTGAAATACAGAAGTTACGAAGTTTTGCAGTAGAAGAAATTCCAGATAAATATAAAGATATATTAAAAAAGCCATATTTCATTTTTATTGGCAGGTTAGAAGGATACAAAGGTGAGTTAGATTTTGCACAGGCCTGTACGAATTTGAATCAAAACCTCGTAATAATAGGTAAAGGCACTAACGAAAACAAATTAAAAACTTTTTCTAAATATGTAATATTAATAAATGATGCAGACGATAGAGTCAAAGCTATTTTATTGAAAAATGCACAAGCATTATTCAACGGTTCTATAGAAGACTTCGGCATCAATATGGTAGAAGCCTTATCTTTAGGAGTACCGGTTATTGCACTGAAAAAAGGAGGTGCTCTGGAAATAGTTAAAGATGGCTTAACAGGCGTACTTTATAATGAGCAAGATACTGAAAGTATCTGGCAAACGATTAACTTTTTTATACAAAAAAGATTTGATAAAAATAAGTTAATGGAATCATCCGAAAGATTTAGTAGGGAAATTTTTGAACAAAATATTAAAGAAATTATTAAATCTTTGTAAAGATTCTTTTTATATAATAATTTTATAATTAGACTTTTAAAAGAATTTTAATACAGTATCTGATTTTCTTCATCAATAGTATCTAGAGGTGAAGTAATTTTTAGAAATATATAAATTATAGACTTGTTATAATCTTTTTAGTAGTTTTTATTATTCTTGTGGGAATAGGTGTCTTACCTGAAGATTTAATTATAGCTTCTCTAGCCATTTTGGAATAAGAAAGATATCTATTAATTGTATTTAAGTTCTTACCACCGTGAGAATGATAAACATTTAGATCTGGATGAAAGGCAACTTTATAGCCTTTATTTATCATTTTTAAACCAAATAATATATCCTCTCCACCCTTCGATGCCATTTCTTCGTATGGATATTCTTTTGCAAGATCAGTCCTGATCATACAACTAATTGTTTGTAATAGTCCCGGATAAAAACGTTGAATCTCCTTATATTTTCTTGATAAAAGCAAATACGTAAGATTATCAAACCATAATTCTGTGTAATTTCTTCTTTTCTTGTCTTTATGAACTTTAACATTTCCGAAAATTCCAGCCACTTTGTAATTTTTATCCAAAATTCTCTTTGCTGTCTCAAGCATGAATATAGACGTTGGCATTGAGCGGCCATTCGTAATATATACATACTTCCCCTTAGCTTGTTGTATTCCTAGATTGGTGGACTTTGCATGTGAGAATTCTTTACTTGTAATTGTTACAACTGTATCTGCATGTGCACTTGCATATTCAAAGGTACCATCTGTAGATTCGTTATCTACAACTATGATTTCATAGTTTTTATAAGTTTGGTTTTTTAAAGATTCTATAAGTAAAGGAAGTGTATCTATTTCATTTTTGACCCGAATAACTATAGAAATCATTGTGTTATAAGTAAATTAAGCAGCTACAAATTGTAACAAGATTGTGTACAATATTAATAAAATTTAATGAATTCTGTTTGAATTTAATATTTTGATGACGTAACAGCATAAATCTGTTAAATTATACTATATTTACGTTATATGTCAGATAAGAAATTAAAAGTAGGGTGGTTTTCATTTACTTGTTGTGAAGACAGTACAATTTTGTTTACAGAATTATTAAACGATCATTTTTTCGAATGGAAAAAGGTTGTTGAATTCAGACATTTCAAAGTATTGAAAACTGATAATAAAATGGATGATTTGGATATTGCATTTGTAGAAGGAGCTATCTCGTCTGAATCTCAAGCTGAAGAATTAAAAAAGATAAGGGAAAACTGTATAAAGCTAGTCGCCATAGGCTCATGTGCAGTTACAGGCAGACCGTCAGGAAATAGAAATGATTTTTCTAAAGATGTTTTGGATAAATATAAAGATGTATTTGAAAAGTTTAAATATTCAGAAAAAGTAATGAAGCTGGACGAATTAGTACATGTTGATGATAAATTGCCAGGCTGTCCTATGAATGGTCAAATGTTCATTACAAAATTAAATGAATATTTAAAAGAATTTGGAATTATTTAAACATAAATAAAAGTGCATACAGTAGAAGATATTACAATCGAAACAATTACAAAAATTGAAGGCAATGCTAAATTAAATGTCAAAGTTTCAAATGGTATTGTAGAAGACCTTGAATTTATTATTGCTGATTATAGACGCTTTTATACTGAAGCCGTAAGAGGTAAACCTTACATGACTGTTCCAACTCTTCTTTCTAGAATTTGCGGGACATGCAGTATGGCTCATTTGATGGCTAGTATTAAGGCTATAGAACGAGCATTAGGAATTCATGAACAGTTAAGTGAACAAACAAATATTTTGAGAAAACTTTCTATCAATGGAATGATCATCAGAGATCATGCGCTTCATCTCTATATTTTTTCACTTCCAGATGTATTAGGAATTGATTCTGTATTGGATATATCTGAGGATAATGCAGAACAGCACCAACTTTTACATGACGCCTTTGATTTGAAAGCTGTTGGAAACAAACTAAGTACTGTTTTTGCTGGTGCTGCTATACATTCTCCATTTCCTACTGTAGGTGGTTTTTTGAAATTACCGTCAGGACAAGATTTTTCCAGTTTAGTTGATGAATTAGAACAATCAAGGGTAAAAATTTTACGGGGTATTAAAGTATTTTATGAGTGGAATGAAAAATTAGTTAGAAATACTGATTTTATAGCATTAATCAATGATGATTATAATTTTACAGAAGGAATTGTGAAAGTGAGCGATAGAGAAGAAAGCTATACGCCTGATGATTTTCTTACATTGCTTGATGAAATAATAATTCCATATTCACAATCAAAGGGTTATAAACTGAAAAGTAAACATGATGATTTCATGGTCGGTTCTTTGGCGCGGGTAAATATGAATTTAAATAGAATGCATCCTAGAACTCTTGAGTCTGCTAAAAGATTTTTGGATGTTTTTCCTTCGTTCAATGTTTATCATAATTGCCTCGCACAAGCTTTGGAGGTCTTACATTGCATAGATCAGAGTATCGACATGCTCAAGGGGCTCAGAATCGAAGCAGAGCCTATTATAAAAGCTAGTCCGAAGTCTGGAGTTGGTGTAGGCGTAATTGAGGCACCGAGAGGAACTCTTTATCACAAAGTCGAAACTGATGAAAAAGGAATTGTAATATTTTCTGACGTCATAGTGCCGACATCGCAAAATCAAATTAATATAGAGAATGATTTAAAACAAATGTTCCAGGAAAATTTGAATTTAATGAGTAGAGAAGATATTAAATGGAAGGCTGAAGAAATTATTAGAGCCTATGATCCATGTATGAGTTGTTCTACAAACTTTTTAGATATAAATTGGCAAGAATAATTTTTTTAAACGGTTTAGTTAATTATTAAAGTTTTTATTACATTTATTAAATCCTGATATATTTCATCGACCGTTTTATCCGCTGGTATGGCTATAATTGTGACTTTTTCTATTCGTCCAATTTTCTTTAATAATTTTAAATTAAAGGCAATATCAAAGTCATGAAGTGTTACCCTAGGCGACACTAGTAGGAGATCAAGATTATTGAACGTTGTAATTTTGTCTATACCTTTTGCTGCGTCTAGTATTACGATTTCTTTTTCATCAGGTAGAAAGTCGTCGTTTGGATCTTGTATTTGAAAAATTATTTCAGAAAAATAATGATTAATTTCATCGGAAACTTTTATTGCAATATTGTCTATGTCTAGATCTTTATTACCAAATACATATATTTTTTTCATGAAAGCAAAGTAAATCTAGATATTTTTTTGTCATCAATTTCTATTTCTTCTATAAATTTTTCTAAGTCTCTAACCCATAAAACTTTATTTGTGAAATACTCCGGCTGATAAATTACACATATATTTTCTGTTGCTTCTTGAATGGCAATATCAATAACGGTGTATGTCAGCTCTTCTGATGAATAATGTTTGTATTTACCTCCAATTACAATGAGTTTTTTTGCTTCATTAAGTTTATACAGTAATTCTTTTTCTGATGTATGCGCCATATTTTTTTATTTATTATTTATGATACTACATGAATCAGAAAAATAACTTTTTCTAAATATTTTATAAAAAGTAGAATGAAATATTTTCATTCATAGTATAATAAATATATTTGAAAATTTATGGATGATTCAGGTTTGAAACTTTGTGCGTATTTTGCTGGTAAACCAAATGCAATGCATTATTGTGGTACAGATTCTGCTATCAATAGTATTTCTGATTGTATAGTAAGTGGTAATTGTAGTAGTTTAAGAGAAGAATATTCTCATTTCAAGGCACTTTATGCATATTTGAAATTATATGGAGAAAAATTTGGACTTGATTATTTCGATAAAAAAATAATCGAAGCATATTGGATTGGAAATGAATTATTAGAACAATTTGATAGAAATGATTTTTTTACACTTTTAGATAATTTAGAAAGTAACGGTGCTCCGAAACTATTTATTTATGAACAAAGAGAAAAATTTGAAAAAGTTAATGTAAGATTTATACCACATCATGCATTCAATGTAACTTTTATAGGTGTAGGAAATGTAACTGGATCAGTAGAATATAATATAGAAAATATCAATAACTGTTTAATTCGATATGGAAATATTTCCAATATTGATGACGATAAAGTAACAGTAAATACCTATAAATACCAAATTGAGAATACAATATTAATAAGGAAGAATTGTGAAGAAGAACTTGGTTTAAATAAAACGTTCTTTCCTTATGTTAAAATCGGTGATTCAGTAGCATTTCACTGGAAAGATCTTTGCAATATTTTGAATGATGATGAAAAAAGCAGACTGGATGAGTATGAAACGACGATAATGAATGATTTGAATGAAAATTATTTTAAAATATAAGTCTTGTTATGTTTATAAAGTCGGATGTCACAAACCTGTATTGTGGAGCTTTAGCGAAAGAAGAGTGACAGAGGGGTTATTGCTATAAGTAAAACCAACGGTCGCCCTTCGACAAAGCCTGTACTGAGCCTGCCGAAAGTGCTCAGGGTTACATAATTCTTAATTCTTAATTCTTAATAAAAATGTGCCTCGCAATCCCTGGAAAAATAATCGTAATAAAAGAAAAAACTGCAATTATCCAATACCCCCATGAACAAAGAGAAGTAATGCTAGATCCTTTAATACCAGTCGAAGTAGGGGACTATGTAATGGTACAAATGAGAATAATAATACAAAAAATTGATCAAAAACAAGCCTCAGAATCCCAAAAAGCATGGGATGAAATAACAAAGCGTTAAGATTTCCTTGCAACCTTTTACTATACCACTCGTTAAAAATAAATAAAATATTTATTTTTTTTTAAGTAAGAATATAATTTCAGTAGTAAGATTATTCTATTTTTTATTCTTTTCTTATGTTATATCCAAATATAAATGAATTGAACCGTGAAGAGGGAGGTTCATTTCATACAACACGTTTAACATCTGGCGATTCACAACCATATTTTCAACCAAAGGGGGATCCTCAAAAATAATTTTATATAAATTTAGCAAAATCTGGCGCTATGTTTTGTGTTACTGAAGAAGCATTATTTACGCAAGGTTTATCTCACGAATCAGTACTTGCTTTTGAAGCCGATACAAAAGAGGCAAAATGTGGTGCCTGTGCTTTATTGAGACAAATATCTCAACAAAATCTACTACCAAGAATTGAATTTAATAATATTGCAAATATTTTTACAGACCATAAACCAGCAGATAGTCCTAAAAGAAACCCATGCAAAAAGTGTAAAAGTAGATTAATATAAACTTTATAAGAAACACGGAATCAATCTTCCGTGTTTTTTTTATCATTTTAAGTCTAAATTTATTACTGTTTTGTAAAAAAAACATTATTAAGAACTAACCTTTTATTTACAACAAATATTTTTGTATTATAATCGTGTAATATAAATTATTATTATGAATATTGAAGCTACACTTGCCATAAATGGCAGAGAGGGAAAAATAAGCACGAGGAAAAGTTCTTTTGCACCAGTAAATCAAGCGCTAAGAGGTTTAATTCCTGGAATTGATAGATTTGGAGATCAAAAACATAGGTTTCACAAAAATATACCAGCTTCCCAGTCTACAAGCGAACCGACAATAAAGTAACCTATTTACCTTTCTTATACACAAATACCCAGGGAGTTAATCCTCCCTGTCTAATCATGAAATGCTCTATAAGTCGAAATTCATTAAAGTTCTGAAGCATTAGGTTTTTTTCTTGTGTTAATACCACAATTGTTCCATCTTTTTTTAATATTTTTTTCGCTTTATTCGCAAAGTCATAATATATTTTTTCATTATTATCATGTTTACCAACTCTGATGCCAAAGGGTAAATTTGTAATAATTTTATCAATATAATCATTTGGCAATTTCAATGCTTTGACATCACTTCTGAAGGCTCCGTATCTGCTTTTTTGTATATTAGCAGTGGCAATATTAGCCTGTGTAATATCTATAGCCTTACCACTAATATCCGAGGCAAGGATTCTGGCTGGATTGAAGTAAAGCATCGCCGAAATAGGTATGGTACCACCACCGCAGAATGGATCCAATACAACATCATTTTCTTTGATATCTGCAATCTTACAAAGGATAAAAGCAAGTGACGGATTAATCCCAGCAGGTATAAATTCCTTCCTCCATTCTCTACGGAATAAATTTCGTATAATTCCATTTTCCGCTTGAATTCTAAGAGGTGAAAGAAGACTACGGAATTCATCAATATCTTCAATATTAGTTTCAAATTCAACTTCTCCAGCAATATTCGAAACAATATTAATATCTGGAAACTTTGCTTTAAGTTCTTCAATTACATATTTCTCAGTATTTTGAATTGTTTCTAATTTATATATATTCATTTTTTAACTTAAATAAGCTTTACATAATGTTTTTGCATTTTACATTATACCTTGAATAATTAATATAAATACTGGCAAATATTGTATTTGCAACTTAGTTGCAGTAAAATTTCTAAATTTCAACAATTATGAATCCTATTCCAATTACTATTTTTACCGGTTTTTTAGGAGCTGGCAAAACCACAATTATCAATCAATTAGTCAAAGAAAACCCAGATATTAAATTCGGATTTATCATCAATGAATTTGGAGAAGAGGGTATAGATGGTCAACTAATAGAGAATACAGGCGAAGAAATGGTTGAATTATCTAATGGCTGTATATGCTGTGTTGTTAGAGGAGATTTAATAAAGGCTGCAGAAAAAGTAATCAATACTGGTAAAGTAGACTATTTAATAATCGAAGCCTCGGGTCTAGCTGAACCAATGCCTATTGCACAAACTTTTTATACTAATAATTTACAAGGTCGATTAAATTTAGACGGTGTAATATGCATAGTTGATGCACTTAATTTCAAAGTGACAAACGAAACATATCGAATTGCAGCAGAACAAATCGAATCTGCGGATATAATAATTCTGAATAAAACAAACGAACAGGAAACAGAAATTGTAGAATTCCTAATACAATTTATACAGGAATTAAATCCATACGCTGTAATAATAAATAATATCGATGGTGTAGATAGCAAGTTAGTAATTGATACAGGAAAATGGTCTCCAGAAAAATTATCTGAGGAAGAAGAACACCACCACGAACATGACGACATTGATGAAGTTGTTTTCGTCACAGATAAATATTTTGATATAAAAAAACTAGATGAATGGATGGAAAATAAATTTCCACTAAATGTAGTAAGAGTAAAAGGATTTTTACGAGTTAAAGGTTATCAAAACGAAGATATGTTATGTTTAATGCAAGTAGTTGGCGCAAAAAAAGAATTTAACAAATTTAATCCAACAAGAAAAGATTTTGACTATTCAAAATCAAGAATTGTATTTATTGGTAAAAATATTGAAGGAGATAAAATAAAAGAAGAACTGAACAATACATTAATTTGATTATGGACATAAATAATATAACTCAAAAATTAAAAAAGAAGGGGTATAGAAATTCTATTAATAGAGATTCTATAATTGAGATTTTGGAAGAAAGAAATTTGCCGTTATCTACAGATGAACTTATTAAAGAATTAAATTCACTAGGACTGCATCCAAATAAAACTACTGTTTACCGAGATATTTATGTATTGCTTGGAGAAAATTTTATTAATGAAGTAGATCTACTAGATGGGAAAAAAAGATACGAAATAAACAGAAGGCATCATCATCACTTCATATGTACTAAATGCAAAGATATATCATGCGTAGAAACAGAAAATGATCTTAATAATTTAGAATCAAAAATAGAAAAAGAACAAGGATTCAAAATAAAATCTCATGTTCTAGAATTTTTTGGCTTATGCCGCAAATGCAAGAAAGATTAAAAGTTAATAATTGGTAATAACATCCCTTCAGCACTATCTTTCTTTAAGTATTCTAATTCGTCATGTTTATACAATAT
>Ga0194047_10000764_pt1 | contig 20655 bp, 14 predicted proteins | sample JunL225m_MetaG_2_FD_160070 | JGI IMG/M metagenome (GOLD analysis project Ga0194047, IMG submission 160070) | Anoxic zone freshwater microbial communities from boreal shield lake in IISD Experimental Lakes Area, Ontario, Canada - Jun2016-L221-5m | ecosystem: Environmental > Aquatic > Freshwater... | reverse complement strand
ATACTAATCAACTCTTTTAATAAATTAGGTTTCAAGCGTATTAATTGCGCCCTACCTGTAAAAGCATCTTCTTTTAAGCCATCAGCTCTTCTTACTAAATCAGAAATACGCATCCCTGAAGATAGTTCATACACATCGGGTCTGAATACAGCACCCGTTAATTTAACTCTATTTTGAAAACGATCTAATATTTTAGAAACAACAAAAACATCCCCTCCACCTGGTTCATATTTTTCAAAATCTATTTTTGCTAAATCTTTAACTAATTTTTCTTTGTCCGATTTTTGAATCACTTTTACAACAGCCGTATACGCCGTATCATCAAAACCACCTGCATAGTTTAAAAATTGACTAAAATTTTCTTTGCCCACTAATTCAAAAATACCAGGTCGTTTTATTTGCCCTTTTATTTCCACTCTGTTTTTATAAGGTGGTACACGAATAACATCATGGTCTTTTAAACCTATGTTTTGAGACTGATCTCCATTTTGCATAAAATGGTACAAGTCGATGGTCTTAAATATTTTGTTATTTCTAATTAATTCAATAGCCCTGTAACTTCCAATTTCACTTGGGCCACCTGCTTCTGTTAAAGCACTTAGTACATTAGATAAAGAAGAGATATTGTAATTACCACTTCGGGCTGCACCAATAACGGTTACCTGTATGGTTCTAATATCGCCTAAGGTTATGGCTATTTTAGATTCTCCTCTGGCAATGCTAGGATAAGCAGTTTTAATCATCTGATTTTTTAATCGATCCGTTGCTGCTTCAATGCTTAGTCCTGCTACTTTAATTTGACCCACATTTTTTACCTGTATGAATCCTTCTTTACTCACTGTTAAATCATCACTATATTCTTGTACACCATATACCACTAATTTCAAAACATCATTCGGACCAATTTCATAATTCAAAGGTGTAGCAATATTTTGATTTTCACCAAATCCGGTTCCATTGTCATTAAACAATTCAGATCCGTAGATGAGTGGATTGATATTATTTTCTGGTCTAGGTTTTTTTCCTTTTCCAGTTGTATCTGCAAATGCATTTTGTCCTCTAGATCCTGTCATTTTTTTTAAGGGCGAGTTAGCATTGGGCTTGGCTCCTTTGGCAGTTCCTAATTTTGCTTTTAATTTAGCAAATTCTGCTGGGCTCATTCCTTTGGCAATGGCTTGTTGTTCCACTTGATCGATAGTCATGCCTGCTTGTTGCAATTGTGCTTGTATTTGAGCAATTTCGGTTTCGGTTAAAGCATCCACTTTTAAAGTACTTAAGTCCTTTGAACTTAATAAGTTTTGTGCTTGCACACCAATGCTAAAACAAACCAGTAGTAAACCAATAAAAAACAATTTCATTATAATAGAATTTAGTAGAAGATGATAGGTTGAGTTATAAAGTAGCGTTTATTTTTTAACGATAGTTAGTTTTTTTACATGGCTTCGCCTTTCTTAGTCACATAATAGGTACAGAATGACTAAAGATCTAAACTAGTTTAGTACTATTAAAATAGACTAAGCCAATACAGATATTCAAAACCGAGTTAACTATTTCAAAATTAACACTTTATACAAATTTTAGGGGGGTACAATTTATACTGTAAAAATACCTTAATTATTAGAAATAAACAAAAAAGATAATATTATGATTTGCAATATTTTATATATTAATTATAATATTACTTTATAGTTAATTTTTAATAAAAATGCAGTGTTTACTTTTCCTTGATAACCAAAACTAAAATGCTTGCTAATAAGCTTAAAAAGAAGCCTGCAAACAAACCTTTGTACCATTTTATTTCATCATTTTCCAATGGGAAAACTGAGTTGTCTACAATTTGTATAGTAGGTGTTTCTTGCGCCAAAGTCATTTTGGATACTTCTAAATTTTTCATCAGCTCGGCGTATATAGTTGACAACACCATTTTATCTCTTTGTGATATTTCTGAATACACTGGTGCATTTACATCGGCTGGATTTACATTTAACAACAATCTAGCATCTTCAGTAGCTGTGTAGGTTCGCTTATTTAATATCGCTGATATACTATCAGTTCTTCTTTCCAATCGGTTTACATTCTTCTTTAACCTCCCTACTTTAGCATCGATATAAAAATCGGTAGCAATTTTTAAAATACGCTCCGACATTAATTTACTCAACAATTCGTCTTTTACATCAATGGTTACATTAAAAAATCCTAATTTCTTATCTACCTTAACCACTCCTATCTCTTTTTCTTCGATTCGCTTTACAATGGTCTTTAATAAACTATCCTGCAAGCGAAGGTCCTTATCGGGTTGTGCAAAATAAATGGCTCTTCCAATTGTATTATCGTCCTGCCATTTTTTTCTTAATTTATATACATCTGCATAAGCATCGGCCAAGCAATAAGTACTGTCATTTTTATATGGCGTTTTTAAACAGGCTGTCATGAAACTATGGCTCTTTAACAATTCCAACACATTGTCTCCACTTAATACATTGTTCCCTGCTCCTGTTAAGCTACTAATGTCCATGCCAAACTGTCCCCCTAAGGAGGATAATAATCCACCTCCAGATGCCTTACTCTCTTCTACTAAAAAAGTAATATCCGATTTGTACCTGGTTGATTTTAGTTGGCTATAAGCTAGTCCCAGTAAGGCTCCTAGGATAGCGATAATAAAAATTAATTTATATTGAGTCTTTACAACTACTGTTATTTTCTTTACCCAATCATTGATCCAAATACCAAAAGAAAATGGTGCATCGTAAGGATTTTGTATAGGCGTATTCTCTGTTGACATGTTTACAATTTTAAAATAGCTGCAAGGCCTACCAATGCAGAAACAATACTAGTGATGGCTGATAGTTCAGCAACCGAAAACCCTTTTTCTGTTTCTGGCACTTCAGGTACAATTATTTTACTACCAGGGGTGACCCTTGGATAAAATCTAAAAAATAAAAACTTGGTTTGCTTTTGATTGATGCCATTGCCATAATGTATATAAGCCTTTGCTAAGGAGGCTTTGTTTTTTACACCGCCCGCTGCAGAGATATAAGATCTAAAACTACTTGATTCATACCTGGTTAATTGGGGACTATATACCGCACCTGTTACTTCTACAAATGGATCGTTTCTAGAAACAAACAAGCTGTCTCCTGGCAATAAGGCCAAGGTTAAATCTTTGGAATTATTTTCATCTAAATTTACCCCTATCAATACGCCATTGCGATACACTTGTAAATCTTTGATAGAACCATACTTGGTCAATCCCCCTGCACGATTAAGGATGTCTTGAATGGTCTCGTCTCTTTTTTCCAAAGCAAAAGTACCAGGGAACAATACTGCTCCACTTACTTTTACATCCCCTATAAATACCGAATTTAGTAACCTGGGTACATAAATATAATCCTGTGCTTGTAAAACATATTGTTGGTCATTGTTCTCTAAACTGGTATCCAAAGCCAACTTTGCAATCGTAACCAATTCATTGGCTAGGTTGTCGGATTTGTTTTTAATAATTCTTGAAAGTTCAACCCTATGTATGGCTGCCTCTTTGGTAAAGCCCCCTGCCATCGCTATCAGATCTTGCATTTTCATGCCTTCACGAAACATTATTTTTCCTGGATTACGCACAAATCCTTCGATGGTCACGCTTTGTTGCTCCTCCAATTCTTGCTTGGTATAAATTTGAATAGAATCTTCACTGTATAAACCAATGTCCTGAGTAGCGTCTTTCAATAAGCTTTGTAAATTTACCGACAACATACTACGCTCTCTGGTGGCAGAAATTCTTTTGATAGTAGCCCTAGTTAAAAATGCATCAGACCTTAAGCCATCTGCTTTTTTTAATAAAGCTTTTAAAGTTAAATTAGGTGTATACCCATATTGCCCTGGGCGATATACCGCACCTGAAATGGTAATTTTATTTTCAAATACCGGCGTTAATTTTTCTGCGTAAATTGAATCGCCTTGTTGTGGTAAATAATTGGCAAATACATTGTAGTCAATATCTTTAAATGTTTTTTCTCGGCCATTGCGTTGCACTACTTTTAATCGATCGGTAAAGGCCGAATCATTAAATCCACCCGAAAAATTTAAAGCTTGCGCCAAGGTTTCATTGGGCTTTAACTCATATACAGCAGGCCTTTTAACAGCTCCGCCTATTTCAATTCTTTTTTGATAAGGAGGATACAAAATCACATCTTGGTCTTCTAGTCGTATATCCTCGGGCATCGTGCCTTTTTGTAAAAATTCATACAAATCAATACTTGCAATTTGTTTGTTGTTACGCATTAACTTAATATCACGTAGGGTTCCATTTTCTGTCGGCCCTCCTGATGTATACAATGCATTAAAAATAGAAGACAAGGCAGAAATTTGATACCCACCTGGTCGTTCTGCTTCACCAATAATCGTTACCCTTATAGTTCGGTAGGCATTTAAGGTGATTGATAAATGTGTGGTGTTGTTTTTTAAAGCTGGATAAGCCTTGGCCATTTTTGAAAATATTCTTTCCCTGGCTTGCTCAATAGTTAGCCCATTGATAGCAACTAATCCTACATAAGGTATATTAATATTACCGTCTGGATTCACTCTTGCCATTACCTCCGTTTCATTTAGGCCAGTTAAGGTTACATTTAATTGATCATCTGGCCCCATCACATAGGTTTTAGGGGTAGCTATTCTTAAATTGGGTTCGAAACTTATATTGGGACTACTAAAAAATTCATAGCCATATCTGTTGCTTTGTTTTTTTTGCTCAGGCACTTCTAAAACCCAAGTACTATCACGTAAAAAACTGGTGGTATCTTGAATCAAACTAGATTTAGAGAATTGAGATTTTTTAGAGGTTTGTAACCCTACCAAACGCTTTTTAAACTGGCTCACCTCACTTGGTTTAAGCCCTTTTTTGACTAATAACTTCATGGCGTCTGTTTCTGACATGCCATTTTCAGCTGCTTGTTGCCATAGTTGCATCACTTGCTGATCGGAAAATTGGTTAATTCTTGAATTATTCAAGTTTTGAGCCTGCCCTTTGGTCACTAATACCAAAAGAGTGGCCAATACCACTGTAATTCGGAGTAAAAATTTGATCATTTGTTTATGCTTATACCTAGTAAAAATACAATAATTGACGCAAATAAGGCAATTGGCTAAAAATGGGCCCAAATAAAGCCTAGGCTTGTTACTGTATAGGAAGTTCCTTTTTGTAAATGATACCACTGTGCCGTATTAATATGACTGAACTTAAATTGAATAGCATTCGTCAGTTCGTAATAGGCTTCAAGTCCTAACTCTGTTCTTTTGTAAATGGGATCGTATCCAAACTGTAATTGAGGGGTCCCAAAATATTGATCTTGAATAGTCCCTGGCCCCCCTTTATCCATGAGCATATAATAGGTTTTTACATTCAGCCTTGCTTTGGGCTTGTACTGTGCTGATAGGTAGATGCGATCGGCATTAGAACCCATCCAATCTCCTAAAGAAAAACCTGCACTGGTATAATTTTGGGCTGGAATAAAATTTCTATATACAAATGGATTGATACGCGTGTATTCTGCAGTCAATGTCATGGTAGGTAAATAAACATCGGTTACACTGGCACCCAATTGATAAGCCCATTGATTGCGCGACTTACTTTGATTGAAAATAGATTCTACTCTTATTTCATCGATAAATAGTTGTCCATATAAATGTGTTTTGGGCAATTGATTGCGACTGCTAAACCCCATAAAAATTTGTCCATTGGCCCCTGAAGAAATATTGTCGCCAAATCTGCTGTCATCATAGGCTTTAAAAAAACTGATGGGGATGATAAAAGGCAATTCAATATTATCGGTATATACAATAGATTCTCCTATGTTAAAACTTAATCCCTTCATAGGCATAAGCTCAATAAAATGGGTGGCCATAAATTTGGGTACATAAATTAATCTCTTCCCTCCATAAATAGTATTTCCCAATCCATAAGATTTAGTAGAATCCAATACCCCACTTTGTAACCAAGCATGCATGTAATTAAATTTTAACCATGTAGTGGGTTGATACTGGAAACGCACAAAAGGATAGCTAGGCGCTTTATCACTTAATACAATATTGCCCATTTGTCCAAAGCCCATTACATTTTGGTCTTGTCCTGCTGTAATCATTCCTTTGTTTAATCGATAACTGATAGTCGCATTCATTTGACTATAGTTTAATAAATTATTAGAGGTGGTTGGTTTTCTATTAAAGCCAGGTAAATTATTTTCAATTCTGGTAGAATCGTAATCTCCTTTTTCATTGATATCTCTTACACTAAATTGAAAACCAATTCTTTTACCTACATAACCCATTAATTGAACCCCAGTAGAACTTAGCAAACTGTGTCTTGAATAGGTTTGGTTGGTTAATTCAATAACAGGATCGGCCATGATTCTAAAATCTTTATCTGTATAAACAAATGCATGAGGTTGATACTGTGGATTTTTATTGAAATAGGAAAAATTGGGTTGTACTTCCTTAGTAGTAATAGGATTCAAATTGATATGATCAAATTTGTACAAGGCAATATAAAAAGATACTTCTTGTTTTTCTATAGCCAACAAATTTGGATTGCTTTGTAATTGTTCTAGTAAATGATATACCTGTGTTCGATCAACAGGTTTCATAAAATCATTAAAAACAATTTTTCCCTTTTGTGCCATTCGATCTAAAAAATCGATGACAGATGGTTGATGTGAAAAATTTTGAGCCCTAAGGTTAGAGCAAGCAAGTACAAAGAAAAAATAAAAAAATATTTTTAATAGATATTGTTTCATGTTAATGCTAAAATATTATTCGATCTGCTTGGTTAATATACTTATTATTAAAAACTAATAAACAAAATTAATAAGCACCTTGATCGCGTAACATTTTTATGATGGTTTGTAAAATAATTTGTAAGTCCAATGTAAATGACCAACGATGGATATAGTATAAATCAAAATTCACTCTTTGTTCCATTTCGGCATGCGTTTTAACTTCACCTCTGCAGCCGTTTATTTGTGCCCAACCAGTAATTCCTGGCTTAATGATATGTCTTTTCAAATAATTATCAACCCTTTCCATGGATTCTAAATTCATGGGCGTAGGATGTGGCCTAGGACCCACTACAGACATTTCCCCTTTTAATACATTCCAAAATTGAGGCAATTCATCTAAACTAAATTTTCGTAAAAATTTTCCTAGGGAAGTAACCCTGGGATCGTTTCTGGAAGTTTGCTGGAAATGAGCTGCCACTTTGCTTACTTGCATGGTGCGAAACTTATAACATATAATAGGCTTATTGTTTACGCCCCAACGTTCTTGTTTATAAATCACTTTTCCTCTTGAATCTATAAATACTAAAATACCAATGATAGGCAATAGCCACCAGCCTATGACTATAAAAAAGAGGAGTGAAAAAAATACATCAAATAAATTTTTAAATACTTTGTTTTCAAATTTATCTAAAGGCAGTTCATTTAAATTAATCACCGATACCAATCCTAAATTGTCAATCTCTACGGTCCTTGTAGTTAAATCTTGTAAATCGGGCATAATTCTTACGCGCACATTTTTTTGATCACAAATATCTATACAAGCACGAATTTCATTTTGCTTTTCTTGTGGCAAAGAAATAATTACCTCATCGATAGGTTGTTGTTTAAATACAGTAGATAAATTAGAAAGCGTGCCTAAATAATTAATTTGTGAATCCTCTATAGTTTGGTCATTGATAAACCCCACACATTTATAGCCATAATACACATGCTCGTTTAAAGTTTTATAAAAATCTAATGAATTAGAATTGTATCCAACTATAATAATATTATCGCTTAATGCGCCGCCAGCAAAAGCCAAATGTTGCTTTTTACGTATGAAATATTTAGCGGCAATGGAAATAATTAAATGTAGCCCTATAAAACTTGTAAACTTAAACAAATCCCCATAAGCCGATTTCGTCAAAAATAAAAAGGAGCTTAAAAAAACAATGAATAAAACATTGGCATAAATATTAAACAATATTTCCTCAGGGAATTTTTTATAGATACGATTGCGGTACAATCGACATTCATTCGCAGATAAAAACCATAACAACATAAGTAAGGCGATAAAGGCAAAATCGGCAAAGGATTTAGGGAAAACAAAAGCCCCTTTTTTTAAAAATACAGAGAACAACAAGGAAAAAATTAAGCTAAAAGCGTCAATGCCTACCTGTGTTTTTTTATAATACCGCTGATTCAAATTCATTGCCTATTATTTTCCTTTGGTTTTGGCTATTGCTTCTAAATGGTAAAGATATAAATCTGTAACCGTTTCCCAAGTGTATTTTTCGGTTATTCCTTCTGGTATATGCGCCCTTCTTTGTTCCAATAAAGCTGGATTTTGTTCAGCCCATTCTATTAACTGTTGCACAGCGTTCCTATTTTTTGAAAAATAATAGCCATATTGATCATTTTGCAATACTTCTCTACTAAAAACGGTATCCAATGCCAGCACTGCACAGCCATTGGCCATGGCTTTTAACAAAGTGGGATTGGTTCCTCCAAATTCATGTCCATGCATATAAGCAAAGCAAAATTGATACAAGCTTGCTAGTACTTCGGGGCTTCTTACATAACCCGTATACACCAATCTTGGATCGGTATAAGATTGTATTTTAGTAGCATAGGCATCTTTATAAGGAACATCCCCTACGATGACTAGTTTTTTAGTACTATTGGTTTTTAAAAAACCATCTATTAATAGGTCTGCATTGTTATCTGGTATCATTCTACCCACAATCAAATAGAAGTCTCTATTTTGTAAGCTCCATTCTTTCAATAAGCTTTCTTTAGCCCCCAAACTACTATCTGCTCCATAGGCAATAACCACCGATTTTGCTGCAAACTCTTTTTCATAAATGATTTGCATGGAGACAGCATCTGTTACCAATAAATCATTAAATAGCACAGCCATTTTTGCTGCCCATTTAAAATAACTAGCCCCAAAGCCTTTCCACTTTGGTCTCAACCACTCCATACCGTCTACATTCATTAAAGTGGGCTTACCAAATAGCTTCGTTATGAATCCAAATGGGCCATTGGATACATTTAAGACCAGCACTGCATCTGCCTTGCTAAATACAACATGCCAAAAAGCCATAAAAGAATGTATCGGTTGGCTTAGTATTTTACTTTGTAAAGTGGGAAGGTACACCAAATGGATTCCATTTAATTGCTTGGGTTGTTGATCAAATAAATTTGCATGGCAATACACCGTTACTTCCACACCCCTCGCTGTCATTCTTTCTGCAAGGGCTTTCACCAATGTTTCATACCCACTATACACATAGGGATAACCACGAGAACCAATAATAGCCACTTTAAAGTTAGATATCAATTTTTTATTGCTTCAAGTTATTAATTAGATGTGCCAAATGATCTTCAAAGGCCTTAGCACTATAATTAGCTGCTACTCTTTCTTTGCCCTTTGCGCCCATTTGTTTTCTTGTGCCTTCAGGCAAAATAGTTTTAATTTTTTTAGCTGCCGCTGCTGCATCCAGTATTGGAATAAAAACACCTGTTTCCCCATCTAACATCATTTCCATGGCACCGCCCTGCGCTGTAGCAACAACGGGCAAGCCGTATTGCATGGCTTCTAATACTACCGTTGGGAAAGAATCAGGTAAGATGGAAGGCAATAATAAAATATCAATGCCCGAATAAAAACGATCCATCTCGGCTTCGTAACCGGTATAAATAATTTGCTTTTCTAAATGGTGCTCTTTGATATATGCCTTCATTTCAATCAACAAATTTTCCTGACCCGGATAAGGATCACCAGTGATAATAAAGTAAATAGAAGTATCCTGCAATAAGCATTGGGCTATTTGTAAAAAATAATCCTGCCCTTTTAAATGATGAATGCGTCCTGCCATGCCAATAACCACGGCATCAGAAGGTATGCCATATTGAACGCGATAATTTAGTTTTTTTGATTTGGCTATGGGTTCAATGCCATTATAGATCAAATTTATTTTATCACTCAATGAATTGCGATTTGAAATGTTTTGATCTGTTTTATTACTACTTAACCAATGCAATTGAACTGCCTCTGACACTACAACTATTTTATCCGACCAATGAACCAGACACCATTTTATAAATTTATACAAATAGCTAGGGCTAGTGATTATTTCATGCAAATGCCATAGATGTTGAACCCTTGCATAATTTTTTTGACCTTGATTCTTACGTTCTTGTTTTTTATTATGCCTGCTTACGGTATACCCACCAATTAATACAGCTGCGGTATTAGAATACACCAGTTCAATATTTTGTTGCTTAATAATTTTTTGTAAAGAAATATTGGCATAAAACCATTGATATAGTCTATTAAGTAGCCCCCAAGGTGTAAAATATTTTCTTCTTAAAATTCCTAAGTTGACAATTTCAACTTGAATGCCTCTAGTTTTTAATTCATTGACCAAGGGCCCCTCTGATGATAATACTACGATACATGCATGCCCTTGTTGATTTAAAATTTGAATGGTTTGTAAAAATATTTTACTCGCGCCATATAAATCAGAAGAACCATGTAAAAATAAAATGCGCATTATAATTTTTCTTTTACTGCCTCTTTAAAAACTGCTAAAAGTAACCCTGTTGTTTTTTGCCAACTAAAAAATTGAAGGCGTTCTAATCCCAGGGCAATCATTTTTTTCTTTAATACTGGGCTGTCTATTACTTCTTTCATTTTAACAACCATGTCATTGACATCCAATGGATCGAAGGATAAGGCTGCATTGCCCGCTACTTCGGGCAAACAAGTATTATTGGCTATTAATACAGGTACCTCATATTTAAATGCTTCCAAAACAGGCAATCCAAACCCTTCATTGATAGAAGGAAATACATACAGCAAAGCGTTTTGGTAAAAGTGAGCCAATTCATTATCTGCAACATACCCTGTTTGTACCACCTTGTTTCCCAATTGAAGGCTTTGTATGCATTGATGAATCTCCTCGGTATCATTGCTGTTTATTTTATTAGCAGATGCTCCTACCAAAACTAATTTTAAATGCGCATACTCGTTTTGCTGAGCCAATTGAGCGAATCCTTCAATTAATCTGGGTATATTTTTTCTTTTATCATAAGTGCCAACATGTAAAATATATTCTTTCTTTTTTAGCTTAGTGAACCATTCGCTTTCAAAAAAAGTAGTAGTATTAGTTTCTATAGCAGTTTCCTTACCTGCCTCGTAAATGACCCTTGTTTTATTTTTGTCTAAATGATATTGTTGATGAATGGTCTCTAATGCATATTGTGTGGGTGTAACAATAAACGCTGCTCTTTTTGCCGCTCCTAATCCTATTGTATTAAAAATTTGTAACCACCACCTATTATAATGGGTGGGATACTCTTTAAAAAAAGCATCATGAAAAACCGGAATAGTAGTAAAACCAAGTTGCAAATAAGGTACAAAATAATCGCTACAAAAAACAATATTTGCCTTTAAACGATAAGCCAGGTAAGGCAATTGAATTTGTTTCCAAATAAAGAACAATAGATGCTCCTTTATTTTTAAGATTTTATTAGTGCCCGTATAGGGTTTGCTCTTGGGGCTTAAAAAATAAAACTGAAAACCGCTATGCCCGTTTTTAAATTCTTTACAAAGTGCTTCTAAAAATGTTTTGGTTCCGGTAGTAGCTATTTGTAAATCACGTATGTCAACAACCACTTTTATCATGCAGTAATAATTGGGTTCGTAGAGGTTACTATATTTACTTGCTCCTTGGTGGACTGTATTAAGTTAATCATGTACCCAGTTAAAAACCAAGTGATATAACTTACATAGATATAAGAATCAATTTCGGCTGTAAATAAAGGGATGATTAATCCTATTTTAAACAATACCACTGCCAATATTACTTTCCAATGTTGCGCGGCAGCAATGCTTAAATTTTTTACACCTTCTCTAATAATAGAAATCGTAATGGTTAAATACAATAGCAAACCCAATACTCCTGTTTGTACTCCAATAATAATCAATTGATTTTCGCCTCCTACATTTTCTTTTAAGGCAACGGATACCCTACCCGATTCCCCCAAGCCCATGCCCAATGGCTTTGCAATCATGGCATCAATTCCATTCACCCATTCTATCAAATGGCCCAAACTAGAAGTATTTTCGAAACTGATGGTGTTAATTACATAATTATACAAGTCGCCTTCTAAAAAATAGAGAAATACGATAATGGTAATAACCACCAATAAATGGAAATAGAATAAAATTTTATTTCGTTTAATAAACCAGGCATAAAAATAAATCACAGCAAAATAACTTACAAAAGAGGCCCTTGAAGCTGCAAATAAAATACAAATAAAACTGGCAAGCAACCCAATGGTCTCGAAAGAACTGGGCGCAATGGTAAACATTTTGGTTTTATACGTAATCAGTGCTAGCAGGATACTTAAAGCCACCACTGTAGAAGCTGAAAAATCCAAGGGGTTGGCAAAAATACTGGCAAATCTTTTTAATCCTGATTCTGCTTCAAAAGTCCATGTTAAACCATAACTTCCTGATATTTCGGTATCAAAAAATTTAGCATTGAAATTAGAATAACCAGTATAGGTTTGTAAATGTTGGTAATTGAATCGTTCCACCAATACAATACAGCCCGCAATAATAATAACTACAACAATAAAGGTAAATACCTTATTGATATTGATTGATTGATAATGACAAAAACGTCCAATAAAATAAAGAAATGGGAAAAAGGATAGATTTTTTAAAGCAAGTACTTTATTTAAAAAACTATAGGAACCAACGGGTAAAAAAACAAAGGATAAAGTATAAACAAAAAATAGCGCAATTAAAATATCTATATAATGAAAATTAATTTTTCGATACATACGGGCATGCGTAAAAACAAGATAGGAACTTACTAGTACAATTACTTCTTTCATGGATTGCATCACAGGTATCCAAGCTGCAAAGCCATACATAAAACTTACCGACATGGCATTGATATAAATAGGCAAGCCTACTATAATATAAGCCAACAGCCCTTCAATTTGTTTTTTGAAAAGCTTGTTTAAGCCATAAAAAAATGAAATCAAATAAGCTAAAGGAAATAGAAACATGCAGCGTTAAATAGGTGAATACTGTTAATTGAAATATTTATAATTATTGCTAAATAACTATAAATAGCGAATGGTAAATTTTAATAAATAACTATCCAAATCATTTGGATTTCCTAAACCTAAGCCTGAGGCGTTAGCTGGCTGGGACCAATGGTAATTAAAAGAACGAGTAGCAGCAAGGGTGGTAGAAAATAAGTATTTCTTATATGGATAATCAAACAAAATTCTACAACCATAATCCACCCATTTGGTAAGGCTTGGATTGGTAAATGCCAAACCGGTGTCTTCAAAATTTTCTGCATTGTGAGTAGTGCTTTCTAATTGAAGCCCTATTTGTTTCCAACCATTGAATTTACTTATACGCATCATTTGATAATTTCCTCCCGAACCAATAGGGGCACCCATGATTTGCCCCATCTGCGTATAGCCTGGCATATCACCTCGCACATACCATGATCCTGCACTTCTTACAGGCCAGGTGGAAGGCTGTTGTGTTCGAGTATATTCGGAAATGAATTGCCAATATTTTTTAGGTGTTTTTAAAATTGAATTATTTTGATTTGATTCTAGCTCCGTACCAAATAATTTTCTAAAGCCATAGGTATAAGCACGAGAATGTTCGGGTTGTTGAATAAAATCACGCATCGTATAATAAGTGTCATTCCTGCCCCATTCGGTATAAAATTCTGCATGGGCAGGTTGCCATACCCATCTTAAAAAAGCAGCAGCATATTGGTCTCTTTGTATTTCCACTAAAAAACTGGCATCATTAATTCTTGCAACATTATTAAATAATAAGTTCCACTGTTTATCTAATGTATATAAAGATTCTGGCTCTTGTACTACCCTGGTTACCCCCACACTTAATCCTTTGATCCATTTGGGTTGATAACTAAACATAGCTCCATTAAAATACCTTCTTTTGGTGGGATCTCCATTAGCATAATCTGCAATGCCATTATATTTTGGTTCTATAGCATCTAAATAAGTGGCAAACCATTGCCATTCAAAACTACCAATAGGCGTTCGCCAGGGCTTACGACTGTTAAATGTTAAATGCATAAAACCTGGCGCATGGGCACTCATAATTAATGGATTCATTAAACTAGGTCCCCAAGTAATATTTTCTGAACTTATTCCTACGCTTACTGGACCAGCATTTAATCTTATACTGGAGTTGCCCCAAAATGTTTTATTGTAATTAGGTGTTTGCGTAGTACCTCTAAAATCGACATTGGCAGCACTTACAAATTGTGGTTGTAATTGTATCGTTAAGGGGCCTATTTTTGCATATACACCTGCAGTAGCCATTAATTGATAACCACTGCTGGCAATCATCGCACCATCTAATTCCTGATAAGGTTGTGCTGTTACATATTGTTGAGTTAGTTGCACAGGTAAAATTGATGCATATCCCCATTTGCCTAAAAAGTGTTTGTCAATTTTTTGATTGCCCATGGCTTTCACACTAGGATCTATGGATTGTAATACACTGTCCCAACTATGTAAACGGGTTGATTGTATTGGACGTAACATAAAAGAAATATCCCCTTCTATCTTGCCCATTAATTGCAATCTTCTTAATGCATCTTCCATTGGAGGTTGATCCATACTTATGGTTTGCGCATAAGAATAACTAGCAAATAGCATGCTTAAGAAAAGAAAAATTCTTTTTGTAATTGTCAAAAGGTAAAGATGAAATTATTTGTTTTTCCAAAAACCATACAAGCCTTTTTCTAGCTCGTAAGTTTCCCATGATTTTTGTTCGCGCTTGGGCTGTTGTTGCGCCCATTGCCACATATCGGCCAATCCAGTTGCTAAACTGGTGGTGTCTTTATAATCCAATAAACTTACACTTAATTCATGTGAAGGCAAAGCGTCTTTTACTTCGTGTCTTGCTTGCTCATGTTTAGTTTGTCCAGATCCAATAACTTTTTTTAATACTTCGGCTGCTTCTTTGATGCTATAATATTTCCAAGAACCAATATTAATTATTTTCTTACTGGCTCGCTTATCGGTTCCTGCTTTCCACAAGGGTAGTAAGCAATCATCAATACATGAAAATGCACGTTGTTGTTCTCCATCTCCAAAAATGGTAAAGGGTAATCCATTAATATATTGATACATCCAAATACCCAATACATTTCTATATCGATCCCAAATATTTTGATGCCTTCCATACACATTGTGTGGTCGTATGATACACCAATCCAATCCATGTTGCTCCCCTGCTATTTGTATGTCCATTTCACAAGCATATTTGGCAACGCCATATGGATCAATAGGTGCAGGTGCATCTGTTTCTTTAAAAGGAGGCGTGCCTACTCCATAGACCGCCATACTCGAAGTAAATACCAGCCTTCCTACAGCATGTTCTATACAGGCATTTACAATATTGGCGGTAGCCACCAAATTGCAATTGTAATTGTATTTTCTAATAAAAGGGCTTAAACCTTCCGCTGCATATGCCGCAAAATGATACACCATTTCTGCGCCTTGTATCAATTCACTCAGGTTTGCTGTACTTATATCTAACTGATGGAATTCGACCTGCTTGGGAACATGTTCGATATAACCCCCCGATAAATCGTCAATGCCAATGATTTTATAACTGGGATGATTTTCTACAATCCATTCCGCCATTCTGGAACCCAACAATCCTGCTACTCCGGTGATTACAATTTTTTTCAAAAGGATATTTTTAATTCATTAATTTTTGAGTGTAGTAAATAAGCCGTCTTTGATTCCTTTATTCCAGGCCTTTAACTTTTGCCATCGACGCCTAAAAATAAAATAGAAACTGATGCCAAAAAAATATATTATTTGATAGAGAATAACTGTGGGAACAGCCATCTTTTGGGTATACTCTTTTAGCACAAATAGTCGGTTACGTGCATTTAAGTAGTGCACTTTGGGATTCAAGTACCCCTCTTTCAACTTTTCTTTAGACTTATGCGACATCCCTGTTTTGTGGTAGACTACAGAACTAGGTGCATAAGCCAAGCCATAGCCTGCTGCTTTGATTCTAAAGGACAAATCTACATCCTCATAATAAATAAAAAAATCTTGTTTTAATACACCCACTTTTTTAAGTACTTCGGTTCGCATCATAAAAGCACATCCCGTAATCCAATCAATTGACTTTTGCTTTTTTCTTTGCAACTGCCCTTTGTCTTTTCTATAATAGTATAAAATATAAGGGATGCCAAAAATGGCATTGTACCTACTTCCAGCATTCCAAATTAATTCACGATCATGATAAAAATAAATTAATGGTTGTACGCCGCCTATTTTTTGGTCACTGTCTAATTTTGCTACTAAGGGTTCTAAAAAATCCGGTTCTACTGCTACATCATTGTTCAACATCATCACATATTCATAACCTTGCTGGATAGCATACTCAAATCCCTTATTATTTCCCCCAGTAAAGCCATTGTTTTCATTGGACCTCAATAAAATAATAGATGGAAATTCTTTTTCCAATTGCGTTGCAGAATCATCTATAGAAAAATTATCTACAACAATGATATCATAATTTTTATAGCTAGTACTACTTAATGAAACCAAAGTATCACTTGTTAAGTCATAACTATTCCAATTAACAATTACGATAGCTAGTTTTTTTTGCGTCATTTTTACAATTGATATTGCAGATTCAATTGACCTGCCCACTGATTGATGTCCTGCCCGGTAATAAAATAAATGGTTTGCGGTTGAAACAACATCCAGTTATAGTTATTGGTTCTTATATAACTTATTCTTGGTGCGATGGTTAATTTTTTATACTGCCAATCTATTTTTAATGTGGTAGCAAAATCTACATAAAATCTTCTAAAATCCTGAGACCCCTCAAAAGTATATTCATAAAAATCGCTGTTGTGTTCTCTTCGCTCCACCGCAAGTCCAACTCTGTTTTTATTTTTTTTCCAATTAAATTCTACAAATTGTCCCGAACCTCCTGGACCTACACCAGCACCTAACAATTGTCCGTCATTGGTATAACCCTGTCTTACATTGGATCCTAGATACCAACTAGGTGGCACGCCCGTTGTAAATTGTTCGGCCCGGGTTAACAATTGCAATTGCGTTATTTCTCCTAACAACTCCCAATAATATTTTCTTTGAGTAGCAAATGTTTTTTTAATCCCTAGAATACTTGCAAACCCTTTGTCTGGTTGTAGCATCCAATTTCTAAAAGTAGTTTGATGTAAATTCCATCCTAATTCACCATACATTTCGGCACCCGCTTCTGGCATTGTATATTTAAAATTGAATTCGGTAAGAATGATAGGCGCTTCTACTCGATCATTATTAAATCTGGAAACAATATTTTTGATAGGCAAATAATCCTGCCAAGACAGCATGTCTTTTTGATACTGCATATACATTTGCGCCACACCTAATGTTAAATGGTTCATCCATTTTGGTTGATAATTAAGTGTAAAGCCATTGATGATTCTTGTTTCATTGGGCTTAGGCACATACATTACATTCCCATTAAAAGTTTTATAGGAATCTGGAGGCGCCCATCCTCCATTGGTTAAAGTACCAACTATGGCTTCAAAATTAAACCTGCCAATTTTTGTTTCAAGTGGTGCTTGATTGGCAATAGTGATATGAGGAAAGCCTGCTCCAGTAGTTGACAATAAAAGTGAGTTGCGTTGCGAAGGTCCCCACCACTTATTTTCGGTAGATACACCGATAGCTAATTTTTTAAAATGAAATTTTATAAAAGATTGTCCTGGTAAAAATTGTAGATATTGCTTTTCGCCCATGCGCTCTGGCAATTCTATAAAATTATAAAAGCGATAATAATCTTTCCAATGCACTTGTGCTAAATCCAAAGGAAACTGATCAAAATATTGATTTTGCGCCGTCACCATTTCTGGTGCCAATTGTAACTCTATAAATTTCCATTGTGTATGTACCCCTACTCTTACCAATTGTTGTAAGCCTTTGGCGGGTATCATGGCACCATCGTTCCAATTATAAGGATGATCCTCGACGTATTGATATTTAAATAGTAAGGGCAATGCTTGTATTTTTACTTTTTTGCTTTTTATCGAATCCTCCCAGTAATTATTTAATTGCACATAATTATCAGCTCTTAGATCGGCTTGCGCCTTGGCTAAAAAGGGTATAAATACGAGCAGCAATAATACACGTACCTCTATCTTATACTTATTTTCTTGCTTACCTAGTTTTCTCATTTCTAATTTTTTGAACAATGACAGCGTAAATGAGTAAACAAGCTCCTTCAATCACCACAGGATAATAGCCTGCATATTTTGCAGGCACCCCTAATTTTAAGGCATCTATGGACAACAAAGAAATTAATAATACGAACAATCCAGCGCCTAAATAGATCAAGAATTTTTTTTCAAGAATCAATTCTGACACATTTAAAACATTCAATGCAATAAGCAAGGGCACAGGACTTATTATTTTTACCAACTGAGTAGCCTCCGTAAAAAATAATTGATTGTTGTTTTTTCCCAAAAATAATATAGTTAACAATTGTTCGGGGAAAATAAACATGATGATGCCTGCCGCAAGACATAGTGCAAACAACAATCTGTTTTGTTGCTGCTTAAATTTTTTCCAACGCTCGAACCCAATTTGATGATGGCTGGCCGCATGGGGCATAACAGAAGAACTATACGCGTTAACCAGCATTCTAAAGCTGGAAATTAATTTATCTATTAACCCATAAGCAGATAAAAATATAGGTGTTACAAAGGATGGTAAGGCAAATAAAAACATAGATTGTTGCAAGTGTACCGTTAAGCCATTGCCTACGACTAAAACATGCGTTGCATATAATTCTTTTATTCTTTTAAAATTGGGCAGATGAGCGGTGACACTTACATTTAAAAAAGTAGATGGCAAGTAAATAATATTCAACACCAACATGGCCAAGCCGGTTCCTATTAAGGTAATTTCAATTAAATTTTTATTGTCTTTTAGTAGAATTAGAAAAATTATCAAACTAGCTCTTAAAATTAAATTGAGCAGCGCATACTTTTTTATTTTATAGATAGCAATTAAATAAAATTGGGGATTGATAAACTCTGCAAGTATAATGGGCAACACCAATAAATAATAAGTACCATTATTGGCTAAAATGGGTAATACACAGGATATGATAATGGCCAATGCTAATGGAAGAAATCTTAAAGCCAAAGTTTCAACCAATATGGTTTGCTTTTCATTTTCGTTGGCTGCTTTTTTTATTTCTACCACTGCAGTTTGTGAAGTTCCAAAATTTACAAAAATGGATGCCAATACCGAAAAGGACAAGGCTAAAAAATAGGAGCCCAATTTATCATTTGCCGTATGATTAATCAATACAGGTATGAGCAATAACTGAAATAAAGTATTGGTTACATTTAATGCTAAAATAGATACGAACTGATTAATGATAGGAAAGTGAAACTTCAATGGAAATAATTTTATTGATGTACCGTCTTGATTAAGGTGTTGTATTTAAAATTTTTACTCTCAACAATCCAACAGACCATGATTCATCACACAAAGGATCTGATACATTTGTTTGAACTAAGAAATCTCTAAAACTAATATTCAAAGTGCTTTTTGAATGCGAAATAGTTTTTGCTATTTTATACACCGATGTGCCATAGGTATAACCTGTATAACAAAACCCGGGTAACAATGACATGGCATCGGTTCTAGGTGGATTGTTGATAATGCCGCCACTGTATCTTGCTGGATAAGATTGAAATAAACAATACATAGAATTACAAGGAGAGTTGGAGAAACTTGAATTCACCAATTCCTCCCCATCTGCATACATTGTCCATACATCTGGGCCATCAATGCCTCCATAATTATTATTGCCATCCCAACTATCATGCATATAGGGTTCGACAGTAATTTCAATGGCTTTGTGCGGTGGTAAATTATCCAAATTCACCGAAAACCCCCCATTGTTGTATCTGCCTATAAAAAATTCTCCGTCTTTCTTATACAATATGGCCCCTTTTAGTTTTTCTGTGGACCCGGATTTAAAATTACTGTCATACACCGTTGCTTCATCATAGCCCGATTTAATGCATCCAGATAAAATGTTGAATGCGCCAATAACAAAAACAAATTTTGCGTATTTGAATAGCGGGTAAATTTTGAACATTTTGTAGATTAATTTTTGGATAATACTTCGTCTCTCTTAGTCCCATTTTTGCACGCAACTGACTAAAGAACAAAGGTTTATTCACACATAACAAAAATACCTAAAATAACAACAACGGCCCAAATAGAGGGCCTATTTTATGGCTTTTACATCAATAACTAAAACAGATGGGGGAAAGGGGCTTTCTACCTACTCAACCTATAAATGGTTAGGGCTGCCCTTTTGATTAAATAAGGCAGTTCATTTAAATGAATGGTTTCACCGGGGGCATGAGAGCCCTTGCCGGAAGCGCCCAAACCATCAATGCAATCTACATAGGCAGCAATATAGGAAATATCACCTGCGCCGCGGGATCCGGGGTCACCTGCTGCGGTTGGCCCAACACCCATAGAC
>Ga0194047_10000763_pt1 | contig 20685 bp, 10 predicted proteins | sample JunL225m_MetaG_2_FD_160070 | JGI IMG/M metagenome (GOLD analysis project Ga0194047, IMG submission 160070) | Anoxic zone freshwater microbial communities from boreal shield lake in IISD Experimental Lakes Area, Ontario, Canada - Jun2016-L221-5m | ecosystem: Environmental > Aquatic > Freshwater... | reverse complement strand
AAAGCGACATCTTCAATTCAACATCAATCTGGAAACGCTAGGCGATTACGCCCGCCTACTGATCGTCAGTCTGATTGGGGCATTTATTAGTACAACTATCAATATCCAATTTTTAACTTGGGCTGAACTGCTGCCTCAAGCGGGGCTATTGTCAATATATCAACACTGGTTTATTGGGGATTTTTTTGGCATGGCCTTCATCACGCCGATTGTCCTTGTTGCTCATCAGCCCTGGTTAAGTGTATGGCCAAAAAAGAAAGTCGCATTCTTTCTGCTGGCTTTTTTTGCAACGTTTATCTTTGGGCAGGCAGTGTTCTTGGGGTGGTTTAAGGATCTGGTCGATCTCTCGGGGCGCGGTTTTTTCTTTTTATTTATTGCTGCGCTTTTTGGATATCATTTTGGCCGTCATGGGGCATTGGCTGTCTTTGCCTTGGTAGTGGTTCAGTCAGTACTGGGCGCTCTGTATGGTGATGGTTACTTTGATAAAAACATGATGAGTCACCCTGGGCAGCAGGTGATTTGGTTTTATTTGGCAGTGATTTGTGCTGTAGGTATTTTGGTTAGTTTGGTTGTGCGGAATTTTAGAAGACAAAACCAAGCCCTCATAGATGCTTCTCGAATCGCATTTGAAGCAGCCCTTCATTTTAAATCTATCATATCCGAAGTACCTGTTCTCATGGTGACTTACGATACCGCTAAAGAAAAAACGGACTATGTAAATCCCTTTTTTACTCAGGTTCTAGGTTACACCATTGAGGATTTTGTCGATTCAGGTTCATGGTGGTTATTTGTATATCCAGATCCGCAATATAGAGCTAGCGTTCAGACTGAATGGAATCTACGCATGGAGCGCAGCGAGAGATCCAGCACTCCTTTTGAACCGCTAGAGACGTTGACCACCTGCAAGGACGGCTCTCAACGAAGCATTGGCTGGGGATGTTTTGCAGTTGATAGGCGACTTGTAATCTATGGTCAAGATTTGACTGAGAAAAATAAAGCCAGCAAAGTGCTTGAAACTACGTCTGCTCTATATCGCGCTATTGGTGAAGCCGTAGTGATTAGTGATGCGAAAAATAAGCTGTTAATGGCTAATGAGGCCTTCCAAGTCCTCAGTGGTTATCGGGACGATGAACTGATTAACCATGACTTTGCAGATTTCTTGATCAAGAAGCATGGCATTCACTCGAACTCTGATATTTTTGGTTCGCTTGATGCTGTTGGGCACTGGGAGGGGCAGTCTTGGCTGAAAACCAAAGGTGGTAAAGAGCTTTTGAAATTTGTTTCCATCCATTCTACTTTTGATGGGGAGGGTATTCCATTGCAACGCGTTGCCTTGATTTCAGAGGTAACGGATCAGCGCAGGGCCAGGGAGCTCATCAATCAACAGGCAAATTTTGATGCATTAACAGGCCTGCCAAATCGCCGCTTAATGCTCGACCGTCTCGAGCAGGTCATTAAGTATGCAACCCGCGCACAAAAGAGTCTTGCTGTTATATACATTGATTTGGATAACTTCAAGAATGCCAATGATAGTCGTGGACATGATTTTGGCGATGAACTACTAAAGCAGGTCGCAAGTCGATTGCGCGTAAAGGTGAGGGATACCGATACCGTCTCGCGTATTGGTGGCGATGAGTTCGTGGTGATCTTGGGTGAGTTAGATCGCCCTGAAAGTGCAGACTTTATCGTGCGTGAAATCATGAATCAGTTGGTAGAGCCCATTCTTATTCAGAGCCAATTGACTTATGTCACTGCGAGCTTTGGTGTAGCGATGTTCCCTAATGATGGCAAAAATGGCAAAGACCTGTTATTGGCTGCCGATCAAGCAATGTATGCGGCCAAAGAGAGTGGTAGAAATTGCCATCAGTACTTCACTCCGAATTTGCAGGTTAAAGCTAAATACCGCTCCGGTGTAATGGCAGAGCTACGCACCGCCTTAGAGCAACATCAATTTTTCCTAAACTACCAGCCTATCGTGGATTTGCAGACTGGGAAAATTTTGCATGCTGAGGCACTCCTGCGCTGGCGCAAACCCAATGGGGAAATAGTCATGCCCGGGGCTTTTATTGAAATTGCAGAAGAATCTGGTTTGATAGTAGAGATTGGTGATTGGGTCTTTCTGGAGGCTCTGAAATTCGTCAAGTCGCTCGGTGAAGGCCCGCAAATTTCAATAGCACTGAATGTCTCGGCAGCGCAATTTAACTCTAGTGAGCACTCCGCATTGCGGTGGATTGAGTCCATTAAAGAGAGTGGCGTATCCCCGGAATCATTGGTTTTGGAGATTACTGAACGAATGATGTTGATTCAATCCCAGCGTGTTTTAAGAAAAATCGCGATGTTGCAAGAAATTGGCTGCAAATTTAGCGTTGACGATTTTGGTACGGGTTACTCATCTTTAGCTACATTGAAGAGCCACAATTTTGATTACATCAAAATAGATGCCCACTTTATTCAAAATCTACGACTAGGCAGCCCAGACCTTCCTTTGGTCGAGGCAATGATATCTATGGCTAGGAGCATGAACTTACTTTCCGTCGCCGAAGGCGTAGAGACTCGTGAGCAAGCAGACGTCTTGAGAGCTATGGGTTGTAAGCTTGCCCAAGGATACCTCTTTAGTAAGCCACTTAGTCCAGAGGAATTCCGAAATCTCCTGACTTAATGTCTAATTTAGACAGTTATCATCCTAATAAAGTGCTCATTGTTGGATTTAGACAACTAACTGTCTAGTTGATTACTACTTTTCTGATGAGATAGACTGTCTAAATTTCATTTACCTCTGTATAAATGATCTCCCAGCCATCACTTTTTGGACAGATAGACAGATGATTTCTAGCAAGGCGTTGATAGACCAGACTGGTATATCCCGCGCCACCCTTAATAACTACATCCAGCTTGGGATTTTGCCCAAGCCAGTTGTGCAGTCTTTATCTGCAGCGGCAGATGGGGGCGGGGCTAGAGTATTGGGCTTTTTTCCTGATGATGCTTTAGAGCGAGTGCAGGCTGTACAGATTCTCAAGGGCCAGGGTTTATCGATGGCCCAGGTTGCAGAGCGCTTGGCGCAGACCGATGCTTTGCTGGAGGTGCAAGAGTTGCAGCTTGAGGCGCTAGGATCACGCCCCCCAGTAAAAATGGTTACCAGAGCAAGCCATCCACGCGTAAATAATGTCATGCCACAGGCTTTAGGCGATCTTTCTTTGTCTTTGGATACCCTGACGCATCCAGCCTACATGCTCAATTACAACTGTGAACTCACCTGGTTTAATGAGCCCGCCAGAAAAACTATTTTTGGTTTTGAGGCAGTGCCAACAAATAGTACTGAGCGTAACTTGCTGCAACTGTTATCGCGCCCTGAAGTGCGCTTAGCTCTGGAAGATCAAAAGGCATTGGTTGCTTTATTGCTGCAACTGGCTAGTGCGCGCGTATCTGCCCAAGCCTTAAGAAAATTAGTCGGGGAGAATGATCCTGATTCCTTGCCCTTGCTAGATGACATTGTTTTTGCTGAAGACGGTCAGGATCAGACGATCAATGAGATCGAGTTCTTCCAGAAAAACGCAGCTGGTCAGTATGACTGCTATCGCGTGTATGCGGTGTATTTCCGTGAGGGAATCTTGGTGGTACATGCTCCTGCCGTTGAACGCGGGGATGACTTACTCAATTTCTTGTCTCGTCGTGATCAGGTCATTCAGTCACTCTTAAATAAACGCTTGCCAGTCATGACACCTTTGGCGGTGCTGGTGGCTGATTTACAAAACTCTGTAAGGATCTGCTCTGAGCTTCCTCCAGATGAGTATTTTGCTTTGATTAATCAGATATGGGCAAACATGGGTCCTATCCTGCGTAAGTACATAGGTACTCATGGCAAGCACGTCGGAGATGGCGTGGTGTATTACTTTTTCCCTCAGGCAGAAACCAACTACCTCTTTAATGCATTAGCTTGTGCAGATGAATTGCGCTTAGCAATGCGCAAGATTAGCGCTGAGTGGCAGCTCAAGAAAAACTGGTTTACAGAATTACAGCTCAATATTGGATTGCATGAAGGTCAAGAGTGGCTTGGTAGTTTCCAATCAGCCAACCATATTGAGTTCGCTGTACTGGGTAATACGATCAATCAAGCATCCCGTCTCAGTGATTTTGCAAGGCATGGCAGTATTTGGGCTACTAAAGATTTGGTGAGCAAGCTCAGTGCCGATGAGCGTAGTCGTATTGAATTTGGCGTGCTGCGTAAGAGTGCAGAAAATGGTGATCGTTTTGTGCCGACATCCTATGCCCAGGTTGAGTCCCTGATTGACCTGCAAAAAGAGAAGTATGAAAAGCTGCGTGACATTGCGCAACTGCCAGTCACTGAGATACGTCGGGTTAGCAATACCCGCCTCTACTAAAATATCAGTAGCTTAAAAAACAACTACTAAGTCATAAAATATATTTTAATAGTTTAAATATAAGCTATTAGTGTAGAAATATCTACCCCATTGAGTTAAAATGAAGCCCTGAAGTGCGATATCAATACAGGGGGAAACATGCTCGATTTTGGATTTGCCACTGAGCGAGAAGTGCGCTCTGAACTAGGGCAGCGTTTGCGTTCGCAGCGTTTACTGAAAGGCGTTTCTCAAGAGGACCTTGCGATCCGATCTGGCGTTAGCGCTAGCACTATCAAGCTCATTGAAGCCAAAGGGCAATCTACCTTAGAAAATTTTGTGCGAGTTCTGATGGCATTGGGGCTGGTTGCTGAGATGCAGTCTTTATTTGAATACAAACCGATGTCGATTGCCATGATGGAGCGTATGGAGAAGGCGCAACGGGAGCGTGCTCCACGCAAAACTACAGTCAATCAACTGAACGCCACCCGTCCATGAAAAAAATTGAAGTGATCTTTGGGGCATGGGGTGAGCGGTGGCTTCTGGGTACGCTCGCAGATAACGGCACCCATCTCTTATTTGAATATTCTGCCGAGGCATTAAGACGGGGTATTGAATTTTCACCCAGAAATGTAAAGTTACGAGCAGAGGCATATCGAGACTTTCCACATCATCAGCATCAACTTCCTGGATTGATAGCAGATGCCCTTCCTGATGGATGGGGGATGTTATTGATGGATCGCCTCATTGCCCAGATGGGTTTGGATAAAAGGCAAATCTCCCCCTTAGATCGCTTGGCGATATTAGGTGATCGTACGATGGGCGCATTCACTTTTCAGCCGGCAATAGGGGAGATGCTTAAGCCTACGGAGATGAGTTTGCTCAATTTGGCAAATGAAGTACGTCAGGAAATTTCTGGCCATGCAAGCGATACTTTGAAGGAGTTGATGTTGATTGGGGGATCGCCTCACGGCGCAAGGCCAAAGGCTTTAGTTCAGTATGATCTTGCCGCCGCACAAGTGAGCACCCTTGATGAGGCGCCAGGCAGCCCTTGGTTGATTAAATTTCAAGCGCAAAACGAGCATAAGGAAGTATGCGCGATAGAGGATGTCTATGCAGTGATGGCTAGAGCTTGCCTCTTGGATATGCCAAAAACACATTACTTCGACTTAGACTCCACAACATCTGGATTTGGTATTGAGCGGTTTGATCGACAAAATGGGCAACGTATACCCATTCATACCTTGGCTGGTTTTCTGAATGTGGATTTCAGAATACCGAGCGTGGATTACGAAACACTTTTACGTGCGACCGCTTTCTTAACCCAAAGCGAGCGCGAGCTTGAAAAGGCATTTGAGCGTTGTGTTTTTAATGTCATTTTTCATAACCGAGATGATCATGCCAAAAACTTTTCCTTCAGAATGAATGAACAAATGCACTGGGAGCTAGCGCCTTGCTATGACCTCACTTTTAATGAAGGTCCAGGCGGTGAGCATCAAATGGATATTCGTGGTGAAGGGCGGGCGCCTTGCAAAAAACACTTGATAGACTTAGCGGCCAATAACGGCTTAAAAGTAGCATGGGCAAATCAAGTGATTGAGCGCATGACGCAAGTCGCCGGGACATTTTCTGAGCAAGTCGCAAATCATGCCATTCGTACACAAACGTGCCAACTCATTTCTCGTACCATTGAAGCCAATCGGGCGCGGATGCTAGATTAGTTGGCGTATCAACTTAGGCGCTGGCTGGCTGATAATCTGCTGGTGGCGGGTTGTAGCCTGGGATCTTATTCACATCGACGACGTCAATCTGGCTCTCATCCAAAAATTTATGGGCGTACTCTTCATAGACCTTCTCCCAGATAAAAATATCAAAGAGATCGGGATCGACGTGTTGACCTAATTTCATCTTACCTAGAATATCCAGGGACTCGCTTAAAGTCTTCCCTTTTTTGTACGGACGATCTTTTGCGGTGAGGGCTTCAAAGATATCGGCAATGCCCATGCAACGGGCTGGCACCGACATTTGTTCGCGGGTCAGACCCTTTGGATAACCCTTGCCATCCATTTTTTCATGGTGTCCACCAGCGTATTCGGTGACATTTCTGAGATGTTTTGGCCAAGGCAATTTTTCCAGCATGCTAATGGTCAAATCAATATGGTGGTTAATAATTTGACGCTCTTCATTATTTAGCGTGCCTGCGCGAATGGTCAGATTGGTAATTTCTTCATCACTTAAGAAAGGGTTGTTTTGCCCTGAAATGTCCTGCCATATATAGCGTGTCGCAATGTCACGAACCCGCTGCACATCCCCGTCTTTCATAAACTCACCGCCAATATTGATGTGACTTAAGAAGTTGTAATCATCAATCAGCTGCTGACGGCGCTCATTGGCCTCAGACTCAGTAATAAATTTTTGGGCTAGTTTTAGCTGTATGTCCCGCAACACTACTTCAGCTCTTAATTCAATTAAATTGATGCGATCAAAAATCTTTTCAAGCTTGGTTGATTTATCAACGACGTGAACGGGGGTGGTGATCTTCCCGCAATCATGAAGTAAGCCAGCAATTTTGAGTTCTTGGCGATCGCCATCGTTCAGAGAGAAGTCCTTTAGGGGACCGGTCTGACAACGGTTCACGGCATCAGCCAACATCATGGTCAGATCGGGTACACGATTACAGTGACCGCCAGTGTAGGGGGACTTGTCATCAATCGCGTGGTTAATGAGGCCAATGAAGGATTCAAATAACTCCTCTAGTTTGAGGATCAGCAACTGGTTGGTGAGGGCTACGGCAGCTTGTGAACTCAAGGCCTCAACGATTTCTTGACTATCCTGAGAGAAGGGGATGATTGCACCCGTAGTCGGGTCAGTTGCATTCAGTAATTGCAAGACGCCAATAATTTCCGATTGATGATTTTTCATCGGAATCGTCAGGAAAGATACTGAGCGATAGTTATTTGCCGCATCAAATTTATGGGTGCCGCTGAAATCAAAACCTTCTGCGTTATAGGCGTCTGCAATATTGACGGTTTGATCTTTGTGCACCGCAAAACAGACAACCCTGCTGAGTTCTTGCTCGCCATTTTCGCGGTGCAGCGACATTGGTGGAATCATCACAGGGTTACCGCTTTTGCCGCCGATATGCACGCCTTTACTTTTGGTGTGCAAAATTTCAAATTTCAGATGCCCGTCTTCAGTAAGTCTGTAGAGCGTGCCGCCGTCAGCATGGGTAATGTCCATGGCGGCTTGCAAGATATTCTCGAGCAATTGGTCGATATCTTTTTCGCTACTCAACTGCACGCCAATTTTAAGTAATTGCTGGATCATATTTTTCTGTGTAAAGGGACTTGACATGGGGTTTTCTTGAAAAGAAGGACTGAGATCATTATCTACAGCAAGGTCGCCGGCGTCTCTGAATTAAATCTACTATAAAAAATGGCTTTTATTTGTTTATATCTACTAGAAGATAAAACAGATATCTACTATATAAATTAAACACATTTTTGCTTTAATAGAACTTGTTTATATAACTAAAGTTTAACCGTACTGTTCATGCCTATGCGGCCAAAGCCCCCCTTTTTGAGCAAGCGCCCTTTAAAAAGGTTGCCGATGTTTTTGGCCTGCGCAACATTATTGTGCACGGCTTGTACTACGCCGATTGTGAAGGAGGGTGACCCAGTAAATGGGCCCGAGTATGTCCGTTGGATGCCCCAAAGCTTTAAGGCACCAGTAGCAGAAAATTTACCAAGACCCACAGAGCAATGGTGGCGAGATTTTCAGAGTGATGAGCTCAACAGTGTGGTCGATACCGCCCTTACCAATAATTATGATTTAAGAATCGCAATCGCACGGGTATCTCAAACCCGTGCACAGGCCGATATTGTTAAAGCAGCAGAGTACGCAACCATTGATTTAGCAGGCGGCTATAGTAATCAAGCACCTGGCCTGGGCCCGGGTTATGCTGCCAACACATCCCAGTGGGGCAGTCAGCCACTGTGGAAGGCGGGAGTCTTGGCTAACTATGAAGTCGATCTTTGGGGTAAGAAGGGATTTAATACTCAGTCAGCATTTTCTCAAGCATTAGCCAGTGAATACAACCGTCAGGCTGTGGCATTAAGCTTGGTCGGCGATGTGGTAACGGTGTATTTTCAGGTGGTGTCCTTAGATGAGCGGATTGGCGTTGGGCAACGCAACTTAGAAGCGATTCGCACGGTTGGTAAAGGGCTCGAGAGACGAGTGGATAAAGGCGATGCCACCATCATTGATCTTTCTCAGCAGCTCATTTTGCAAACCAATACCGATGCCTTAGTAACAGGCCTTATGCTCCAGCGGGAGCGAGCCTTTAATCGACTGGCCGCCTTGATGGGGCGTACACCGTCTACCTTACAAATTACGACCAAAAGTTTAAAGGGCCTAGAAGCGCCGATCGTTCAACCTGGGCTGCCATCTGATTTACTCTGCAGGCGTCCTGATATCCGTAAAGCGGAAGCCTCTTTAGAGGGGGCTAAAGCAGACTTGTATGCTGCTCGCGCCAACTTATTGCCAAACTTCGCCTTGACTGGCGGCGGCGGGTACGGCAGTTTCTTATTATCAACACTGACTATGCCGCAAAGTTTGTTTTACAACGTCACCAGCAATTTAGTGCAAAACGTATTTGATGGTGGTAAACGGCGCGCTGAGATTCAGGTGGCGAGCGCAAAGAATGTGGAGCTCTTAGAGGCTTATGCCAATACCGTAGTGGCAGCACTGCGGGACGTTGAGGATGGCTTATCTGGCGTTACTCTGACTGCCAAGCAGTACGAGGCCTTAAATGATTCTCGTAATCGTGCGCAACGTTTAGCGGTTATGAGTGCCAAAGTCGTAGAGCGTGGTGGCATGGATTTTGTGCAGCTCTATGAAATTCAGCGTACTGTTTTGTCTGCAGAAGATGCTGCTATTAGTGCTCGTAATGATCAGTTACGCGCTTCTGTGGACCTATACAAAGCTATCGGTGGCGGTTTAAAGCTAGAGAATGATCCTTGCTTAGGCGGTGGAGGCTTACCCAAGGCAGATGATCGCTGGACCGCTAACGCCAAAAAAGCCGATTCCGTATTGGGGGATAAGCCTGCCATTGGGGTAACAGAGTCAGGTCAGCCAGCTTATGAGGGCAAGCCAATGCAACCCTTACTAAACAAAGCAATCGATGCTCTACAAAACCCCGTTGCCCCTTCGACAACAACGCCTGTGAGTAAAGAATGAATAAAACCACTCAGTACTTGCAAGAAAAATTGCGTCAATTCAAGGTGATTACTCGATTTATTGCTGCCCAGATAAAACGTGCCGCCTTGGCCCTGAATGCAGTAATCAAGTCAGACATGATGTATTTGTGGAATCACTTTGTTTTGCGTGGTCGCAATTTCAGTAATGAAGAGATTTTCTCCTGGAGCTTTATTCGTAGCCAGGCCAATCTTGCTTTGCAAAAGTTAAAGCCTGATTTCTGGGTACCTATAGCCAAAGAGCGCTATTCGAACTTTGCGCAACTGGTGAATACTGAGTGGCAAGCTTTTAAGGTAGATCTATTAGCATTGCGTGAGCGCTTGAAAGCAATCAATCACCCTACAAGCTCGCAAATTTCAGTGGGCTTACTTTCACCATTTAATGACGAACGCAAAACGGTCATTGCTTCGAGCATCATCATCAATTTGCTCGCCTTAGCGTTTCCTTTGTTAATGCTGCAACTCTACGATCGCATTTTGCCGCACCAGTCTTTTGAAACTCTGGGCTTGCTGGCCTTTGCTGTCGGAGTGGCGATTGCCCTAGAGGCTTTAATGCGAGTAGTGCGCTCCTACACTACCGCATGGATTGCCGCGCGTTTTGAGCACAAGGCAATGTTGGCGGTGGCTGAGCGTTCTTTGGCTGAGCCTTTGCATGATTTTGAGCGCAAGGGTACCGGCACAGTCATTGATGGCTTTAAGTCTGTTTCAAGTTTGAAATACCACTACTCAGGACAAACCTTTCAGCAGTTGATGGATTTACCCTTTACGCTGCTCTATGTACTAATAGTCTTTATCTTAAGCCCTTGGCTCGGCTTGCTGCTGTCGTTTGGCTATGCCATCTTTGTTTACATCACCTGGAAAAATGGCCACGAGGATCCCGCTCTGATTAGAGAGCAAAAGCAATCCGATCTACGCAGAGCAAATTTCTTAAACGAAACCCTTAACAACGTGCATACCTTAAAGTCCATGACGATGGAGTCATTGATGCTGCGTCGTTATGAACGTTTGCAGGAAAGCTGTGCCAGCGTTATGTCGCGCCTGACCTATGCGATTGATATGTCGGCGGGTATTGGCAATATCTTCTCTCCCATCATGAATATGCTAGTGGTCGCTGTGGGGGCATGGCTGGTAATTAACAATCATTTGAGCAACGGTGAATTGGCTGCTTGCTTGTTATTAGGCATGCGCTCCTTAGCCCCCTTGCAACGCCTTGGAGGTATGTGGAATAAATACCAGCAAGATGAAGTCTTAAGAGAAGGCTTGGCCGCTGTCATTACGCAAGATGGTTTGCAAGTGACTCTAGATGAAACGCATTCCGAGTCTAAGCCGGTTGATAGACCCATTGTTGCCGCTAGTATTGCCTTAGATCATGTGACCTATCGTTTTCCAGGTCTCAAAACTGATATTTTTAAAGACCTTTCCTTGGAAGTAAAAGCAGGGGAGTGCGTTGCTATTAATGGTGCCAGTGGTTCGGGGCGCAGTACTTTGCTGCAGTTATTGGCCGGTGTATTACATCCTACGGATGGCAAGGTGTTGGTGGGCGGTAAAGATATCCAAGAGATACCGCTCAATGCTTTATCCGAGGAGATTGCTTATTTACCCCAAAAAGCCTTGATGTTTGAAGGCTCTTTGCTCGATAACGTCAGCGTTTTTGATCCAGCCCGAATCGATAGAGCCTTGATGGCTGCCAAGAGTTTAGGCTTGGGCGAATTTGTATCAAAAATGCCACGTGGCTGGGATTCACCAGTAGGGGACATGGCGGCGGATTCTTTGCCCCCAGGTTTCCGTCAAAGGATTGCGATCGTTAGAGCTTTATCGAATCAACCCAATATTATTTTGTTTGATGATGCCACCTCCGTGATGGATAGCGAAGGGGATACTGCTTTCTTGCGCTTTATGGAAGCGGTGAAGGGTAAGGTCACGATAGTGTTGGTCTCACAAAGACCTTCCTTTTTGCGCTTAGCTAATCGCAGTTTATTTTTACAAGACGGCCAGTTGCATGACGTTGAGCCTAGCAAGGCAATTCCCTTGCAAGAGGTCGGAAAAAATACGCCTACCAACACTCCCACTGCTTCGGCAAACAATAATCTGGGTATGGTCGGCTCTGCTGCTCCCGCAAGCAATAGAGCAGGTTTGCCAGAAAATTATCAACCTATGGCTAACGAAGTGTTTTTTGATTCGCCATTTAAGCATGCGCAGGTCGATGTGCATCGCTGGGATAGAACGAAGAGCACGATTGCCAATAACTTTAAATTTTCCACTGACTTATCAAGCTGCTTAAGTTTGTTACTCAAGCTGATGAATGCGCGTGGGACTGCCCGCGAAGTCGCAGAGGCACTGCCGTATTACACCGACAGCTTAGATTTGTCAGGTTTTCAGAATGCCATGTCGCACATGGGTTACAAAACCAGTGAGGTGCAGTGCACGCTCGGCTCGATTGAGCCACGGGCTTTGCCTTGCTTATTTGTTCCCGATGATGCCTCGGCCTTTGTGGTGATGGGTCGTATCGGTAAAAAAATGCGGATTGGGGGCGGTGATTTTGAAGAGGGCTATCTAGAGTCTGATCTTGGCATGTTAGGCCGCGCATATTTTTATGAAGTTTCAGAAGTTGATCATCAAGATAATCGCTCTTGGGTCTTGCGGGTAATGTATCGCTTCTCGCCTTTGATTGGTCAGGCGACACTTTCTTCAGTGGTATCAGGTTTAGTGATGATGTCTGGACCTTTGTTTTTGTCGGTCGTCTACAGCACCATCATTCCGTCGGGAGCGGTGGATTCTTTGTTCTATTTAAGTGTTGGGGCATTCATCGCTTTAGCTGCTGGTTACTTCTTTATGCGGCATCGGGCGCGCATTTTGGCCTATATTTCTGGTCGCATTGAATATCTTTTTGGCGCGACGATTTTGCAGCAAGTATTAAGAATGGCGCCTGCATATACAGAGCGCGCTTCCGTTGGATCGCAAACTTCGCGTTTACAAAGTTTTGAAGCGATTCGGGATTTGTTCACAGGCTCATTGGCTTCTACTGTATTAGAGTCACCTGCTACCTTGGTATTGCTGATTGTGCTGGCGATTCTCAATCCCATTTCACTACTGATCTTTGCGATCATGGTAGTGGTGTATGCCTTAATGTATTTTATTTTCTCTGGCCCAACCCATACTCGGGTGGTGGCGCTAAGTCGTGCTGTTACCAAGCGAAATGAATTCCTGGTGGAGATGACTGGCAAGATGCGGATCGTGCGCGAGTGCGCTGCCCAGCAATTGTGGTTAGAGCGCTTTAGAGAGATTTCGGCGAGCGCGACGATGGCAGGTTACAAAGCAGAGCAGCTATCTGCTTTGTTAGTGGGGATTTCTTATTTCGTGATGATGTTATCTGCTCTCATGATTGTGGTTGCAACGGTACCAGCAGTGATGACGCAAGCGGTGTCTGCGGGCGCCTTAATAGCTTCGATGCTCTTGATGTGGAAGGTCTTATCTCCAATTCAGACCATCTTTACCAATATGACCCGAATTGAGCGCGTGCGCAGCGCTTCACGCCAGATCGATGGTTTGATGAAGATCGCGGGCGAACGTCAAGAAAATACGACCTCATTGGTCTCGCGCGGGCTAGAAGGAAAAATTGAGTTCTCACGCGCCTCTTTCCGTTACTCCTTAAATGTGGATCCTGCCCTCATTGGTGTCGACTTTCGCATTCAACCGGGTGACATGGTGGCGATTAGTGGTGCCAATGGCGGCGGTAAATCGACTTTACTCAAGCTCATCTTGGGAATGTACCAACCTCAGGCTGGTTCGATCTTGATTGATAACGTGGATATTCGCCAGCTCGATCCTCTGGAGTTGCGCCGTTTGATTGGTTACGCACCTCAGGATGTGCAGTTATTTCGTGCCACGATTGCTCAAAACTTGCGGTTAGCCAGACCTGAAGCAACGGACGATGAGGTGTATCAAGCTTTAGATATGGCCGGTGCTTTAGAGCAGATTTTGGAGCTCCCTAGAGGGATTGAATACCGCGTTGGAGATAACACCAATGAGTTACCTTCCAGCTTAAGACAAAAACTCTGTTTGGCGCGGGCCTATTTGACGCGGGCTCCCATCATGCTCTTTGACGAACCAGGTGCTGGCCTAGATTCCCTAGGGGATCAGAAGTTCATGGATACCTTAAAAGCGCTTAAGGGTAAGGCTACGGTGTTATTCATTAGCCACCGCCCAAGTCATATTCGTATTGCCGATACCTTATTGGTACTCGATAAGGGCTACCTCAGAGCGGCAGGCCCTCCCGATGAATTATTAAAACAAGCGAGTGCAGCATGATCAGTTCCCCATTCCAAAACCAAGAGTTGACACTATGAGTACACTCCCCACCTTACCGCCAGAAGATAAGCCTAAGCTCACCCTAGGTGGGCGTACTGACAACTACGTTGCCAAAGCCATTTTGCTAGAGGAGGCATCTCCTCCAAGCTATATGCGTACTACGGTCAAGCTAGCTTGCTATGCACTAGGCATTTTTATCCTTTGGGCTTTGATTGCCAGATTAGATGTCGTGGCTTTAGCCCCCGGTCAAATCATGCCGATTCAGGCGGTGAAAGTGATTCAACATGTGGATGGCGGACGCATTGCTACGATTGATGTGATTGATGGTCAGACTGTGACTGAGGGCCAAGTCTTGATGCGCTTGAATGGTACGGAAGCTGGCGCTGAATATCAAACCCTGGCAGCTAAATACTGGACTTTGTATACCCGGGTCGAGCGCTTACGAGCCTTATTAAACGATAAGCCAGCGGATTTTTCTGCGGTACCAGAGCAATTTGCTCCCTTGGTAAAGCAAGAAGAGTTCACTCTCAAAACGTCCAAAGACCAAATTAACCAACTGCAAAATGAAATCAAGATTTTGAGTGAGGTGAGTGCTATCCGCACTGATTTGGCTAAAGAGAAGCTCAATACCCGTGTACAAGCACTAGATGCCCAGCGCAATGCAGGTCAGGCGCAAGCGGAGTTACTGCGTTTTAGGCGTACGAGCATGGATGATTTAAATAGCTCGTCCAGTGAGTTAGCGCAAGCGACTGAGCAAATGTCCAAGTTAAAAGACAGGTTAGATCGGGTCGATGTGCTCTCCCCAGTCGATGGCGTCGTGCAGGATCTCAAATTTAGAACGGTAGGCGGCGTGGTGCCTCCCGGTGCAACCCTCATGAATGTCATTCCATTAGATGGCAAGATGCATGCTGAGGTGAGGGTCTCACCAAGTGATATTGGTTTTGTCAAAAAAGGACAAACTGTTCGCCTGAAGATTGGTACCTTTGATTTCATGCGCTATGGCACGATTGAAGGCAAGGTCTCGATGGTTTCTTCCTTTAGCACTTTGGATGAAAAGCAGCAACCCTACTTTAAGGTGATTGTTAGCTTGCCTAAAAACTATGTAGGCAATGATCAAGGTAAGCAAATTGACCCAGGTATGACAGCGCAGGCTGACATCATTACCGATCGTCAGTCAGTATTACGCTACCTCTTTAGACCAGTATTTGTTGCCTTTAGCCAAGGGATGCGGGAGCGTTAATTCGCTCAGCAAAAAAATCAGCACTCATTTATGTTGACCACCTTACATCCTTCTGAACAGCAAGCGCTGTCATTATCTGTGCGACAGCAACAGATTTTGGAATTGCTTTCCCAAGGGAAAAGCAATAAAGAAATTGCGAGTGAGTTGCAGATTGAGTACGGTACCGTGAAGCAGCATCTCTTTGTATTATTTCGTAAGCTCAATGTAACTAGTCGCGCCAAGGCAGCATTGATCGTAGCCGATTTACTCAAGGCGAGCCCACACTCACTATTGCCAGGCACCGCTAGCGGTAAGCTTAAGAAAACCAATAAGATCAGCGCCGACCTCAATACGGAGCGTTATATTTGGCGTTTAGTGTGCGCGGTTTCTGTGATGGTGCCTCAGGAGTTAAGTTCGAAGACCGACAATATTGCGTGTCGCGACCAGTTCTTAACCGAACTCAGAAAAATTGCACATCAGTTGGTGACCGCCTTGGATGGTCAAATCTCTACGCTGCCGTATGGCGGGATGTTGGTTTGGTTTGGTCATCCTGTAGCCCATTTGGATGATGCAGATCGGGCGGCCTATTTTGCACAATATTTACATTGGTGGGTAAAGGCCTATCCTTTAGAGGGATTAGATATTTCGATTGGCGTTGCCGCCAATCCGGAGATGGTTTCTAGTAATGCGCCTGAGCTCTATGGGGCCCAATCATTTCAGAAGGCTGCGATCTTGGCCCGTCACGCTAAGGGCTTGGCTTGGCCCTTATCCAATCAGCTCATCAAGCAGTTGGCTCCGATGAGCGTGCCTTGGCTCGACCTCAAAACAAAGAAAAATGCTCAAGCTCTGATGCTTGAGGATATCGGTACGGTAATGGCCATCGGTCCTGAAACCATTGCGCTGAAGAATGCAGCCGAGCGTTGGGGCGGTCTGCCTTTTATGGAAGGTATCTTTGAAAATGTACATTCTGGGGTTGCACAATGGCTCTCGGTAGAATCATGGCCTGCAGCAGCAGCGAGCTCCCTCATCGATACCATTGGGCATATCGCTTTTGCTAAAGCCTTTCAATTGGTCAGTTTGAGAACACCTAGTAATCGGCGACGTGATCGTCAGTTAGATAGCTATCTGTCCCAAATGGAATTTGTTTTTAATCGTTTAGATCGCAACCTGAAGTCGATTCATTTGGTTCATCAAACCCAATTTGCTAGCGCCAGTGAACGCTTGGTGGCAATGCTGGTGGCAATGGCAGAGCAAAGTTGCTTGGTCATTCAAGTGTATGGATTAAAAGCCTTATCGGCCTTTGAGAAAGTGATTGGCCCCGCTGGAATTGAGCGCTTGGCCTCACGTCGTATCTTAGTGGTGGCAGCCAATGTGCACGATGCTGGCGCTCCGCAAACCAGTATTCGTTTATTAGGCCCGCGTCCGAATGCAGCCCCATTTTCTCGTATCTTCACGATGCAAACACCAGATATTGAATCTTTACCTGAAGGTATTCGAGTGGATTTACAGGCGATGCTAGATGATATGAGTGAGTTAGCAAAAGATCTTCTCTTAAGCGCCGCCAATCGGTTAGATACCCCGATGACGAAATTAATGCAGACATTTGATGTGCCCCAGCATCAACTTCAGTCTGCCATTGGTGAATTAACCTCTTTGGGTTTGGTAGCGCCCAAACCAGAGGGTGGCTTTGAGTTCCGTGACGTCATCACCGCTAAGGCATTGCAGCAACTGCATGCCCCGGTGATTAGCCCGCCTTCACCTTAGATCGATAAGGTACTTCAGTTGAATCGTCTCAGGGTGAGCCTCTTCCTCGGTCTTTTGCTGGGCATCCTGATCAGCGGAACGGCTATGGCAGAAGTTGCCGATGAGATGAAGGCCTTGATCGAGCAAAATCGGGCAGCAGACGCTTATGCACTCGGCATGAAGCATCCCGACTTAATGGGAGAGCCCATGTTTGACTATTTTTTCGGAGTTGCTGCGATTGACTCTGGAAGAATTTCACTGGGGGTGCTCTCGCTAGAACGCGCTTTGCTCTCGAACCCTAAAAATGATTTAGTGAGGCTCGAGTTGGCGAGGGGGTATTTTGCACTTGGTGAATATCAACGTTCTCGAGAAGAGTTTGAGGAGGTCAAAAAAACCTATCCACCAGCTGGCGTTGTTGCTACGGTTAATACCTATCTCGATGCAATCAAGTTAAAAGAAAACCCGACTCAAATTCAGTATGGTGCTTATGTTGAGTTGGGTATGGGTAATAACAGTAATGTGAATACGGCTACAGCAGTCAATAATATTATTCTGCCAATTTTTGGTCCGGTCACTTTGACTAGTAGCGCTTTACCACAACGCTCAGCATTTGCTTATGAAAGCGCTGGAGCTAATGCCAATATTCCAATTGATGAGAACGTTAGTGCGTTTGTGAATGCCAGTGCCACGGCGCAAAAGTATTCGCAAGTGAATGGTTACAACCTCAATGTCAGTAATGGCATGACGGGTATCAAAATTAATGATGGACAAAATCAGTACAAGATTGCTGCAATGGCGAGTATCGCCCAATTAGATTCAGTTCCGGTGCCAAACACTTATGGTGCTGGTGCAGAGTGGATCAGGCAACTGACTGACACTCAGTCGATCATGTTAGGCGGGGGCACTACAAAATTAACTTACCCCAGTCAATACAATGCCTATAACGCTAATTTGAATATTGGTACCGCTGGATATCGCAAGATGTTTCCAACTGCGATGTGGAAGCCCGTGGTCGATGTCAATGCCAATTACGCTCACCAAAACGACACGAGTGATCGACCTGATCTTGGCAGGCGCATCGCAGGAGCGACTTTGCAACTTTCCTTCTTACCAAAAGATCTCTGGGCGGTCAGTGTTGGCGGTGGTTATACCCATAGTAAATACGATGCTAATGACTTGCTCTATCAAGCTCCGCGTTCTGATAATTTGTTATCTGGCAATCTCATGGTGCAATATAAACTCACCAAAGAGTTAAGCACTCGCTTAGAGTTCACTTATTACAACAATCTATCTAACCTTAGCTTGTACAGCTACGATCAGTGGACTGGTGCGATTAAGTTGCGCTACGATTGGAGTTCAAACTAATGTTGCAGCAGATGCTAAATCAAATAGGCGCTCACATGCGAGGCTTAAAAGTCACCAGAATCCTCTGCCGAGTCATCTTCAGCATGATGATTATGGGCTTGGCAAACAGCCCATTACTAAGCCAAGCTCAGACTCAGAGTGCAGAAGCTGGCAAAGTACTGATGTCTTTGGGTGATGTCAAAGTTCTGCGTGCCGGCAAGTCTTTACCCTTAGCAAGAGGGGAGAGCGTGCAATCGGGGGATTCTATTAGCACTGGGGTGGCGAGTAATGCCCAGTTAAGGATGACTGATGGCGCCGTGATTGCCATTAAGGCACAGTCAGAATTCAAAATTAATGAATATAAATTTAGTGGTAAAGAAGATGGTAGTGACAAAGCTACTCTCAGCTTAGTGAAGGGGGGCGTGCGTGCAGTCACGGGTAGCATTGGCAAAACCAATCAAGACAATCTGAAGGTCAATGCAGTCGTCGCTACTGTGGGTATTCGAGGCACTGGATTTAATATTAATTACTGCAATGGTGATTGCGTGAATAAAGATAAATCACCCGTCAAAGATGGTTTGTATGCCGGGGTATTTGAAGGCAAGATTGTTGTTAGTAATCAAGCGGGCACAGAAGCTTTGGGTGTGAATCAGTACCTCTACGTAGCTGATAAAGATACTGTTCCAGTGCGACTATCTACCCCACCTAATTTCTTACCCGATCCTTTGACCGGACAAAAGTCTGCTAAACCAAAGAGTGGGGGTGCACAAGCTGCCGAGATCCCCAGCTTAAATGCACCTGTGGCTAATGCCCCTTCCAAGGCTGCAGACACGCAAGTGACTTCGGTTCCAAGCCCAACTCCGAGTGTGGCTGGGGTTTCTATTAACCAACCACCAGCGCTAGCGGCGAATAACTCTCCCATAACGCCCTCGAATGTTTACAACTTAGTTGGAACGGGTAACGGAGTAGCGCCTTCGCCGCAGACACCGAATCCCTATATTTATTATTTGCAGTTAGCTGAGACTTATCCTGCTGGTGCGCTGGGAGTAGATGGCTTGCCACCGCACAACATCTTGCCAGTCTCTAACCCCACACTTTCGGGTATCACTCTGAATAAGATGGAGTTGATTACTGCAGGAACGGGTTTGGCTACTTATGCAACACAAATTGGTTTGCAGGCACCGCCGTATTACGTAACAGGCACAATTATTCCAGTGACTTACGCCATTGGTACCGCTCAACAAATGGAAGGCGGCAATCTCAATGGCGTGGTTTCGTGGGGGCGTTGGGCTAACGGAGAGATATTGCAAATTGCAGGATATAACCCAAATTCCACCAATACTGGTGCCGGTCCAATCTCGATGCCGGCAGGCAATGGTTTTCATTACATTGTGGGTGAGCGCACAACCCAGGCTAATCTCGATAATTTTATTAATACCAACGGTAGCACGATCAACTTTTCATTGGTCGGTGCCACAACCCCAACCCCTGTTCTAAACCCGCAAGGAACTTGGTCTGTTACGTCAGGTAGCTTAACAGCCAATTTTGCGAGCGCCTCTATTTCTGGCAATATGGGCTTGTACACCACGCAACCCACGGGTTATGGTTTTTATAATATGGCCATTACTAGCGCTCCAGGCAGTCTTTCTACAGCCAATGCAAATAACATTGTGGCCACGAATGTCAGCTTAGTTAGTGGTAGCTTAAATACCTGCTCAGGGGGTTGTGCTGGCGCAGGTAACGTCACTTTTTATGGCAATACCCCGGCTGCACAGGCTGCTGGTTTATCGTATAACTTCAATACAGGCAACAACGTAGTCCAAGGGGTCGCTGCTTTCAAGCGCTGATAGCTCAAGACTAGACCCAGCCTCGTCTCAGTATTTATATCATAGTATATATATAACTATAGTTATATAACCTATATCAGGATTGTATTGATCCTTTTGCTCCTCTAAAGTGCTGTTAATAGAGTCCATACGACTATAGCGCCAATTAACGCATTAAAGAAAATAGCGAGATCACCATGGTAGAGGCAAATACCTCGAGTACCCAACAGTCGGCAGATGCTCAGCACGTCGATAATATGACTTCAATGCAGCAGTCCTCGCCAGAGGCTCCCTCTGGTGCTCGCTCAGATGCCCCAGTGCAAACTAATAACGTCGGCGCGCAAGATGGACCTAGTCAACTCAACGCCAGTCCAAATGGCAACAGTAATGCCAATAACGTACAGGGCGGCAGTACTACGAATAGCAATATCAATGGTGGCAGTGGGGGCACGAATGGATCTGGCGTGGGTGGAAATGCAGGTTCACCGATAGGTCAAGTTGTGATTGGCGCTGGAGCTGGAGCAAATGGCGCTGGGTTGGGTGGTCTCGGCGGCTTTGGTGCCACTGCTGCAATAAACGATGGCGGAGGTACGACTGCAGGTAATGGTGGTGCAGGTGGGGGTGCTACTGGAGGC